>Ga0114962_10003214_pt1 | contig 13313 bp, 19 predicted proteins | sample C_130820_MF_Meta_FD_87017 | JGI IMG/M metagenome (GOLD analysis project Ga0114962, IMG submission 87017) | Freshwater microbial communities from Lake Croche, Canada to study carbon cycling - C_130820_MF_MetaG | ecosystem: Environmental > Aquatic > Freshwater > Lake | place: Lake Croche, Canada... | reverse complement strand
GATTTCATCGAGATCCTGGAACTCGTCGACGATCAGTATCTTATAGCCAAGCAGGATCTTTACGATGGCTGGGTCGCGCTTACGAACGAGTTCCATGAAATCGGCTACCCACTTTTCCATTCGGGCGTCATAGAGGCCATCTTTTGAGGAGGGTCGAAGCTGTGCGGCGAATAGCATTCTATACATCATGGAATGGAAGGTGCCGCAGAGAATACTCACCATATGACCGATAACACGCTTCACGCGGTTCCTGATCTGATCGGCCGCGAAGCGCGTGAAAGTGATGAAGCAGATTTCTTCTGGGGCGCAGCGACCCGAGTCAATCTCGTCGCGCACCTTTTGGGCCATGGTAGTAGTCTTTCCAGATCCGGCGGCGGCGAGGATACGTATAGAACTGGTGTTGCAGGCCAGAATATGGCGCTGTTCATCGGTATACTGCATTGGATACTTGTGGTGGTGATGGTGTTTTAGGGCAATTTTGTAGGTGTTATTAAAATTGATGCATGGCCTACGTGGCCTTGTAGGTATACCATGTCTAGTGAACGCATTCCCATTCCAGGATACCCTGAATACACTATCGATCGATCTGGTTCTGTTAAACTAAATGGGGAGGATAAGCCTGCGCGGATTTCTACTGAGGGATGGTTCTGTATAAACTTGAAGAATCCTACTACTGGTAAGTATGATCCTAAGAGGATTAAAGATCTGGTCGCAAAGGTATATCTACCAAACGATGACCCCCTCAAGAAATATCTAGGATTTAAGGATCGTGATCGTAAAAATCATCATCTTGATAATCTTATTTGGATGACTGAAAAAGAAAAGGCTGCGCATAACGCAAAGCCACCTGATACATCAGATACACGCTCCTGTAGGACGTGTCAAGAGATTCTACCTATAACGAACTTTCCCCTTGATCATGCTGATCCAGAGACTGGTGAAGGAAATCGCAGGCATTCCTGCCAGAAATGTATTAGCGCCTCAAAGCCGCCGCCTACTCCTGCACAACAGGAGAAACGTAGAAGAAAGTGGCTCAAGGATACCTACAATCTTACGTTAGAGGAATATAATGAGATGTTACATGCACAAGGTCGTAAGTGTGCCACATGCTCCGTTGATATTTCTGGAAAGATGTGTGCACATGTAGATCACTGTCATGCTACAAACAAGGTTCGTGGGCTGTTATGCCCCAACTGTAATAAGGCGCTTGGAATGGTTGGGGACAGCATTGATATACTTCAAGCACTCGCTCTATATCTGCAGACGCATGGTGCAGTTCCAGGCGCTGTAAAGATGCCCAGCGTTAGCCCACGAGTAAACCCGCCAAAAAAGGGGGGCGAGCATGGGAATACTGGAAAGGAGCGGTCGGCTGCCACAAGGGCAGAAATATCTGCTACAAAGCGAAAGGATGGGTCGAAGAAATTCGAAGAAGCCTTTAAGTCTAAACTAGAATGGTGGGTTTCAGATCCAACCGGTGATAAACAAAAGGTTTGGAGACATTCAATCTCTAGAAAGTATCGTGATGGCAATCTTCCCCCCAGTTGTATTAGTGTGCTAGAAATGACTAGAGGCTGGACATATTCTAAAGGGACGCCTCATACAACTGACTCTAGAGTTCAGAATGTTATGGCTAATGATGACATTGCCTCTTGAATGCCTTCATCCCAATCAGAATTTTAAGTTTGCCTCCATCGTCTAGTCCTAATGCAAGAACCAACGCTCCAGGCGCATCAACATAACAATAGCGATAAGCGAAAGAGCAACGAGCGGCGTCATAACAGATAAGATGATCAGGGCGACTTCCATTTTCTTATGACGAGGACTTCCGTTAATCCTTCTATCAAAGTTATGCCCCGTAGACACGGTGTCTTATGAGCATGCCCGAGAAGGTGCATGCAGCCAGCATAATAATAATCGGAAAGGTAGCCAGGATTATGAAGAGCACGTCCATGTTAGGGTGATTGACCTGATGGCGAGACAGTAAGTCAATTTTATTTGTCATCAATCGACCTTCAGGCGTCGGGCTTTAAACAACCTTCCAACCATTCTTGTAGATCACCAGGAACTTCATATCCTTCGCAACAAGAACCGGCGCGCACCGAACGCCACCGCCAAACCGTCCCAAATCCTTGGCGGCCCTTTCAGCCTCCTCTGTCCGAATGGGCTGAGGATTCTCGCCCTTGTAGTGCGTATTCCCAATGGTGCCAACATTCCAGGCCTCAGCCTGGCTGAGCCCGACCAGCTCCTCATGGCTCCACTTGATATTCGCCGCTGCCCAGGCATGGGCCTCGCTACGAGTATTGAAGGTGCTGCTAAGAGCATATGCGTGCATATCAATCTCCGGTGTCACATCTGCCATATTTGAATGATGGGCAAAGGTCTCTTTTGAGGAAGTCACGCGCCCATTCTTGACCGTGAGATTCTTCGAGTGATAGGCCTTTACGGCCTTAAAGTCACCCTTGTGCTTGATCCAGTCCATATATTCCTCAATCAGATCGACGTTGCAGAAGATGTGCGGCGCCCCTGGACCCTTCCTCTTATCATTACCACAGAGCCGCCCAGCCAGTCCCTGTGCCGTCACATTCGTGTCCTTTACCACCGCTGTCATTTCATGCACGACCCCTACGAAGGCGTCATTGAGCCGCTTTCCAGCTCGCCAGAACTCCTTAATAACAAGGAATGTATGCGTGACCGGCCGCATGCTCATATGATAGTCGATATCGCCGACACGATCGAGGGCAGAGTGGTTCTGTATCTTCCAGCCTTCAGTGGCGCAAATGACCTTAAACCGCTTCTCAAAGATGGTCTGGGCCTTTGACTTTGCCGATAGACGTAAGATGTGCCAGCGCGGATCAGGGAAGGTCTTAATAAACTCGGCAAAGGCATCGACCTCAGACTCTTGTGTAAAGTCGTATGAGGGATGCAGCCGCTCTTCCTCGATAAAGTGCTTGAAGCCTACGTATTTTGGCGACTCTTTTAGGATGACAATGGAGTGATTGTCTGGACCCCACGACTGTGTGTCACGAAGAGTGGCCCCAGGCGTTGCGCTGACCTCGAGGATTTTCACCTTCCGCTCGCGGAGAACCTCGATATTCAGCAGGCCCAACTCCTTGAGACCGCTTGAAATCACGTGCTTCTTTTCGACGGCGATGTGACATTCGTCGAGGATAATAAGGGCATTACGAGCATTGGCCAGATTGGTGTAGAAGCCGTCTTCACGATCCTTTGTATTCAGTTTTCCGCGATGGTAGACGCGGCGCTTGAAGGGCTCGAGCATATCAGCCTCGGTCTGCTTTTGCCAGTCCCTGTCACTCATGCCAGTAATGATAAACACATTTCTGGGATCAATGATTTTAGAGTCGTCGGGGTGGGTGCACGCCCTGTAGGCGACTTCGAGAAAGGTGCCAGTCTTTCCAACTTGGGGTAGAGCAATCAAGGTTGTCACAACCTTATTAAGTCCGAAGAGTTCGTGCACAATCTCGCCGGCGGCCTCAATCTGATTGGGGTAGACCATCTCCTTTTCAGGTCCATATCGCGCCTTCAACTCATGAACCTTTCCTTTATATTGGTGGTTTAGAGATTGCCTTTGATGGAATAGCTCGAGTTCACGACTCATTGGCAGTATCTCGAGGCGCCGTTTTAATAATTTTGTTCACACCATCTACCGTGATATCGTTGGGCATCTAGATATTTATACGCGCCGGGGCTTATGCGCCCAAAAATCCCCCGGTTCGAACAAAATTTACACCCCGGAAATCCTCGAACCTCTATAAAATGGCAAACCAGGAGGTCGCCGATTTCGATGAGCTCTTCGATGACTGCTATCCCGATGGAGACGATAAGCGCGAGTCTTTCTCCAATGAGATCGAGGCCCTGGCCCTCGAGGGCCTCCTTCGCACGCTTACCGAGGGTGACCGCGTTCTCTATCACGCCCGCCCCGGCCTCGACTGGGACGCCATCAGCCATCTCGCATGCCCGATCAAGAAGAAGATTCTCTGCTACTTGATCGAGGATCCGAAGTCCTTCTTCATCCTCTTCAATACCCAGAAGGGGAAGCTCGGCCTGATCTGCAAGGAGATTGGACGATGGCTCACCAGGCCCGAGCGCGTCGTCGGCTTCCTCTTTCTCGACAACAATAAGGATCTGGCAGAGCAGTCGCTGCAGGCCATGTGCGATCGCCTGGCGGCCGCCGGCTTCAAGCCCTTCCTGCTCTCCTCGGCCTCCAAGGACACGGTGGAGAACATCAAGTACTATATCGACGCCTACGAGTTCAACCCGGACTACAAGATCCCTGTCATCCTCGCCCTTGCGAACCCGAAGCAGGCCACCAAGGTCGTCGGATTCATGCGCGGTATTCATGAGAAGGTGGCCAGTGGGTCGAAGCTCCGCAATGGGGTCATCTTCGACGAGGCCGACGCCATCTATCCGGAGCTGCGGGCCATCCTCAAGCCCTATCTCGTCGACGACACGACGGCCCTGCACCGGCTCGGCTGGATCAGTGCCACAGAGGGCTCCCTCTTGGACGAGGAGTTCCCCGAGTGCGCCAATGCCCACCAGCAGCAGGAGGTCATTGACCCCGTCGACGAGGCCAACTACCGCGCCTTTCACTTGCCGGGCGCCAAGCAGCATGACATGGAGATCGATCGCCGTGACTCTAATAACGTCACGGCCATGAAGCTGCTCATCGATAATGCAGCACACTTCAAGCGGGATATTATTCTCCGCGACGGCTCAATCTATAAGCCAAAGATGATCGTGAACTCGGACGGCCGGAACGATCACATGGAGGCCTTCGCATACCAGTGTGTCGCCCAGGACATCTACTCGGTGACCTACAACCAGACGGGCATCAAGGTCTACAAGCGTCGCGCCCCCTATGCCCCCGTACTCTACAAGACGAAGGGGAAGCGCTTCAATGAGCTCCTCTTCTACATCTTCGAGAAGCAGGGGCTCTGGGACAAGCCGTGTGTCATTATTGGGCGCCGAAAGATTGATCGCGGACTCGGTTTCCATTACGTGCCGCGTCTTGGCGCTCTACCGAAGATCATTGACGGCAAGGACGGTCCTCTTCAGACCGACGGCATCAAGGGACTCGTGTGGACGGATCTCATTCTCGGTCGCATTGATAACCGGGCGCGCGCGGCCCAGAAGTCTGGGCGGGGCGCCGGGATCATCGGGCACTCGCCCCAGTGGCCGGGGGAGATCCACTATTGGATGCACAAGGAGACGGCCCGCATCGTGCGGACTCACAATGAGACCGTCGACCAGGTGAACGAGATTGTCGGTTCTAGCACGGCTCTGCAGGCCAAGGTGCGGGCCACGGCCATCGTGCGCGCAGCGCAGCCGGCGCCGAATAACCACGAGGTCGATCCGAACACCTTCCGTGTCTTTCGGACGGAGGCGGCCACGCGCGGCTTCTGCCAGACCATGGGCTACGCTTTCTCGCGGCCGCAGGAGCGGAGCAAGACGCCGGCCGGCTTCTTCCAGACGTCGTTGAACCGGGCGCGTGCAGTGGTGTCACTGCTCGATGCTATCAAGAAGGTGCCGACGCAGTATGGCGGTGCTGCAGCCGCAGGCGATGCTGCCAGAGCCTGGCGCACCTACATTCCCTGTTACAAGTCTCTCGCGGACAATACGAGCCTCCGTTTCGTGGTTATTGTTCGCTGGAAGGAGGATAAGACACCCGAGGATCCTGATCGCCTGGCCCAGGCAGATGCGGCCTTCCCTTCGATCCCTGTTCCTCTTACGGGACCCCTTGACGCCGTATAGGGTGCCAGCCGCTATAGATAAAATTGCCCCAAGCCAACCCCAAAACATTTTTTACCAACTCTTTCTGTTACACCAAAACAGACCAGATCCCGGATGTCCGACGTCACGTCCATGTCACAGGCCACCCAGACGAAACCCGCTCGTGCAAAGACCCCTGGGTCTTCCCCCCCTCTTCGCAGCCGCAAGTCCTCCGTTGGAACCACGCTGGAGGCCTTGCCTGCTCTTGCTCTCGACGCAGTCATGCACATAGGGCAGGAGGAGCCGAAGGAGCCGAAGGATCTTTCTAACTCCGTGACCATTGTTTTGCCCGAGCCGATGCTGCTGCCCTCGGCCGATCGCTTCGTCGTCTTTCCTATTCAGCACCCGGACCTGTGGGCCAAGTATAAGCAGCACATGTGCGTCTTTTGGACGCCTGAGGAGGTCGACCTCAGCAAGGATATGGGGCATTGGGAGAAGCTGACGGACAATGAGCGCCACTTTATTAAGCATATCCTCGGCTTCTTCGCCGGCTCGGATGGCATTGTCATGGAGAATCTGGCCATGCGTTTCAGCCACGAGGTCCAGTGGCCGGAGGCCAAGTTCTTCTACGCCTGCCAGAATCTGCTCGAGTCCGTCCACTCGGAGACATACTCGCTCCTCATCGACACCTATATCACGGACCGGCAGGAGAAGGCCGATCTCCTCAGTGCCATCCAGACGATTCCGAGCGTGAAGAAGAAGTCGGACTGGGCCATGCAGTGGATCGAGTCGAAGGAGGCCGACTTTGGGACGCGCCTCATTGCCTTCGCGGCCATTGAGGGCATCTTCTTCAGCGGCGCCTTCTGTGCCATATTCTGGCTGAAGCAGCGCGGCATCATGCCGGGCCTGACTCTGTCTAACGAGTTCATCGCCCGCGACGAGGGCATTCACACGGACTTTGCCTGCCTCCTGTATTCGAAGATCGTCAATCGGCTCCCGAAGGCGAAGGCGCACAAGCTGATTCGCGAGGCCGTGAAGATAGAGAAGCAGTTTATCACGAAGGCGCTTCCGTGCGAGCTCATCGGCATGAACGCGAAGCTCATGTCGCAGTATATTGAGTTCGTGGCGGATCGGCTCAGCCTTCAGCTCGGCTACCCGAAGATCTACTCGGCGACAAATCCCTTCGATTTCATGGAACGGATTTCTCTCGAGAACAAGGACAACTTCTTTGAGAAGCGGGTGTCGACGTATGCGAAGGGGTCGGTGGGCAAGAAGCGGGAGGATATGTCCTTCTCGATGGACACTGCCTTCTAGAAAGGGGGCGCGGCTAACCCCTTAGACCCCTCGCCTTACTGTTTTTGGTTATCGCCTTACTTTTTTGGTTATCGCCTTACTGTTTTTGGTTATCGCCTTACTGTTTTTGGTTCTCGCCTTACTGTTTAGAGACTTTTGACTTGATCTTACACTCACACATACCCAACAACCCCTCGACCATACCACGGAAAGATCCACGGCCGTAACATACCTGGATCCTCGCCCGTCATCTCAATCAGATCCTTCCGCACAATCCGCGGATAAACATTCTGGTAGAAGTCGTAGTCCTCCTCCGTCGGTACGTGTGACGTCTGCAGCTGCACCATAGTGCCCGGTGAGGTTCCAAAGCCCTCCTTTATACCAATCAAAAAGAGCCCAACCACTATTAAACCTATGACGAGAATCGTCTTAAGTTTGAGAGTTTTCATTCTATTAGCTAATCCCCTTTAAAGCCCCAGCCCCCCAAGCATCTTCTCAAGATCCTCCATGGCCTTCGTGGCCGCGGCCTCGCGATCCTCCGCTGCCTTCTTAGCCGCCGAAAAGGCTCCCGCCACCGCCAAGGCTTTCCCAATAGCCGCCTGATAATCAGCGTCCGAGGCCGCCGCCTCCACCGACTCGGCCATATTCGCCTCCAGACGCCGATTGATGGCCTCCGTATCAAGCGCGGCGATCCGCTCCGCCTCTCTGGCCTTCTTTAGAGCTTTCTGGGCCGCACGCTTCTCCATCTCCTGCTCATCGAGTGCCTTCCTGAGAGCCGCCTTCTGGGCTGCCATTGCACTCACGGTGGCGCGGCGCGTAGAGCTGCGACGAGAGAACTCATTGCTGCGTGTCGGAACACCCATGATTTTGCTAGTAAGAGCACTAAGTTGTTTCATGGCCTTCGAGGCTGTCTTATTGAGCCGCTTAGAGACCATCTGTGCCGTCGGAGTGCCGCTGGGACGCGGCATGTTCTGCAAAAAGGAGCCTTTGATGTAGTCGGCTCTAATAGACATATCTACTTAGATTGGCTATTAATCGCAGGCCGAAGTTAAGCACCTAGCACTTGCCGGTCACTTTAGGATCTAACTTTGGCACCAACGTTATATGTGGTCCTGGAAACATTGGCTTAAGATCTATAATAGTGTGCTCAGTAACGGGTTGTGGCTGTGCCCTCCTCAAGGCCTTAGGCATAATCTGCACCGGGAGAACCTCGGGCTCGACTCTGTCATAGATGCATCTGTAGACAATATTTAATATGACCAAGAGAATCAACATTCCGACCCCTATGACAACCTCTTTAAAGGCATTCGATGACAGAACGGCCGCCCTGTATTCTGCAGTGACCTCATCAGCCGATTTATGACTGCCATTTGTGTTTTGCTGCGGAAGAGTCGATAGGCCGTATGCAAAGAGGATAATGGACGCCATGTAGGCGACGATAAAGAAGATTTTGAGCATGCCTGTAATATTCTCGAGGCGGCCCCTTAATTTTGAGCCCCTATAGATAGATGGCCTTTGCAGTGAATAAGCGCATGAGCTGGGCGGATGAGGCGAACGCGGAAAATAAGAAGCGGGCTCTTATGCCAAAGGTGGAGGTGAAGAAGCTCGCGGTCTACAAGGCGCCGCACAAGGTTATGGGGACGCCCCTGCCAGCCTCCGTGCCAGCCAATCCTATCCGGGGAGATGTCTTTGGTAACAAGATATTCAGTGGCACGAGATGGGTGGAGGCCATCGATCCGGAAGGAGACTACGGTGGCCCCTATTGGGACATGTGCCACCTCTTTGAGGACACGCGCTACCGTTCAGACATGCTGGACATCTACGGAGTGGCCTTCCAGCCATCTCTTGCTGAGCGGTGCAGAGATCCGGCCCATCTGAGACGTTGGAGATACGTCGAGGAGGAGTTCAAGAAGCAGCACGGGCATTATCCGGGACAGATGGCTTCTCGTAACTCTAGCCGGGCTTCTGGTCGCAACGTGGCTTCTCGTAACTCTAGCCGTGCTTCGAGTCGCACCGCGGCTTCCCGTAAGTCGAGCAAGAACAACACTCGCAAGTCTCGCAAGTAAAATTGCCATTTAGACCCCCCCAGACCCAAGCAAAATGCCCTTTCAGCGCGTGATCATGAATGGCGTTCCCTTCTGGCGCGCAGGATCTCATATCTTCGCCTATGAACTGCCTGTTCCGACGCCCGAGACGGCCTTGAAGCTGGGGGAGGAGACTCTGTATCCGAACTGGAACGAGCTCTATGCGAGACGGCTTATGGAATACCGCAACAACGTGAAGGCGCAGGCAAGAAAGATCAAGTGATGCTATTAAAGTTCCAAAAATTTAAGTTTTGCCGAGTATCAAATCCTCCAATGGAATCGCGTCCGCTTCTCGTAGAAGCAAACGTGATCGCGTATTTCGGAGACCTTCTTATCCTTATGCGAGACCTTGCGAAGTCCGCCCATAAAGCCCCGTCAGCCACTGCATCCGCTCCCGGTCAGTCTTGAAGGTGTAGACCTTCTTTGAACCGGCCGCCGCCTGGGCCGCATCAAAGGCCTTTTTTTGCTGGTAGACTGTGTTGGCCGCCGTTTGGTTAGAAGGCGAATCGAAGACAAAGACGGGGGCCGGGGCAGCGTAGACAACAGGGCACGGCATTTAATATGGTTCTAGTTTTTCTGAACGGCATTCCAGTTCTGCGAGGGATAGCGTCGCACGTGTAGAATCTGTCCATTGTCGAAGGACACCTTTTCGTCTCCGCTGGCATAAGTGTAATAGGTCATGGTTTTCCCCGCCGCCCTTAATGTGCTTACGTTCGAGTTGTAGGCCTGGATGCGATTAAAGGTGCCCCAGTCATTTTTATACTGAAGGAGAACTCCATTCGACAGCCCTTGAAAGCCGCTGAGGTCGAAGCAGCTCATTACTCTTTGGTCATATATTACTGGCAACTGCTAAAGTTAAGAACGCCCGTAGGGCGCTCTTAACTTAGCCTACTTGCCATAGTAGTGTTGTAGGCCGATTATTAATCGCCATAAAGATGGCGATTAATAATCTGGCACAACACGTTACACTCGAGGCATCCAGGTATCGTAGTCAAAATCCTCCTCGTTCGCCCATCCCACCACGGCATATCCGTTGGCGTGGTATGTGTGGCTGCCGCCCACCACGAGGTTGTAGAGCGGTGTGTCGAAGGGGAGCGAATAGGCCTCCATCGTCTTAACGACGCGGCTACCGTCGATCGTCTTGAGTTCATTGCAGATTTCCATCTTCTGGACACGCCCCTTCTTGAGGCCGCTGACCATTCTTGACTCTGGTCCATTTGGTCCCATGATAGCATAGGTCTTTCCGTAGAACTCTTCGGTGCCCGCCGGCTCAGGTGTATAGAACTTGCGGTCTACCGAGATATGGGGGTGGCGGTGATTCGTATCATGCTCTCCGTTGATCTTATACATGGTCGCGTCGCCAAGCACCACGCGGTGGAGGCCGATAACTGGATTCTCCTCCCCGAAGGCGCCTATAACGATATCTCCGACGACTATATCCTCGATCGCCTTCGTTCCTCCTACGACAGTTACTTGAGCGCCGGCCAAGAAGCACCCTTGCCCCGTAGCATTCACAGCAGCTCTTCCAGAGGCACTTACGGAAGTAATAGTGACTACAAACGGCGATGTATCATAGTTAGGAGTAACAACGTTTACCGAAGAGTTCGTGGGTTCGCTTATATAGGCGCCTGGCCAATCGACACCTATTTCATAGTATGTAGCAAGCGGGTCCGGGTCCCATGTTACATTCCAATACCAAGTAGCATCCTCGTTGTCGTAGTAGTTAATCTGGAGATTCGTAACACCCGTTGGCGGAAGACCGGCCACTGGGGGTTCCTGGAAGGCCCCGCCAGAACCGCGTGTAACGAACTGGAGACTGCCGAGTTTACGATCTACGAGTATCGACTCGTTAGTTCCCTGATGCGGGCCCTGCTCCGGGCCGACCGGATTCGTCAGCTTGAAAGCTTGCAGCACACGGGACTGCTTGTGAAGCGTGCGAGTTCTAGCACTCGTATCAGATACAGGCATTCTATTAAGCTTCCATAATTTATAGGTATCCCATAGCAATGCCCGCAAAGGACGGCGATACATACTATATACGTGTCGGATCCCCTTCAAGCCCTTATGTGGTCCAGGTTGATACAGTTACGAGCCCCGCCTCCCTTATAAGAGGCCTCTCAGGCCGCCCCTCGATGCCTCGAGGCACGGGTCTTCTCTTTGTTTTTCCGGAGCTGGCGCTGCAGTCCATGTGGATGAAGGATATGCGCTTTCCTCTCGATGTCGTATGGCTAGATGAGAATCTGGAAGTCTCTCATATAAACTACGGTGCGCCGCCCTGTGTCTCACAGCCTTGTCCCTCCTACTCGTCACACTATAAGGCGGCGTATGCCATCGAGCTGAATGCGGGGGATGCGGAGGCATATGGCTTTCGTGTAGGCATCTCTTTAAAGGTCGTCAGTTAAGGGTAAAAAGATACAGCAGCTGATTGAGGTCGCCTAGCATCTCATCGCGAATATTCATGAGGTCCGTGTCCGATGGCTTGAGCTTCTGGACGAGGCCCACCTGGAGGTGCTGAATGGCCTCCTTAATAAAGACGATCATGGCCTTCGGGCTCAGATTCCGTATTACTGTAGTGCTATTCTTCGGTGTCACCCGGGGGCGCCCGTATTTACCCATATAGACCTCGACATACTTGTCAATATTCTCGTCGAGAGATTCGATGACTCCGTCGGTGGCCTTGTGCATGGCGAACGAGGTCGTCTGCCAGTGAAAAAGCTTAGTTTGCGAACGCAGATTAAAGAAAAAATTGACGTCATCGGCGCTCATAGGGGTTCTACTACCCATGTGCGATAATTGTGTCAGCACGCTAAAGCATCTTGTGAAGCCGCATGATGTTAAGCGCTGCCCTTTGAAGCGGGCCCTGTATTGCGGTGTCTGTGCGACCTATGGTCACTCGCCGGCGGGCTGTCCGGATACGGTGACGCAGATGTTTCGTGAGCCGCACTATATGGAGCAGCTGATTCCGCCGTCTCTTATGGCGGAGTATGGGATTACGAGCCGCACTCCGATTGGAGCCCTGGCAAAGGCTGAGGAGAGTCTTCCGCCAATGTGCCTGACTGAGACGACGGAGTCCTTGCGCGCCGCCCTCACTTCTATCGACGTGAAACCGAAGATCTGCCAGGCCCAGAACAGCAAGGAGGAGATTAAGGTGAATAAGGCGCGGCTTATTACGGAGATGGAGGCCGTGGGTCGAAAGGTGGAGTTTATCGATCAGAATGTGCCGCCGTATGCAGCCAAGTGCAAGCTGCGTAAAAAGGTGGCGGCTATTTAGATATGGCTCGCAAGGTGAAGTCTACGCTCCGCAGAAAGAGAAACTCTAGAAAGGCCAGAAAGGCCAGAAAGTCTCGGAAGCAGCGGGGCGGTGCCATACAGGATTTGGCCCCAGGCTACGAGGGCACGGTGGTCGCTAAGCCCTGGGATGATCTCACGAGTCGCATCGGCGACCCGGACGACATCCCCGCCCTGATGTCTGTCTAAAGCTTTTTTGTGAACCACCTATTAAGATGCCGAATGCAAAGGGTGGAAAGAACTACAAGAAGGGCAAGCATCATGATGCAACCCCTATTATGCTAGAGCGAGTAGAGGGTCAAATGCCGGCGCGCATTACCCGCCTTCTAGGGAATCGGAACATGCTCGTCTACTGCAATGACAATAAGATGCGCATTTGCCACATCTGTGGAAAGATGAAGGGGCGTGTCTTTGTAGGAGTCGGTGACATCGTTCTCGTCAGTCTTCGTGACTTTGGCGACGGGTCAAATCGTGGCGATATTATTGGCAAGTATCCTGCTGAGCAGTATTCATCTCTTAAGAAGGAAGGGGTGAATCCCAATCTCTTTTTGAAGGTTGAGGGGATGAAGGGGGTCGGCCTCGATGCTCTTGGAACTGAACTGGGCGATATGGCAGAAGACGTGGATGATGCCTTTGAATTCGAGGCGGGCATCGTAGAGGTAGAGCACACGGAAAAGACCAATCATCGCCCGAAGCCGGATCGTGATCTCAACGATGATGATATTGATCAGATTTAGCGAGGCCGTTACCGCAAAGTGCCGAAGTTAGGCACATAGTGCGCCGCTTCGGCAACTTGAGGATGTAACGTCATGAACATAAGTTAAGAACCCCCAAATGGGGGGTTCTTAACTTATATCCTATGACCTTAACCGCTCATACCAAAGTTAAGAACTCCCCGTTCGGGGGAGTTCTTAACTTTGG
>Ga0114962_10003211_pt1 | contig 13320 bp, 9 predicted proteins | sample C_130820_MF_Meta_FD_87017 | JGI IMG/M metagenome (GOLD analysis project Ga0114962, IMG submission 87017) | Freshwater microbial communities from Lake Croche, Canada to study carbon cycling - C_130820_MF_MetaG | ecosystem: Environmental > Aquatic > Freshwater > Lake | place: Lake Croche, Canada... | reverse complement strand
TGCCGTCGTACTGTCTTTATCTTTTACCGTATTGGCAGCATCAGTTTGCGTAGATACATTTCCTCTTTTTACAGACTTTGCCATGACAATAGCCGAAACGCCATTGACCCTGTCTTTTAGTTTTGCAAATTCTGAAGGTGACATTCCTTTAGCAACAGCTTGAGACTCTAGTTGGTCTATTGTAAAACCAGATTGCTTTAGTTTTTGCTGAATGGCCGTAATTTGGTTATCACTTAAAGCATCTACTTTTAAAGTGCTTAAGTCACGACCTCCGAGAGGGTCTTGAGCATAAACAGACAAACTAAATGTTAGTAAAATAACAAAGGTTAAAAAGCACTTAATAAATCTCATATTGTTCGTTTTTATTATAAATAATTAATTTGTATAAAGCTTGCGCATCCTTAGTCACATGTTAATGTGTAAAGTAGTATTAAACAAGCTTTTATAGTTAAAATCGGTAATAATTTGGGGATATACAAAGATAGAATTTTTATTCTATAAATCTACACATAGGCGCATATTTAAAAAGCCTTTTATAGCACTATAATTTAAGTTATATTTGGCCTATATTTATATTGAAAATTGAAAGGAATGAAGAAACAGCAACAGTTTCTAAGAAATATTAGCTATACATTAGATATTATTATAATATTAGTAGCTTATTTAATTGCTAAAAAATTCAGCTACAACATTGATTTACAATACTTTAGCTACCCTTTTTTCTTTTTATCAATAGTTTTATGGTTTGTAATGTCAGTTTTTTCTAAGATTTACTTTGAAAAAAGGTCCAATAAATTTGCAGAGGAAATGGTTCAAATGGTCTACCATTCCATCCTCTTTATTGTAAGTCTAAGCTCTGTTTTATTTTTTTTAAACCTAAACCATAAATTTCCATCCAAATTCGTACTAGTTTTTGCTAATATTTTAACATTTCTAGCCATTTTATCTAAATATGCCATTCGGAAAAAAATTCATGCTTATTTAAACAAAGGTATATTTTATGATCAGGTATTATTAGTGGGTTCTACCAAGGCAGCTGAAGAATTTATTGATGCAGTTAAAAAATATTATTACTATGGTTATAAATGTATTGGATACATTGACGACCAAGATCAATTAAAAAAAGAATGTGCCTATTTAGGAAACTTAAATGATTTACATACTATTTTAAGAACTACCGAGATTGATGAAGTATTTATTGCCCTTCCAACTGGTGAAAATCAAAAAATACAAAACTGTATTGCTATTTGTGATGGACTAAATATCAAAGTGCGCATTTTACCCAACTTAAGTGAGTTCACATCTTCTTCCGTATATATTAATAATATTGGTCTATTGCCAGTAGTGAATGTAGGCGACTTGCCATTAGATAAAAAAGAAAATAGACTTTTAAAAAGAAGTTTTGATATTGTTTTTTCTTTGTTATTTTTTATTTTATTGGGTAGTTTTATTTTCCCCTTACTTGCTATTATTATAAAACTATCTTCTAAGGGGCCCATATTTTTTAAACAAGAAAGATGGGGATTAAATAATAAAAGAATTACTTGTTATAAGTTTCGATCCATGTATAAAGAAAGTAGCGATATTGATGAGGAAGGAAATTTTCAACAAGCTTTTAAGGACGATCCTCGCATTACACTTATTGGAAAAATTTTACGTAAAACTAATATGGACGAACTGCCTCAGTTCTGGAATGTGTTAATAGGAAATATGTCGGTCGTAGGTCCTAGGCCACATCCTACTCAGTTAAATATACAATCAATGGAATTAGTTGATAACTATATGCTAAGACATATGGTAATTCCCGGGATTACAGGACTAGCGCAGGTGAATGGATGCAGGGGTGAAACTAGAACTACTGAGGATATGCAAAAAAGAGTCAATTTTGATTTATACTATATTCAACGTTGGAATTTTTGGTTGGATTTACAAATTATCATACAAACTGTAATTAATATTTTCAGGGGAGACCAGAATGCTTATTAATGCATTAAATAAAATTCATTGAAAAAAATATTTTTCACCCTTCTTTTTGTTTTATCATTTATTATAAATGCTATTTCACAAAATGTATGGGAGAATACTAATTCAGAAGTCTACCCATTTTTATATAGAATGGCACAGAAAGGTTGTATTGAATACAATGATTTAATTAAACCTATAAATAGGATTAGCGTTTTAAACGCATTAAATATTTTAAAACAAAAAGATTCAACTCTAAGTGTTGTAGAAAAAAAAGAGCTTAACTTTTATTTACAAGAATATAATAGGCCCTTAAAAGAACAAATATCACTATTTAAAAAAGACCAAAATAAAAGATGGAGAGCTGGAGCTATAGTAGCTAATGATTTTGAATTCTATATTGACCCACTTTTAGGTATAAATAATTTTTCAGGAGCTGGTAAAAATATAAAGCAATTAAGTAATGGTTTTGAATTATGGGGTACTGCAGGTAAAAATAGAAATTTAGGATATCAAGTCTATTACCGTGATTATATCGAAACAGGGACTGTAAATAATAATTTTAGATTAGAATCATCAACACAAGGCACTATTTTAATAGGTGCCAAATCGGATAATAAAATAAACTACACCGATATTAGAGCCAATATTAATTATAGCTTTAAAAAGGGAAATATTAGTTTGGGGAAGGATAATCTCATATGGGGTTATGGAGAAAATTCTAATATTGTGCTATCTAATAAATCACCGTCCTACCCATACATTAGATTGGATTATAAGCCTCTTAAATGGCTTAATTTTAATTATACTCATGCCTGGTTAAATTCCAATATTACCGATTCTAGCCTCTCTTATTTTACCAATACAGGCAGAATTGATAATGACTATCGCTTACTCTTTGTTCAAAAGTACTTAGCTACTCATTCTATCGAAGTACAAGCAATAAAAGGTCTATATATAGCTATTGGGGAGTCTATTGTATATAGCGATAAAATGGATCCTGGCTTTTTAATACCCATTAACTTATTTAAATTTTACGATAATAACAGAAGTAATTATTTAATTGAGGCGGGTTCCAATGGACAATACTTCCTGTCCTTGAGTTCAAGAAATCAAATAAAAAATATGCATTTATACTCAAATTTATTTATAGATGAAATAAAGGTGAGTTCAATGTTTGACAAAACAGAAAGTCGCAATCAAATAGGTTTTAATTTAGGTGGCTCTGTAACCGATGTATTTATTCCTTATTTAAGCTTAGGTGCTGAATATACCAGGGTTAACCCATTTGTATATTCTAATTTAATTCCCGCTCAAACTTATACAAGTTATAATTATAGCCTAGGTGATTGGATGGGAAACAATTTTGACCGCGCCATTATATTTGCTAAATACACACCAATAGCTAAATTAAAATTAGTAGCACGTTTTCAAAAAATTCGTAAAGGAGGAACTGGAACTATATATGAGCAGTATGCAGTTCAGCCTCAACCAACTTTCTTATTTGATTATATTAAAACAAGGTCTGATGTATTTTTTCAAGGTAGGTATGAATATATTAACAATATTTATCTGACTAGCTCCTTAACACTAATGCAAACAAATCTGGCTAACGGAAATGTTTTTAAAGACAATACTTATCAACTAGGTATTTCTGTAGGACTGCCATAAGTATTTTCTATAAATAAAAGGCCTACAAAAGTCCAAAAAGGAAAAGCTCCCATGGGGCCTTCGAAAAATACATCAAAGCTTCCATTAATAATAAAGGCTAGAAGTATAGAAGTTATAGCTAAAGTTTTACCTGCTAATTTTCTAGTAAATAGGGGTTTAAATAATAATACTAACCAAATTATCCAAGCTACAAAAATAAAATATCCAAACCTTGCTAAAATGGTTAAATGAAAATTATGAGGCGATCTTAAATTATCATCTGTGTTTAAAATATCATTACCAGCCAAACTCATTCCAAGCCCCTTACCCACAAAAAAATGTTGAAGTGTAAAACTTTCATTTATAAGCTTGGCCCACCAAATTAAACGCCATACTTTATTTTCGGCTAAATTTCCATCAATATTAGTACTCACAATAGAACTAAAATTATCAGTTATTTGAGATAGGCTAATAGTTCTACCCTGTGCATCTCCTTGAATATCTATGGCCACGAATAAACCCATGCCAATAATCATTATAATGGGCACAAATTTTAAAAGTTTCCTAACAGACTCATTCAATATTTTCTCTTTTGAAAAGAAAAAGAATGAAAATAATGCAAGAATATATGCCACACTGCCCGACCTAGTAAAAGCCAGTAGAATTAGAAAATTGATTACAATAAGTATGGTATTTGCTATTAACCATTTCCTTGAATATTGATCAGTAAATAAAAACATTAATATAGTGCTTATTAATAAATGCACCGACTTATCTCCGTTTTTATAAATAATGATACTTTGATTCCCAAAAATATTTATAGGCGGTAAGTATAGAAATACAAAATAAAATAAAAAGAAATTTAAAAAAATAACTAAGGGTACCCATTTATAAATTTGAATAATTTTTTTCCACATATAATCATACTCACTTTTTAAAAAATAGATAATAAAGGCAAACCAAGCATACTGAAAGGCTAAAGAGTCACGAAGAACATTAAATATAGAATAGTGGAATACACCTACCAAAATAAATAAAAATGAAATAAGTATTAAAATAGCTACTAAAATTTGTTTCCTATCTAATCCTATTTCGAATTGCTTTCTATTAATAAAAAGAATAAAAATACCGGTAATTAATACAATTTCAGCCATATAAGAATAAGCCACTCCTTTATTAAGAAATACATAAAGTAACAATACTAAAAAATATAATTTTATATAAGCTCTATTTAACAACCGCATGTAATAAATATTTTATAGACATTTGAAATTGGTTATTGTATTTATCCGAGTATTTGGATGGCTCATCATATGCAGAACCATCTTCTTCACGAATCCATCTATAATTAAGCGCATTAGTATTAGTGAAACTAGCAGAAAGTAATATATTTTTAATGGGCATAACTTGTAATTCTAATCGTTTTGTTAAATCAACCCAATATCTATTGTAATAACCATATTGTGCTAATGGGTTATAATAAACAGAATAATAAAAATCATTATTATAAACTGTTCTTTCTACAAAAATTCCAATTTTATTGTAACCCTTATTCCAACTTAAACTAATGCTTTGGTTATTAGAACCTGGACCAATTGAAGAACCCATCAACTGTCCATTATTTGACCATCCTTGTTGAACAATGGTGCTTAAATACCAACTGTTAGGCTTACCACCTGCAAATGGAGAGCCTTCATATAAAATATCTCTTGTATTCATTAATTGTAATTGAGTAAATTCTACATTCAAACTTAGATAAGAATCAAATAATTTTAAAGGAACTAGCTTGGTGGCTCCAAATACAAAGGCAGGACGCGTTCTTTCTTTGAAAAATTTCCAAGGCCAGGGGGCTTCATTAGGAATTCCCATTTCCCCATAAAATTCTGCATGGTCATCAGGCATAGAAAATCGAAAAAACATGGAACCAATTTCTTGTTTTGGTAAATTTTTACTAAAAAAATTAACTGTATCACCTAAAGCATTAGTAGCATGCCTATAAAACTGTCTTGAATAGGCATAACCAATATAAAAATTAGGTATCCATTTAGGTTGGTAGTTTATAGTAATCCCATCTACCTCTCTTTCATCTAAATTTTTAAATACCTTACAAGGTTGGCAAATATCTAATAGTCCTTGATCGATATCAAAATATTTTGTGGGTTCTAGTTTTCCAACAATTCCGGCTAGTTCAAAACTCCCTATGTATGTTTTAATTGGTTCAACTGTTTTTAAATAATAATGTTGTAAACCAGCCGCATTATTGGTAAAAACCAAACTATTTCTTTTACCAGGTCCCCACCAAATGTTTTCATTAGAAAGCCCGGCTGCAATATATTTTGTTTTAATACCTGCGCGCGATTGCCCAAATGTTGTTTCTTCGATTCTATCATATCCAAATTGCCTAAAATTATCAATATTATTAGCCACCATCCCAAAATATTTAAACATAAAATTACCGTCTACTGTATTGCCTCGGTAATATTCTTGAGTCAAATTTTGAACAGTCAATTTTTCTGGCTGGTAGTTTATATCAAGAATTAATAATTTTAAATTTACTCCATAACTATACCTCTCCTGCCAGCCGATAGCCGGATACATATTACCGTCATTAAAGCTAATTGGCAGTAACGAATTATTTTGTTGATCAAAACTAAAATTAATTGATTGTACTATATCCTTAGTAATACCCTTTAGTTTACTTTGAAGAAATTGAAAAGAACTTGTAGATCTGATCATAAAAGAATTGGTAATTACTCCATTGCTATCATTTAATAATTGTTTATTTCTTTGATAATCCATTAAACGAATATCATCAAAAAAGCTATTTTGCGCAAGGGCTGTGAAATAGCAAAAAAATAAAAAAATAAAAAATATACTTTTTTTAACTACCATAAATAAATAGTATTTAAAAATATGTATACATTAGAAACTCTATTATTATTCTGCCATAAATAATTTTTTGAGTTGACCAATTCTAAGTTTAAGTTAAATAAAAAGTGATTATACTTTTGTTTTAATTGAATGCCATATGAATAATCATTCCAATTATAGCCGCCGCCATCAATTTCTAAAATATTTGTTATACCAACAGGGTCATGCGCAATATGCTGAAATTTAATACCATATTTATTCCAACCTTTATTAATGCTTAATGCAAAAGTTTGAACATCATTGCCCCAGCCAGAACCAGCACCCAAAATTTGATTTTCGTTTATATAGCCACCATTTTCATGTACATACCAATTACCCGCATATCTTTGTAAATAGCTAGGTCTTTGTGACATTTGTGTAGCTTCTGCTTCAAAATTTAAATAGGTTTTTTCACTTAAGTATTGAATTTTTTTAAAGCCATAAATGGAAGCTGCAGAATGTGACATATCCAAGATTAAATCTCTTGAATTAGAAGAGCCATCATTCCAACCATATTCAAAATAAACTTCGGCATGCTCGTTAGGAAAAACATATTTAACAGACCCACTTAATACTTGGTCAATAGGCAAAGCATTATCCTGATATTCGTTTCTAAATAATGGCTTTAAAGCTAGTAAATAATATTCTTTTAAATTACTACTGGGTTTCTCCTGCGTGGGTAATGTAAAGGCTCTATTTGCGGTAAGATAAAAGTTTTTAAAAAAAATGGGGTTATAAGAAACACTTAAAAGACTCAAATAATTTGTATGTGAAATGTTGCCATATGGTTTTAGGTTATTATTTTCAAACCCTTGTCCTTGGTTATATGTTAGAGTTCCTCCTATAATATTTAGTTGAAAAATACCTATTGGAGTTTTCAAAGGTCTATTAGTTCCAATACTAAAATGATTAAACCCTGGAGCATTATTAGACATTAATAATGAACTATATTGCCCTGGCCCTAACCATAAATTTTGAGTACTTACTCCTAAACTTAATGGGCCAAAGTCTATCCTTAAACTTGATTGCCCTAAAGTTAATTTACTGAGAGCAGAAGTTCGTTGTCCCCATCTGTCTACAATTGGATAAGGATCTGATGCTGTTTTAAAATATTCAGGCCTTAAAGTTAAATGAATATTTCCTAAGCGTAAATAAACACCCCCACTTCCAACAAACTGGTAGCCTTTGGAAAAACTTAATGGGCCATCGTTCCAACCATATGGTCGTGTAGAATTATATTTTTGTAAAAAATTAATAGGGAGTAATTGAATATCAGCATATTTTCTTTCTACTAGGTGGCCATGGTTTTCAAACTCTGGGTCAATCATGTAAAGTAAACTATCATAGCCTAACTTAGGTGTGAGTATATATGGCCTTTGTGTTAAAGATTGCTCAGGTTGTAATTTGCCTAATAATTGTAAATCACGAATATTATCATCAAAATTGGTATAGCCCACAGCCATAGGTATGCGTAATTTATTTTTAGGGCCATCATAAGGAGTAGGTAGTAAATTTTGATACCACCTTTTAAAATTAGAAATAGGTTTTAGGGTATCGGCTTGTTGCTCTTGTGCTTTTAAATTTATACATAATAAACTGCCTATAATTACCATATAAATGGGTAAAAAATAAGCGCTTTTTTTTTGTACTTTTCTCACTGTCCAAAGATAAATATTAATAAGCAAAATTGATGCTTTCCCTATTTAAGATTTGCATTATAATTTGATATCTTTGAAACTCAATATGTTTAAACATTCATGAAAATTTCAGTGGCAATAATTGTATACAATGGCGCGCAGTATTTGCGCACACAGCTAGATTCTATACTAGCTCAAACACATAAAGTGAATGAAATTATTGTATGCGATGATGCCTCTTCAGATAATACCAAAGAAATACTAGAAGAATATAAAAACAAACATCCCAATTTGTTTTTTATTCATTACAATAAACAAAATCTTGGGCCTACGAAAAATATAGAAAAAGCTATTCAGGCTTGCACAGGTGAATTAATTCTACTTGCAGACCAGGATGATTATTGGGAAGCAAAAAAGGTAGTAAGTATAATAAATTGGTTTGAGCAAAATCTAAATATGAATGGTGTATTTACAAATGGCTCTTTGATGAACTCAAAAGGGGAATTGGATAATAAATACTGCTTATGGGATGCAATGAGCTTCCCTTATAAAACCATTAGAAGTAAAACTGAACTAAATAAAAGTTTAAATTTATACATTAACACAGTTGAAAATTGTGTAACAGGTGCTACACTTGCTATTAGAAATAATTTGTCATTTTTACAAAACCCCTTTCCAACTATCAAGAACTTAGTGCACGATAGATGGCTTGCTATTAATTTAGCAGAAAATAATAGTTTAGGGATTTTGGAAGAAAAATTAATTTGTTATAGAATTCATTCAGAACAAGCCATTGGAGGTATGACTAAAAATATAGAAAAGTATATTGAGCTAAATGTCAACTTATTAGAAGGTACACCCAATACTAATAATAGCATTGCAAGCTTTAAAGACCTTAGATATATTTTAAATAAAATTGAAACTAATTTGGAAATTCAAAACGTAATTTCAGAAATAGAAACTAAAGATTTTGATAATAGTAACTATATAGCTATTTTAAAAAATAAGCATAAAGTATATTTAGAATATGGCTTTGCAAAATGGCCAATACTTAGTGGCCTTAGAAAATTTAAAAAGCTATTTATAGCTTAACAATTAGAAGACTAGATTTTATCTAAAAAACCATTTAGGTATACTTTAAAATAACTATTTTTAAGTATAAATAAATGGTAAATACAAAACCATATTAAAGAAATAATTGAAATAGAGGTTAATACAATTATACTGTCTGCAATAATAGATTTAAATATAATTACAAATACTATATAAGGCAATGCACCCACTAATTGATTTAAAAACATATTGGTAAGCCCGCCCACTTTAAAATACTTTTTTGTAAAATAGATAAAAGAAACCGATACCGATAATTCAGTTACTAGTATGGTAATGGCTTCTCCTACTTCCATTAATGAAGGCACTAGTAGTATGGAAAGCAAAATACTTACAGACATACCTATAATGGCAGAATACAGTATCTGCCTGTCTTTGGCTAGGGCACTTAGTACCTGAAAGCCAAATATAGAAGATAAACTTACTATTAAAATTAAAGGGGATGTAATTTGAAGGGGAAGTATGGACCTATCGAAGTTTTGGCTAAATAGTACATGTACTATTTCCTTGGCACAAGAAATAAATATAACAATAGCTGGTATAGACAAACTTACTAGAACAAAGAAAACTTGCCTAATAAGCTCTCTAAATTTTTCTATTTGCTGGCTATGGTATAAATTAATTAAACTTGGGAATATAGCAACTGTTACAGCACCAAATACTGCTATGATTAATTTATTTAATTTAAGTGCGGTGGAGTAATACCCCACACTTTCATTATTGGCTAAAAAACCTAATAAAATAGTATCCAATGAGAAGTAAATACTAATTGAAAATATAGTTAAGAAAATATATAAAAGCGGCTTGATATGTTTTCTAAGGTCTAGATTAGAAAAGGTTTCTTTATTAAGTGAAATATGTTTACTTAAATTATTAAAATTAATAATGGCTAGTAATACACTTAATCCAAATTGCATTCTCATATAATTCACATAGTCAAATTGTGATTTAATAAGTATAAATACAAAAATGATAAAAAAGAAACGAATAACAAATTGTCTGATGGCAATAAACTTAAATTGGTTCATGCCATTAAAAAACCATTCTAAATAAAATACTTGAAAAAAGAAATAAGCAATGGTCCAATAAAAAAGTACTTTTTCATTATTAAGTTGTGGTATAAAAAATACTGCCGCTAAAAAAAGAAAGGATAACCCTAGTGTACAAATTAAATTAATGGTGAAAATTTCAGCAAATATTTTAGTGCGAGCTTTAAGTTCGTTTTGCACTTTAGCAATTTCTCTAATACCATAAATAGGAATACCTAGTGCTGCTAACATTACAAAATACTTAGCAATACTTTCAGCAAAATTTAAAGCGCCAATATGCTCTGGGCCTAAAGTTCTTGCCAAATAAGGAAAAGTAATCAAAGGGAAAAAAACCTGTGATATAGCTAGAAGTACATTATAAAAAACACTATTCTTGACAGACATGAATTAAAAGTACTAAAAAACCATTAAACAGTTATGAAAAATAAGCTCTTATATTATTTCTAAAATTTAGAATTATCATTAGTGATGCTCTTTTTAAGTAGCGTATAAAGTTGGTTTTTCTAATATAGCTACCCTTATTGTCTTTATCCGTTGTGGTTATAATTTCATGAGTAATTGTGCCTAATTTTATTTTTTCAGGATCTATAAACTGCTTGAAAATATCATATGGGGTGGAAACTTTGCTGGTTTGTTTTAGTAAATACTGGGCAGTAGGTTTATTAATTGAATACCCATAGGCACAATAAATAGTATTCAATAATGGCTCCCCTATCCTATATTTATTATGATCTCCTTGTATTATTATACTTTTAGAACGCTTTATTTTGGCATTACCCTCCCATGCACCCCAAAAAAAGAGGTCATATTGCTTGGAAATAGGTTCGAAATAGGCTTCTAATAGACTAAAATCGAGAATTTTGCTATCCGATTCTAGTATTAAAAAATGCTCCTCGTTATTGGTAGCCGCTTTTATAATTTGCCTTAATATTCTTCTATGGCCTAGTAAGCAGGCAACTTCTGTTGCCATTAAGGCTTGGCCAGTTCGTTCTTTTGATTTATCTATAATGGAGTTTAAAAAGGGAATATGGGTATTACTAGGATATATTGACTCTGAAATTGTAAAGTATTTAAATTTATCACGCAATGCTTCTACCCTTGCCATGCGGTCTTTCTCAAAAGCTGAATGAAGTATATATGCTTTAATATTACTAATCATTACAATAAATTCGTTAGTTTGAAATTACTAAATTCTGCGAATGAATTATTATCTAGTGCATAAGGTGTTATAAAATTTCTAGGATGGCCATCCGGGAATAACATAAAATGTGGCTTATTAAATAATTCACATAAATGAATGGGCAAGCTATCAGCGGCTATTATAAAATCTGCTTCTTGAATATACTTTATTAGATTTTTAAAATTATTATAGATAAGATCATCTCTATTAATTTTATTTTTAAATCTAGCATTATCAATTTTTTTACCGTTTCCTATGTAATGTTTTTTTATAGATTCAATTAGCTCCATCTTTAAAACTCTTTTTTTTAATCTTGCATCAGGTAGGATAAGAATATTATTTAGTTGCTTTGTTTGATAATCTTTCTTTGTTGTGTTCATGAAAAAAATATCATAATTAGAATAAATAGCATTGGGCATAATCATGGCTTTGAATTCTATACCTGTAAGCAAATTAATAGCTTTTATTCTAGTTGTTTGTTCAACATAATCCTGCCCTTCATTATTTGGATTTTTCTTAACAAAATTTTTAATTTGTTTTAATTCATTCAGCGTATTTAAACTTAGTATATGCTTATTGGTAAATAAATTTAATTGGGTATTAGTTATGCCAAAATTTATAAATTGAATTTGAATACTGCTTAAATTAATAACTAAAGCAAGTTCTTGATACAGTGGTTCTAAGTGTTTGGAAGCAATTAAACTATACTTATTTTTTTGGGGGCTTTCTAATAGGGCTTGCAATAAAATTACAAAGTCTCCATAGGCCCTTAATAAAAATAGGCGGTGCATACTTAAAAATTAATTAGAGGTATACTTATAAAGCGCATAGAAGAAAGAAAGCACAAAACCTACAGCAAAGCCTATTAATAGGAAATACCTAGCTGGTGTACGCTGGTCAAACATTGGATATTTAGGCGTATCTAGAACTTGTATAACAGGTGTTTGATTTATTAAAGATAATTTTAAGGTCTCTAAATTTTTTACCATTTCAGCATACATAGTATAGGCAACCGTTCTTTCTCTTGTAGTTTGTTCTATAGGTGTAGTATTATTATAAGTAAACTTATTTCTATAGTTCTCTTTTCTGTATTTCAAGGCGGCATTTTCGTTCACCAACTCTTCCATTACAGGTACAATTAATTTGGAAGTTTTATTAGATATATTATTTATTATATTTAGTAAGGAGTCTGTCTTTTGCTGAATTTTATTTATACTTCTCGATAAATTACCTGTTTTAATATCTACATATAAATCGCTGGTTTGTTTTAAAACTTCTTCGGCAAATACTTTTGAAAAAACTTGGTCACCGGATACTACTTCTAAAGTAATAATAGTACTTTTCTTATTTTTCTTTTCGACGTTTAAATTCTTATTAATTCTGCTATACAAAATATATAAAATACTATCATGTTGTACTGTATGTTTAGCACCTTCGGTTAAGCCTGCAAAATTTAATGATTTTACATTTATGTTTTTGCTTTCAAAAGCAGGTGCCAAATTTTCAATTTTAATATAGTAATCGGCAATGGTTTGTCCTTTTGAAGAAGCAGGCTCTTCCATTTTAGTTAATAATACCTTTTCAATAATAGCCCTTGATTTAATAATTTCTAAAATATTATCGCCATCAAAAAGTCCGGCTCCGCCACCTGTTAACCCACCTACATCTATTCCAAACTGAGAAGCTAGACCCGATAAGCCTCCACCACCTTTGCCCGATTTATCTTCAACAATAAATGTGGAAGTTGCCTTATAAGTAGATGGCTGTAATTTACCATACAATAAACCTAAAGCACTGGTAATGATTGTGATATACAATATGA
>Ga0114962_10003209_pt1 | contig 13328 bp, 12 predicted proteins | sample C_130820_MF_Meta_FD_87017 | JGI IMG/M metagenome (GOLD analysis project Ga0114962, IMG submission 87017) | Freshwater microbial communities from Lake Croche, Canada to study carbon cycling - C_130820_MF_MetaG | ecosystem: Environmental > Aquatic > Freshwater > Lake | place: Lake Croche, Canada... | reverse complement strand
TCATGCCGGCTTCGTAATGGCCGGGCTCGAAACAGGCAATAGCGAGTTCACCGCTCTTGTCGAAGCGGCGGATCACCTCGCGACTTTGGCCTGCCTCGACACTGATCTCCGAGTCGGAGTGATGGTGCGAGGCAGTGCCTGACTGCATCTCGCGCAGATGCTCGGCCAGCTCGGCGGCGGTGCCGATGACGAGTTCATGGGTCATCTTGCCGCGGTTGACGACCACCAGCTTCACCGGTTCGCCGGCAACGACGGTGAGCGCCGACGGCGAAAAGCGCATGGTGTCGTCCATCTCGATGCGCAGTTCGCGCGCCGGCACTGAGGCACTCGCTGTCGCCTGCGATGATGCCGCGCCGGACGATGATGACGCGGCAGGCTGCGCGGGCGTGGATACCGCGGGGGCCGACGAAGTCTCGTGGGCGTGCTCGGTAGGCGCTGGGGAGACCTGGCTCGACGGCGCGTGGGCATGATCATGGTCATGATCGTCGCTGCCGGCGCCGCTCAGCATCTGCCAGGCAATCAGACTGCCGGCCAGCACCGCAGCGCCTGCACCCAGACCGTAGCCGAGCACGGTGCGCAGCGGCGCGCGGTCGCGACCCTGCATCAGCCAGTAGGCCAGCAGACTCATCGCAAAGCCCAATGGCACCACCCAGGCACTGCGGGCCGGCGAATCGGGAAAGTGCTGCAGGCCGCCGGTAAAGAAACCCAGGCCGATCGACGACACGATGCCCAGGCCGAGCAGATCGACCCAGCGCTGACTGCCATCGGGTGAGGCACGCATCTCGAGAATGCCGCCCAGCAGATAGGCAAGCACGCCGATGCCGGCGGTCAGCAGCGAACGCTCGCCGCTGAAAAAGCCGTGGTTGACCGCGCCGGCGATAAAGCTGATGCCGGCGTATTTGCAAAGGGTGGCGACGTGCGCTGTCGGAAGATTCATCGTTCACGGAATATCACACTTCGCGGTGGCGCTCTAGCTCGCGGGAGTCTCTGGGCGATAATCGGTCAGACACCCTGTTGAGAGAGCGACATGTCCGTCCTGATCATGAGCAAGCCGATTCCCCATGAGGGCTTCGTCAATGCCCTGCGCGAAAGCGGTTTTCCGCATCCGGTTCATACCTCGCTCGACGATGTCGACCCGCTTTCAGTGCGCTGGCTGATTGCCTGGCGACTGCCGGCCGGGGTGCTGCCGAAACTGCCCAATCTCGAGCTGCTCTATTGCTGCGCCGCCGGCGCCGACAAGCTGCTTGCCACCCCTGACCTGCCGGCCTCGCTGCCGGTCTCGCGAGTCTCGGACGATGCCCAGGCGATCGAACTGGCGCAGTACGTCGTCCATGCCGCACTCGACCATCTGCGTCTGGCCCCCCTCTATCGCGCTCAGCAGGCTGCCCGCGACTGGAGCCGTCACCGTTCGAAGTCGATGGGCATCCCGGCGCTGGTGCTCGGCCTGGGCCCGATCGGCGTGCGGATTGCGCAGTCGCTGGCGATGATGGGTTTCGAGGTGTCGGGCTGGAGCCGCACACCGCGTGAGCTGCCTGGCATGACGACTTTTTCCGGCGCTGATGGACTGGCACAAGCGCTGCCGCGGGCCAAGGTGCTGGTGTGTGCGCTGCCCCTCACGCCGCAGACCACCGGCCTGATCAATGCCGATCTGATCTCGCAGCTGCCGCGCGGAGCGATCTTCGTGAACATCGGTCGGGGCGGGCAGGTGATCGAGCCCGATCTGATCGCAGCCCTCGAATCGGGCCAGCTCGGCGGCGCGAGCATTGATGTTCAGGTCAACGAGCCGATGGCCGCCGATGATCCGCTCTGGAGCGCACCCAATCTGACGCTCACGCCGCATGTCGGCGGTCAGCTCGATCCGGGCGCGGTGATCGGGCAGTTCATCGAGGCGGTCGATCTGCTCAGGCAAGGCAAGCCCCTGCGCCAGCGGGTCGATGCGGCACGCGGTTATTGAACCGGCACTAACGACCGGGCACTGACGACCCGGCACTGACGCCCAACTTTCGCAATCAGACGAGGTGACCGATGACGTCCATTCCCGGACCTTTTGACTTCAGCAAGATGGCCGCAGGCGGATTCGGGCAAATGCTCGATGGAGTCGAGATGGTCAAGCGTGCCTGGTCGAACTTCAATGTTCCCAGCGCGATGCTGCCGACCGTCGATCTTGATGAGCTCGACAAGCGGATCGCCGACCTCAAGGCGGTCGAGCAGTGGCTCAATGTCAACCAGAGCATGCTGCATAACACCATTCAGGGACTCGAAATCCAGCGCGGCACGCTCGCCGCGATCAGGGCCTTCACCGAGCAGGCCGGCATGCCGGCCGCAATGGCCTCGATGGCAAAAGCCGCAAGCCCTGCGCCGAAAAGAACCTCGCCCTTTGCGACCGACGGCTGGCCGATGAAGCCGCCGGCTGCCCGCACCGAGCCCGAGGCGGCAGCAAAGCCTGCCCAGGCCGCAGCCAGCAAGCCGCCGCAGGAGCCGCATCCGCCGACCCCTGAGGCCAAGGTGCAAGCCGACGCCGCCCCGGGCATCGACCCGACCGCCTGGTGGACGATGCTGCAAAACAGCTTTTCGCAAATTGCCCAGGCGGCGGCCAGCGCCTCGCTCGTGCCCGGGCTCGCGTCCGGCGGCAAGCCGGCCAGCGGCTCGCGCCCGAAAACCGCCACCAAAAGCGGATCGACGGTTAAAAAGCCGGCCTCGGCGAGCAAGCGGCAACGCGCCGCACCGGCCAAGCGCAGGGCGTCATGACGCGCTTTCGGTATGGCCATGCCACCCATCCCAACTGGCGCATGGCCACCGAACTGGCGCTTGCCCAGGTCGAAGGCCGCCTCAACCAGGCCGGCTGGGCCAAGGAGGCCAATCTGGGCGTGGTCTATCTGAGTGCCGACTACGCCCCGCACACCGGCGACATCGTCGCGCTGCTCGAGGAACGCACCGGCGTGCGCGACTGGGCGGGCACCTGCGGACATGCCATCGTCTCGACCGGCGTCGAATACGACAGCGAGCCGGCGATCGCCATCATGCTGCTCGACCTGCCCGACGACAGTTTCAGGGTCTTTTCCGGGGCGACGCCACCGCCCGCGGCGGGCGAGCGCACGCCAAGCGGCGCGGTTGCCGCGCAGGCCGCGCTGATCCATGCCGATCCGAGCACCCCCGACCTGGCCGAGCTGGTCGGCGACATGGCCAGCAAGGTCGGCGGCGGCGTGATGTTTGGCGGCAGCGCGAGCGGGCGCACCGAGCCGCTTGTCCAGATCGCCAATCAGGTGCTCTCGGGCGGCCTGTCGGGCGTGGTGTTTTCATCCGAGGTCGACCTGCGCATGCGGGTGACCCAGGGCTGCCGCCCGCTGGCGGGCGAGCATGTGATCTCGGCCTGCCAGTCCAACCTGATCCGTACGCTCGATGGTCGCCCGGCACTCGACGTGCTGCTGGCCGACCTCGGTGTCTCGGAGGCCGCGCGGGCGAGCAGCGACGGCGAGACCCTGCTGCGTGCGCTGCCGGTCGAGCGGGTGCGCAACGGCCTGCTGGTGGGCCTGGCCGACGGCGACGCGCCGCCACGCGGCCCGCGGCCGGGCTTTGGCGACTATGTGGTGCGCAATCTGGTGGGCATCGATCCGCGCAACCGGCTGCTGGCGGTGGCCGCCGTGCCGCAGGAAGGCGATCGGGCGGTCTTTTGCACGCGCGATGCGCAGGCGGCCCGTGCCGATCTGATGCGCATCTGCACCGAGCTGCGCGAGGAACTCGAAACCGATTCGCTGGACATTCGCGGCGCGATCTATGTGTCCTGCCTTGCACGCGGTCGGGCGCTCTTCGGGTCGGGCTCGGTTGAGGCCGCACTGCTGCAGGCGCAGCTCGGCGAGTTCCCGCTGATCGGGTTTTTTGCCAACGGCGAGATCGCCGATCACCGGCTCTATGGCTATACCGGCGTGCTGGCGCTGTTCACCGGTCCGGCCGCGGTCGAGGCATGAACACGGCTGAAACCGCCCGAGGGAAAACCGGCCTGCCCCATTTTTTTGTCGCCGGATAAGCAACGAAAGTTTGTCAGATGAAAGCAAACCGCGCGGTCGTTTTGCTCGGCGCTTTGATGCTCCTGACTTCGAATCCGACTAGCGCTCAGGAGCGAACAAGTCGCATCGAAATCGAGGCCGGGGTGATCACGACCCGGAACATGGAGATTCACGGCTACAACCAGGGCAATGCCACCGAGGGATGGAAAAAGAGCGGCGCCGATGTCAGGGTCGAATACTGGAGCACCCGACAGAACGACTGGAATTACGGTGTGGTCTTCCAGCCCTTGAATCTCAATTATTCGGGCGTACTGACGAATAACCTCAATTATCAGGGCCAGGTATTTCGGGCAGGGGATCCGGCCACATTGAGCTACCAGTTTCCGACATTGAGATTTACTGCCAATTATCCGGTGTTTCAGCAGGCAGGCAGTGACAGCTATCTCAGAGCCGGTGGATCCGCAATCATCCGCTATGCCAGGATCGGACTCTCGAGCCCGTCGGCGTCATTTGTCAGCACCAATCTGATTGCCCTGCCAACCTTCAATATCGAAAGCAATACCGCCATCGGAAACGGATACAGCATTTTCACCCGGTCGGACTTTCTGCCGGGTATCGACGGCAATGTCTTTCTTGACGGGTTGTTCGATATTTTCATCGGCGTGCGAAAATCGCTTGGCGACGGTAAATCAGTCGATGCCGGACTGAGAATGTTTTTCGGCGGATATAATCCGAACACACCCGACGATTATGCAAACCGGATATTTTTCAATTCGTTTGTCCTTCGGTATTCATGGTGAGTCGCCAGCGGGCGACCTGCCCGGCGATGTCTTGCAGACCGGCCAGCACCTCGACGCCTTGCAGGCGGTGACGACGCAGCGCCGGGCTGTCGCCGCCCGCCCAGATCCGGGTCGCGGCCGGGAGCTTTTCGCGCAGCTCGGTGAGCGAATCGATCACCTGCGCGGCATTGAGTGCACTCGAAAAGGACAGGGCGAGCACATCGGCGCGATGCGCCCTTGCCGCCAGCACGGTATCCCACAGCGGCGTCTGCACGCCGAGCGACAGGCAGCGGCAGCCGTGCAGTGACAGCAGGGATTCGGCCATCAGCAGGCCCAGGCCGTGGCCCTCACTGGGGACGGTGGTCAGGATGACGGTGGGTGGCGCGCCGGGCGAGCTGATCGAGGCCAGGGCGCCGCGCATGACGGTCTGCAGCGACTCGATGCTCAGGCGCTCATCGAAGATCTCGAGTTCGCCGCGCGACCATGCCTCACCGATCGAGCGGTTGAGCGGTGCCGCGACATCGAACACAAAGCGCTCAAGGCCCAGACGCAGCAGGGACTGAGCGAGCAAGCGGCGCAGCGCGTCGGGTTGGCGCGATTGAATCAGGGCAAGGTATTCGCCGACATCGGGCGCCGCGAGGCCGGCTGCCGATGCCTGCGCCGGTGGCGCTGACCCCGCTGGCAGCGCCTGCCGCTCCTGGCGGCCCAGCATCAGCAGCGCAGGCATCGGCAGGTGGATCAGCTTGCCGGGCCGGTGACCGGCATCCAGCAATCGGCGCAGCACGCGCAGCTTGTCGACCTGATCGATCGGGTAGAGACGTTCGCCGAAAGCATCTCGTCCGGGATTCGGAAACCCGTAGCGGCGCTCCCAGACCCTCAGCGTGTCTTTGGTCAGGCCGGTGTCGCGCTCGACCGCGGCAATTGTTCGCGGCGCAGCCTCGACGGCGTTTGGATCAGTCATTCGAATCGCATTGTCCTGGACATTCATTGACCGAGCCGACGCTGACACTTAGTATAAGACTGTCTTTTTCAATTTGGCCAGGACAAACCGTTGTTCGAATTTCACAATCTTCTCGATAAGTCGCGCTGCGGTTCGGCAATTGTGTTGGCGCTGCTGGTTGCGATCTCATTTGTCCTGGACAAACCAGCGTTTGCCGGCGACGGCGGGACAGCCGCTCAGCCGGGGCCCGTTCGGATCGCGGCGACGGCGACGGCGGGCGGTGCGCCGGCCACACGGACCCTGCCCGCCGCTCCCGCCACGACGCCCACGCCTCCCGCCGCCTGCCCGAGCCTGCTCGATCGCACCGCCCTGCGGCTGCAGGACGATGCGCCCCAACGGCTGTGCCAGTACGCCGGCCAGGTCACGCTGGTGGTCAACACCGCGAGCTATTGCGGCTTCACCCGCCAGTACGAAGGCCTGGAGGCGCTCTATCGGCGCTATCGGGCCCGCGGTTTCGTGGTGCTCGGCTTTCCGTCGAACGACTTCGGCCAGCAGGAACCCGACAGCGCCAAACAGATCGCCGACTTCTGCTTCAACACCTACGGCGTCGAATTTCCGATGTTCTCAAAAACCGTCGTATCGGGCCCGAAGGCCGATCCCTTCTTTGTCGCGCTGGCACGAGACGGCGGCTCGGCGCCGAAATGGAACTTCCACAAGTACCTGATCGGGCGTGACGGCAAGCTGATCGCACACTATCCGAGCGCGGTCGAGCCGACCGATGCCCGACTGACCCGCGATATCGAACAGTCGCTCGCACGGTGATTCCTGCATGAAAATCGCAATCGTCGGTGGCGGCATCGCCGGTCTGGCCACCGCACACCGGCTGGCCGCGCGGCATCGGGTCACGCTCTACGAGGCGGCCGACTATGTCGGGGGCCATACCAATACTGTCGATGCCACCGTCGGCGGCATCACCTATCCGGTCGATACCGGCTTTCTGGTCTTCAACGAGCGCACCTATCCGCATCTGATCGCGCTCTTCGAGACGCTCGGCGTGCCGACCGCACACTCCGACATGTCGTTTTCGGTCTCGGTCGGACCGCATGACTTCGAGTGGTGTGGCAGCGACCTGGCCTCCCTGTTTGCACAGCCGTCCAATGCGCTGTCGCCCCGCTTCTGGTCGATGCTGTCGGACCTGATGCGATTCAACCGGCAGGCGACCGCGCTGGCCCGTGACGCGGCGCAGTCAGCCGAGGCGGCCGTGCCGCTGGGCGACTGGCTGGTCGCCAACCGATACGGCGCACCGTTTCGCAACGGCTATCTGCTGCCGATGGCCGCAGCGATCTGGTCCTGCCCGACCAGCGCGATGCTCGCCTTTCCGGTGGGCAGCTTCGCGCGCTTTTGCGACAACCACGGCCTGCTGCAGATTGCCGATCGGCCGCGCTGGTTCACGGTGCAGGGCGGCGCCCGCCAGTATGTCGAGCGCATCCTGGCCGGGCTTGCCGATGTGCGCCGCGCCACGCCGGTCAGACGCGTCGAACGCGACGGGGATGCCGCCGGCAGGCGGCGGGTCACGGTCGTCACCGATGATGGCCGCGAGAGCTTCGATCATGTGGTGCTGGCCTGTCACAGCGACCAGTCGCTCGCCCTGCTTGATCAGGCCAGCGACGACGAGCGCGCCATCCTGGGCGCCGTGCCCTACCAGCCCAACCGCGCGTATCTGCATACCGATCTGGCCCTGATGCCAAAGCGGCGCCGGGCCTGGGCGGCCTGGAACTACCTCAGCCGGGGGCGCTTTGGCGCCGGGCCGGATGAAGGCGCGCACGACCGGTCTTCGGTCGCGGTGACCTACTGGCTCAACCGCCTGCAGCCCCTGCCCTTCACGCAGCCGGTGATGGTCACGCTCAATCCGCTGGTGCCACCGCGCGAGGACCTCACCCTGCAGACCTTCGACTATGCCCATCCGGTCTTCGATCTCGGCGCCATGGCGGCGCAGCGTCGCCTGGGCGAAGTCCAAGGCGTTCGCAACACCTGGTTTGCCGGCGCCTGGACCGGCTACGGATTCCATGAAGACGGCCTGAAGTCAGGGCTGGCGGTGGCCGGCGCCCTGCTCGCGATCGGCGAATCCAACGGCGATGTCACGATGCAGCACGGCGCCGACGACTCGCTGGCTGCTGCCGCCTGATCTCGATCACCTGATTGTGACCATCCGACTGCAACCGCCTGACTATCTCCAACTGACTGATATGCCCGCCCCGCAGACTGCACTCGCCCCTGACACGCTGAGCGCTGCGCAGCGCGTGGCGCTCGAGGGCGCGCCGCTGCAGCTCGGCTTCGGGCCGATTCGCCATACACGGCTGCGCCCGGTCCATCACGCCTTCAGCTACCCGGGATTTTTCATGCGCCTGCGCATCGACGGCGATGTCGCCGCCCGAGCCGCGCAGGGGCTGGGTCGCTGGTTCGGCTTCGAGCGCCGCGCGCCGATCTCGTTTCATGCCGCCGACCATGGCGATGGCCGCACGCCGCTTGAGGACTGGATCCGCAGCCGCTGCAGTGAAGCCGGCGCAAACGCCGATGGCCCGATCTGGCTGCACACCTTCCCGCGGATGCTCGGCTATGCCTTCAAGCCGGTCAGTTTCTGGTTCTGTCACCGCGCCGACGGCGAGCTGGTCGCGGTCATCGCCGAGGTCAACAACACCTTCAACGAGCGGCACTGCTATCTGCTGTCCCAACCCGATGGCGCCCCGCTCGCCCAGGGTCGGTCGATGCAGGCCACCAAGGTCTTTCATGTGTCGCCGTTTTGCAGCGTCACCGGCAGCTACACCTTCCGCTTTTTCAACCGCGCCGACCGGGCGCTCGCCCGCATCGACTATCACGACGAACACGGGCCGCTGCTGCTGACCAGCTTCAGCGGTGCCATGGTGGCCGCGAGTCGCGCTACAGTGCGTCGGGCGATCGTCGGGCAGCCGTTTTTCACGCTTGGCGTCATCACCCGGATTCATCTGCAGGCACTGCGCCTGTGGCTGGCCCGCGTGCCGTTTCACCGCAAACCCGAACCCCCAGAAGCTTTCGTTTCCAGAGGCCTTCCATGAACCGTTCTGCGCCCGGACGATCGATGCTCGATCCGGAATCCACCGGGCTCCTGAATCCCGCTGCCGCGCCGCTGCTCGAGCGCGAAACCCGGACCGGTCTGGCGGCGGTGCTCGCTGCCGAGCGTCCGCCCGCCGCAGCGCGCGCCATCCTCTCGCTGCTTGAGCGGCTGCAAGTTGGCCGACTGCAGATGATCACCCCGGCAGGTGCCTCGCTCAGCTTCGGACACGGTGAGCCGCATGCCTCGATCCGGCTGGCCAACTGGAGGGTCTTCGGTGCATCGCTGTCGCGCGGCGACATCGGATTTGCCGAGAGCTGGATCAGCGGCGACTGGCAGACCGACTCGCTGCCGGCGCTGCTCAAGGTGCTGGTCGCCAACCGTGAGGTCATCGAGCGGGCCATCTATGGGCACTGGTGGGGCCAGGCGCTCTACCGCATCAAGCATCTGCTCAACCGCAACAGCAAAGCCGGATCGCGCCGCAACATCCATGCGCACTACGACCTGGGCAATCCCTTCTACGCGGTCTGGCTCGATCCCAGCATGACCTATTCGAGCGCGCTGTTTGGCAACGAACCGGCCCGGTCGCTGCAGGACGCGCAGACCGCCAAATATCGCCGCATTCTCGATCAGCTTGCACTGCCGCCAGGCGCCCGGGTGCTCGAGATCGGATGCGGCTGGGGTGGATTTGCCGAGCTTGCCGCTCGCGACGGGCTGCATGTCACCGGCCTGACCCTCTCGACCGAGCAGCATGCCTGGGCCACACAGCGCCTGGCCGATGCCGGCCTGGCCGGGCAGGCACGCTTCCTGTTGCAGGACTACCGCGACGAGAAGGGACAGTTCGATGCGATCGTATCGATCGAGATGTTCGAAGCGGTGGGCGAGCATTACTGGCCGAGCTATTTCGAAACGCTGCGCCGCTGCCTGCGACCCGGCGGGCGGGCGGTCGTGCAGACCATCACCATCGACGATTCGCTCTTCGAGCGATATCGGCGCGGCACCGACTTCATCCAGCAGTATATTTTTCCGGGCGGCATGCTGCCCTCACCCGAGGTGTTTTCGCGCCAGGCCCGATCGATTGGACTGGCGGTCGACGACGCCTTCGGCTTCGGCCTCGACTATGCCCGCACGCTCGCGATCTGGCGCGACAGCTTCCTCGAGTCGCTGCCGCAGATCACCGCGCAGGGCTTCGATTCACGCTTTGCCCGCACCTGGGAGTTCTACCTCGCCTACTGCGAGGCCGGCTTCGCCCAGCGTTCGACCGACGTGGTGCAGTTCACGCTGCGCCGGGAGCGCTGAGCCGTGTCGCGGCGCATGCCTCGCAAGCCGGTCCTTGCCCGCTTCCTGGTCGCTGCGGTGCTGAGCGCGGGCCTGCTTGCGCCGTGGTCGCCAGCCCGGGCCGACATCGTGCCGGCACCGGTCAAGGCCGAGCTGCCGGATGCGCGACTGTCGGGCGAAGGCGTCATGCGCTGGCTGGGCCTGAAGGTCTACAGCGCTCAGCTCTGGACGGGCGCCGCAGGCGTGCGGGCCGACCGGCCAACCAGCCAGCCGCTGGCGCTCGATTTGCGCTATGCCACCGGCTTGAAAGGCGACGCCATCGCCGAGCGCAGCCTGCAGGAAATCGAAAAGCTGGGCTATGGCGATGCGCCGCGTCGCAGCCGCTGGCTGGGCGATCTGAAGCGGCTGATGCCCAATATCGCCGCCGACGATCGGCTCACCGGCATCCTCGAACCCGGCCGGGGCGTGGCGTTCTTTCATAACGACAAGCCGATCGGCCGGATCGACGATGGCGAATTTGCCTCGGCCTTTTTTTCGATCTGGCTCGACGAACGCACGACCGCGCCGTCGCTGCGCGCATCGCTGCTGCGGGGGGCGGGCGGCGTCTCGGGGTCGGGGCGGTGACCCGGGGCGATTACCTCGCCTACGGACTATTGCGCGCGCCATTGGCGCTGCTCGAGCTGCCGCTCTTTGTTCTGCTGCCCGCTTTTTACGCCGACAAGCTCGGTCTGAGCCTCGCCACGGTCGGCGCAGTGCTTTTTTTTACCCGCGCAGTTGATGCGGTCGCCGATCCGGCGATCGGCATTCTGCTCGATCGGCAGCGCGAGCCGCAGACCTGCCGTCGCTGGATCCTCGTCGGGCTGCCGGTGCTGGCGCTCGGCTATGCCGCGGTCTTCATGCCGCCTCCGGGCGTCCCGGTGGTCGCCTGGCTCGCGCTGGCCTCGATCGCGACCTATCTGGCCTATTCGGTGGTCTCGATCGCCTACCAGACCTGGGGGGCGGGGCTGGGCAAGGGGCCGATCGAACGGGTTCGCGTCACCGCCACCCGCGAAGCGGCCGGCCTGGCCGGCGTGCTGCTGTCGGCCAGTCTGCTTGTGCCCGAACGGGCCGGCTGGCTGGTCGCGCTTTTTTTCATGACGGCCGCGATCGCTGCGCTGGCGATCATGCGGGCGCCGCTGCCGGCGCCTGCAATGGCGACGACCTCGGCCGAGTTGCCGGCGACCGGCAGCTCGCGCATTCAGGCCCACGCCGGCACAACTCACCACGAGCGCGGCCCCAGGACCCAGCGAACCCCTGCCGCGCCTGCCAGCTCGCTGCTCGCCGGTATCGCGGCCAGCTGGCGCCAGGTCATCGGCCATCGTCCGTTTCGCTGGATACTGGCGGCCTTTCTTGCCAACGGCATCGCCAGCGCGATTCCGGCCACCCTGGTGCTGTTCTTCGTCGCCGACATCCTGCAGGTCCCCGGCCAGGCGCCGATGTTCCTGATCCTCTATTTTCTGGCCGCCGCCGTCGGCATGCCGCTGTGGGTGCGCATCGCCCGACGACTCGGCCTGCGCCGCGCCTGGCTCGCCGGCATGGCGATGTCGATCGCGGCATTCGGATGGGCATTCGGACTGGGCGCGGGCGACACGCTGGCCTTCGGGGTGATCTGCCTGATGACCGGCCTGGCGCTGGGCGCCGATCTGGCCATGCCACCCGCCCTGGTGGCCACGATCCTGGCGGCCGACGATGCGCCGCGCGACAGTGAAGGCAGCGTCTTCGGCATCTGGAACCTCGCCACCAAGGTCAACCTGGCGGCAGCCGCCGGCCTTGCCCTGCCGCTGCTCGAGATTCTGGGCTACATCCCGGGCGAGCTGTCTGCGGGGGTAGCGACCGCCTCAGCAGCGTCCGTCTCCGGCACCATCGCCCTGTCGGCCATCTATGCCCTGCTGCCCTGCCTCCTCAAACTGATCGCCGCGGTCTTGCTGCTGCGAGCGCCCCTGCCTTCCGACACCCCCAGCCCCGAGACTCGACCATGACCGCATCGCTCACGACCGCCCCTGTGCCCCAAGCCCTGAGCCTGACGCCAGATCCGACGCCACACAGCGCGCAAGCGCTTGCGCCCCTCATGAGGCCAGACCTGCCGCCAGCCCGACCGTTCACCCGCCGCGCCGCGCTCGCCGGCATGGTCGGCGGCCTCGCGATCGCCAGCGGCTGCGCCGGCGTCGATCCGGCGAACTACGCCGCCGAAAAGCCGGTCCTCGACCTCAAGACCTACTTCAACGGCGACATCGATGCCTGGGGCGTCTTCCAGGACCGCTCGGGCAAGGTGGTGCGCCGCTTCACCGTGCTGATGAAATGCAGCTGGGTCGGCGACACCGGCACGCTCGACGAAGACTTCAGCTACAGCGACGGCACCAAGGAAAAGCGCATCTGGACGATCCGCAAGCTGCCCGCCGGACGCTACATCGGCACGGCCGGCGACGTGGTCGGCGAGGCGCAGGGCCACTCGGCCGGCAATGCGCTCAACTGGCGCTACACCCTGGCCCTCAAGGTCGACGGCTCGACCTGGAACGTCGAGTTCGATGACTGGATGTATCTGGTCGACGATCGCGTCATGCTCAACCGGGCCACGATGAGCAAATTCGGCGTGCGCCTGGGCGAAGTCCTGCTCTCGTTCACCAAGCGCTGACCCGATGGCAACGACACCGTCGGCACCGCGATCCTTCTTCGGGCCGCTCAACCCCACCATCGACAGCTGGGCCGGATGCCGGGTCTGGGTGGTCGGCGCCTCCAGCGGGATCGGCGCCGAGCTTGCCCGCACCCTGCACCGGCGCGGCGCCCGCGTCGCGCTGTCGGCAAGACGCGCCGACGCGCTGCAGGAGGTCATGGCCAATCTGCCGGCACCGCCGGTCGACGCCGAAGACCCCACCCTGGCGCCCGAGTTCGTGCCGGTCGATGTCAACGACGCCGACGCGGTGGCCGCAGCCTGCGCCGGGCTGCAGGCCCGCTGGGGCGGCATCGACCTCGTCCTGTGGGTCGCCGGTATCTACACGCCGATGCAGGCCCAGACCTTCGATCTGCCCACCGCCAACCGGATGCTGCAGACCAATCTGGTCGCGGTCTACAACGGGCTGGCCGCGGTGCTGCCGATGCTGCTGTCGCAAGGCAAGGGCGGCATCGCGCTGGTCTCGAGCGTGGCCGGCTACAGCGGACTGCCGCAGGCAATGGTCTATGGCCCGACCAAGGCCGCGATGATC
>Ga0114962_10003207_pt1 | contig 13338 bp, 17 predicted proteins | sample C_130820_MF_Meta_FD_87017 | JGI IMG/M metagenome (GOLD analysis project Ga0114962, IMG submission 87017) | Freshwater microbial communities from Lake Croche, Canada to study carbon cycling - C_130820_MF_MetaG | ecosystem: Environmental > Aquatic > Freshwater > Lake | place: Lake Croche, Canada... | reverse complement strand
TTGCCCCGGCACCTCAGCCGAGGCCGTCACCGCCGCCGCCACCTCCACCACCGCCACCCCCTCCACCCCCTCCACCACCGCCACCTCCCCCGCCGCCGCGGCCGCCACCGCCACCACCGACAGCTCCGCCTCGCCCGCACGCGCAAAGTTCGCCGCCCACTCCCGCGCCTAAAGCAGATCTGGTCTCATTTTACATGAGAAATCAACCTGCTGCCGGTTGTCCATCAGGTTTAGTTTCCATAGTTCAGGGCCGTTCAAATGTATGTGGCTGTCAAGGGTTTGGTCAAAATATTACAAATAATCAATGTGAATGTCCTACGGGGACATCTCTCTATGATTTTCCTAATAATCGAACCGTACAAGGTGTAAAGAAAGTATGCAAGTGTAAACCTGGGTCGTTTAAACATATTACTAATAGAAATACTGGCCAATTTGAATGTGTATCTTCTTGCACTGGTAATAAAAAGAAAATGTTAGACTCACTAATGGGAGATTCGTGTGTGTATTAGAAAATCTATGTAATGAACGTTCAATTACGGTGAACGTTCAGCTGGTAAGCGAAGCGGTTACCCAATAGGGTAAGCGAAGCGGTTACCCAATAGGGTAAGCGAAGCGGTTACCCAATAGGGTAAGCGAAGCGGCCAGCTGTCAGTTCCTATGAACGTTCAGCTGGAACTTCCGCTTATTCCCACCCGTTGTCGGATCAAAGTCTTCCACCTCCTCCCCATCCTTCATATTATTAGCCGAATGGGCCCAGAGCTCTGGTGCACACAGCTTAAAATCCGGCCTCGACTGTGCCTTGTACCAAAACACCTGGTCCTCCAGCTTATTTGATTTTGCATTATTATCGATTACCAGACATTCATAATTTTCAGTGCACTGATTCATTACCTGGCAGAAAGAATCATAGTCTGGAAACATACCGGCATACTGCTCATACAACTTTCGCCGATTGTTCATGATATTCTCACGCAGAATAAACACGTAATCAATATTGGTTCTCAGATTAGGCGGAATACCGAGCGCATACTGCATTGTAATAATGAACATCGTGTGTACGTGACGGCCGTTCATGAAGAGGTAGCGTACATTCTTATCCTTGATCCACGAATTATCATAGAGGCAGTCATCCAGAATCAAGAAATTTCTGGGGTCCACTGAGGTCGTACCCCTCTCACCCAGATCCTTCGCAATCTTCTTTGCAATTAGCTTCTGACGCTTCAATACATTGGCGATGACAAGAGGAGAATACTCGTCATGAACAAAGAGTGGCGGAACCATCTTACTATAGAACTGATTCGCCCCCTCTGTACCGGATATCACAGTACCACAAGGCAGACCCTGGTTATGCCATAGGAGATCCTTGACTAAGAAAGATTTACCGGTCTCACGCTTTCCGATCAGGACCACCACCTTGTCATGCTTGATCCGGGACATATCGAATTTCTTGAGACGAAGATTCAGTCGCTTGGGCCCGCCTCCGTTTTGCATCTGTATAGGTTACGCATTTTGGTTTCATCTCATACGCGGTTCACAGATGAGATAAGATTCATTCTAAGCTTCAGATGTCTGATGACCTCCGGCCCTATTACATTCAGCGACTGGCCCCTGAGGGCATGCAGTCTTACTTCCCGAGTCTAGAAGTCCTCTTTCCTTCCCTTCAGGAACATACCAAGGGATCTCCCACTCTAGCTGCCACCGAATTAATTGTTGATATCAGTGGCTCTAAGGCAACAGTGGAAAACTTAGTCACCAAGGCTCTTAGCACCAAGGAGATCTGGACCCGCCAGATTCATCTGGTCGACCCGGTAGATGTGATGGCTGGCGAGCTAATCCTTCCCAAGGATGGGTCCCTGCCTACCTTTCGCAATGCCTGGCAGACCACTCTTCGCAAGATCAATGATCCCTATAATGAGGCCTATACCGCCACAGTTGCATCTAATCTAGCAAGTCGTCTTGTTGAACTGGATCTTTCTCCTCATTTTTGCCGATTCTACGGAACCTATTCGGCACGGGTCCCAGAGTATCGCTTTAATCTCACAGACTATCTTGAGGATATCGAGCAGGAACCCTGGTTTGCCTCTGGAATTAAGTCAGGGGCCTTCAAGGTTCTTGCTGTAGATCCTGACACTCAGGAAGAGGGACCCTTTGAGCCCTGGCATCCGAAGGAGAGAAAGCCGATTGTTACAGGAGAAGATGAGATCAGCCTAGATTCTGAGGGCGAGGGTTCTGAAGAGTCTGAATCTGTGGATGATACTCTTACGGCGACAAGCGAGGTCGGCTCGGATGATATTCCTACTGATGGAGAAGTGGTCCTTTCTAGGCCCAGACTCCGTCTAGAACGATCGAATGCAATCAGCCCCTCTTCGTCTAGTTCTAGCTATTCTGATGAACCCTATCTAAATTATATCGCTATCCTGAAAGACTTCCCTGTGCAGCTAACATATCTGGAGCGATGCGATGGCACCATGGACAAGCTCATGGACGATGAGCACGATAAGCCGACCCAGGATATGATTGAGACTCGGGATCAGAGATGGACTGCATGGATCTATCAGGTCGTCGCAGCTCTCACGGTGGCCCAACATCACTATGATCTAATCCATAATGATCTTCATACGAATAATATTGTATGGTCTGGTACGGAGGAGACTCACTTATACTATCATGTTAAGGGATCTGTTGGTGGTGATCGGTTTTACAAGGTGCCGACCTATGGTCGTCTCTTTAAGATTATTGATTTCGGTCGTGCAACCTTCCGTGTAGGCTCGGGGCCAGTCTGGTTTCCTGATGTATACGGTCCTGAGGCCGATGCGGAGGGCCAGTATAACTGCGGAGAGTTCTTTGACAAGAACAAGCCCAAGGTAAGTCCGAACAAGTCCTTCGACTTATGCCGTATGGCTATCGCCATGTTAGAGGCCGTATGGCCTAAGGCTCCTGCCCCTGCTGAGCCTAAGCGTATCCTTACAAGTGAGCCTGGTCATGATCAGCATGAGACAGTATCGGCAATCTGGAATCTCCTATGGATGTGGCTAACAGATAAGGAGGGCAAGAATTTACTACGGACACCCAGTGGCCGTGAGCGCTATCCTGAGTTTGATCTGTACTGTGCTATCGCCGCTACGAGTGAGAATGCCGTACCAGCCCAGCAGCTTACTCGTCCCGTATTCGATGATGCCTTCAAGGTACGTCAGAAGGATATCCCTGCAGATGTCAAGGTCTGGAGCCTTCAGGCACACCCACCAAAGACGAAGAAAAACAAGAAGTAAGAATAGTATGAGACGTAATATTCATTTTGTTGCAATGGTCTTAGTTATGTTTGGAGCCTTTGCTGGTATTTTTCTAATGATCGGCAAGGTGAATCTGATTCAGAGTCTGCTAGGCCCAACATTAGCTCGTATTATCTATGTCGTGATAGGTCTGGCGGCTCTCTATGTAGCCTTTCAGCGGGAGACATATCTACCCTTTCTGGGTGAGACAGTGATTCCGTGTTCAGTACTCCAGGCCCAGGTGCCAGAACATGCTGATACTGATGTTGCAGTTCATGGACTGGTGCCCGGTGCAAAGGTGTTATACTGGGCATCGGAGCCGGCTACGGATGGACTGGCGAGAATCAATGATTGGCGCAAGGCTTATCTGGAATTTGCCAATGCTGGCGTGGCGGTAGTCGATGAGGCGGGCCACGTTGTTCTACGGATCAGGAAGCCGCAGCCGTATGCAGTCCCACTAAAGGGGCGTCTGGAGACCCACGTTCATTGGCGCACATGCGGAGATGCGGGTTTCCTGGGACCGGTGGAGACTACCGCAATTCCTGATAGGTAAGTAGATGGCAACACGCAAAAATCGGAAGTCCACCGTTCGTATTACTCTGAAAAGGGGCTTACTCAAAAAGCATGGCTACGTAAAGGTTGCGACCCTCTCCAAGGAGGCGAGGCATCGGGCTCTGACTAGCGCAGTAAAAGAATATGGTAGCCTAGCCACGTGGAGAATGATCAATGTGCTTTCGATCTTCTTTAAAAATGTAAATCCGACTCTGGCGGCCCTGTACAATGCGGACAAGGCATGGATTAAGAAGGAGTTTGGACTGACCAGTCAATGAGAATAACATCTTGACAGTTCATGGTCATAAAGGGGTTCAACGCCTCGGTGATCGTGGATTCTTCATGCCAGATACCCTTTGTATCTTGAATCATAAAGTGGCTCTTCACAGTGCAGCCTGGAAAGAGTTGTCTAAGCTCTTCGATAATTTCTGTAGCATTATCGAACAACATAGATGTATACGTATCCTTTGGTAAGGCGTTAATAACAGCCTGACCTGCTAGTGTTTTGGCAGAGTGTAAGGGTCTACGACGCGTAGAAACTAGGTACTTATATGACGTAGTCTCCTGAGTATCCGCAGTACGGAGAGCCTCATTATAAATACTTCTAACTGTAGTCTTAATGAAATGCTGACGATCGGCTTCAATCTTAGCGGCCCTGCGACCTTGTAGTTCTACACGAGATACAGGAATAAGATCCATTGATACCTTATATGGCTACAGTGGCCTTTCACCTTTTATCATTCAGACTAACGAGTCCTATTTGTAGCGGACCCACTTATACTTCTTGTTATAGTGACAGACCTAGATCGTGTTACCGTTGGTGTTATAGATCGTGTCATTGGGAATGATGACGCAACAGGAGTAAATGATCTGGTCAAAGACACAGTCAATGAAGTCGACCGTGTTAGAGTAACCGAGGTTGTAGGAGATACTGTAGGCGTCGGTAACAGACTGATAGATACTGTAACAGGCCCAGAACGTGTTAGAGTAATAGAAGGTGTTGGGCACCTGGTAACTGTAGGTGTGATAGATTGGGTCATAGGAAAGGTTGTAGGAATAGGAGTAAATGATCTCGTCAAGGATACTGTTAGTGACGTCGACCGTGTTAGAGTCACAGAGGGTGTAGGAGATACTGTAGGTGTCGGTAACAGACTAGCAGGAACGGTGGGCCCTACAGATCGTGTTAGAGTAATAGATGGAGTAGGACACCGAGTTACCGTTGGTGTTATCGAACGGGTCATAGGAAAGGTTGTAGGAATAGGAGTAAATGATCTCGTCAAGGATACGGTTAGTGACGTCGATCGTGTTAGAGTCACTGAGGATGTAGGAGATACTGTAGGTGTAGGTAACAGACTCGCAGGAACAGTGGGCCCAACAGATCGTGTCAGAGAAAGAGATGTAGTAGGGCACCTGGTAACTGTAGGTGTTATCGATCGAGTCATAGGAAAGGTTGTAGGAATAGGTGTAATTGATCTGGTCAAGGATACTGTTAGTGACGTCGATCGTGTTAGAGTCACAGAGGTTGTGGGAGATACTGTAGGTGTCGGTAACAGACTCGCAGGAACGGTGGGACCAACAGAACGGCTCAGAGTCAATGAGACGGTTAGTGAAGTCGACCGTGTTAGAGTTAGAGTACCAGAAGGAGATACTGTAAGAGTCGGTAATAAACTAGCAGGAACGGTGGGGCCAACAGAACGGCTCAGAGTTAAGGAAGTTGTAGGACACCGTGTTACTGTTGGCGATACGGACTTTGTCGCTACAAAGGAAGAAGGCACAGGACTTACCGTTCTAGATAGGGAGCCAGTGAGAGAAGTAGTTCGTGTTAGAGTTACAGAGGTTGTTCTAGAGACAGTATTTGCCTGACTAGATGATCGAGTCAGTGTTACAGAAACAGTTAGAGATGGGGATCGCGTATAAGTCAGTGATGTAGTAGGTGTCACTACAAAGGAGGACGGTATAGGTGACACCGTTCTAGATAGGGAGCCAGTGAGGGAAGTCGACCGAGTGAGAGACACTGTCTGCGTTACCGAACCTGAGTTTAGAGGTGTACCAGAACGAGTTAGGGTTACTGATAGAGTCAGAGATGATGAAGGTGTTCGAGTGGACCCAGAATTAGATCCAGTAAATGAGGCAAACGAATATGTTCTCGAAAGAGTATTCGTCTGAGTCAGAGTGATCGAAGGAGTTACTGAGATCGTTACAGAATATGATATAGCAGGCGAAGTAGAAGGACTGACTGACAGAGTGATAGGGGAAGCGGAGGACCAAGGAGATGCAGTAGGCCCAGGAGAAGCGGTTAGAACACTAGGACTAGCCGAATAGGATCTAACAGATGGTGTTGGTGATCCCGTCTGAGATTGAATACTCGGCGTTGTCGAAACTGACACTGACTGTGTAACTGACCCAGAGGTAGAACCCAGTACCGAAGATGTAACGGTAAGGATCGATGATGTAGAACCAGTAGGTCCCAGAGATCCTGTAGTCGAAACAGTAGGGGCTGACCCTGAACTAAGAGGTGATTGTGTTACTGTTGGAATAGAGGAAGTAGACCCCGTAGGTCTAACAGATCCAGACCATGAAGGGCTCTGACTAGGAGATCCTGTTAAGGATACAGGTGATCCAGATCCTGTAGTTGTCTGGGTCTGAGACTCTGACGGAGTCAGAGAGGCAGTGGTAGAACCAGGAGGACTGGGTGTTACCGTTAAAATCGATGAAGACGATTGAGAGGGCCTCAGAGATCCTGAGGTCGAAGGGGTAACGACAGTCCCCGTGGGTCTAACAGATTCAGAACCAAGAGAACTCTGACTAGGAGATCCTGTCACAGAGACCTGACTAGCAGAGCCTGTAGTTGTCTGGGTCTGAGACTCTGACGGAGTCAGGGAGGCAGTGGTAGAACCAGGAGGACTAGGTGTTACCGTTACAAATGATGAAGATGATGGAGAGGGACCAAGAGATCCTGTAACAGAAACGGTATGAACGGTCCCTGTGGCTCTAACAGAGTCTGTGATTGCTGCGCTCTCACTAGGAGATCCTGTCACGGAAATCGGTGAACCAGTACCAGTAGTTGTCTGGGTCTGAGATCCAGACTGACTTGGTGATCCTGAGGTAGAACCAGGAGGACTGGGTGTTACCGTTACAATCGATGAAGATGATTGAGAGGGGCCCAGAGATCCTGTAGTCGAGGTACTCTGACTAGGAGATCCTGTCACAGAAATCGGTGAACCAGAGCCTGTAACTGTCTGAGTCATTGATCCTGAAGGGGTCCAGCCTGATGCGGTCTGAGGAGGAGAAACAGAGGAAGACCGAGAGGGCGATCTAGAGGGACTCGGTGAACCCGAATCTGTCTTAGAAGGACTCGGTGATCCAGACACTGTCTTATATGAGGCACTTGGACTCACCGTTTTGGTTCTAACATTTGTCGTCGAGATTGTGTTCGTAACGGTCGGAGAGGGTGCGGCAGTCGCTGTTGGCTCTATAGAACCCGACGGTGTGACTGTAAGAGTTCCTGTAGTACAGACAGTACCTGACCCTGTACCCGTCTGACTTGCAGATACGGTCGAAGAATCCGAAGCTGACCCCGAAATCGTACTACTCTGAGATTCTGAGCCGGTTACCGATACAGATCCTGTATCACTATAGGAGATAGTAGGCCCCCCTGATTTAGTTACAGTACCAGATCTAGAGGATCTGCTCGTATAGGAAAGTGTCGTAGTCACCGTCATGGTTACGCCAGTCGGGAAGGTAGTCGGTGATACAGAACCAGATCCAGCGGTCGACGGAGACTCAGTGTTAGACCATATGGGTGACCTAGAGGATGATACTGAGACTGAACCGGAAATAGTTGATGTCTTAGACTGGGTTGTCGATGCGGTCACCGTCTTGGTAGGCTGTACAGAACCTGTGATAAGTGTGGTAGAAGAATCACATGGGCTGGTACTCTGGGTCTTGGAGGCTTGACCTGTATTAGTCTGCGTCACTGAACTAGTAGATGTCTTGGATGCAGAGGATGAACCTGTATCTGTTACTGTTGCGGTAGAGGTCTTACTCTGTAGGGCTGAGATCGAGGGGAGAGCCGAATCTGTAGTTGACACAGTTGGTGTAGACGTTGTAAGAGTAGAAGGAGTTGGGGCAGGGGCCCTGGACCCAGATCCCGAAATACTATCCGTTGTTGATCCACGGATAGTCTTTGTGATGGTTGCAGAGCCTGTGCTAGTCTTAGAGACAGAGGCTGAACCCGACACCGTCAGGGTACTCGTACTAGTACGGGTTTCAGGCCCTGTCTTAGTGTGAGTCCGAGTACCTTGGACAGTCTGTGTGAATCTAACACTCTCTGTTCCATTCGGGGTGGAACTCTGTGTCTTGGAGGCTGCTCGTGTAGCAGAAAGTGTTACAGATGCAGTCATAGTCTTAGTTGGACCCCCTGAAAGTGTACTCGTCTTCGTAGGTGCTACTGAACGTGAAGGTGTAGATGACGCAGTACCTGTCTTAGATGATGATACGGACCGGGTTTGACTCGGTGAGCCAGTGCTTGTCTTGGTAGCCGTAACCGAACCAGTACTAGTCAGAGTAACTCTCTGGGTACTGGACCCCCTAGATGATCTAGTAAATGAGGCAGAGGCAGAGGTAGTCTTTGACGGGGCCATAGAGCGAGAAACCGTCGGTGATGCAGTCGCTGTCTTTGAGCCCTGAGTAGATCGCGTAGTCGAAGGACTGGAGGATCCAGTCTTTGAACTCGTCGTAGTTGCCGTAGTAGTCTTTGATCTCAGAGGGGTGGAAGACCCTATGGGAGACCCAGTACTTGTCTTGGAACTAGTAGTGGTCTGGGTTTCATGAGGGGTAGAAGACTGTGTCTTAGAAGAAGTCGAAGTCTTAGTAGAACTCTGACTTAGCCATGCTGTCTTAGTTGTGGTCGTTGAAGGACTAACCAGTTGAGTCGGTACACTGGTCCTTGTCAGAGTTGTAGTCTTAGTACTCGTCTTTGACATGGTTGTTGTAGATGATGGAACCACTACAAACCCATCTAGGGCCCTCTTGTAGGACATATTGACGAAAGGAGAACCGGGTGAAAACGATGCGAGTAAGAGTAATAAGAGCATTTACCCTGGTCAATTAATTTTTACATATAGCAACTTTTACATTATGTTAGAACTAAGGGCCCTAACATAAAGTAGTACGTCAAAATAAATTAGAATTCATCGCCCTTGGATCTGTTCCCACCACGACTATTAATCAGATTGCGCTGACTAGGGGTACTGCAAACGCAGCCACCATCGCAGCTCAGAGAGGCGCCGCAGCATTCGGGCTTGCACTGATTATTCTTGAAGATAAACAGATTATCCAGGTCAGGGGAGTCGACATTGGGGCCAATCAGAGGCTCGTTGGGGTGATTACCACGCCAGCCCTCATATGCACCAGAGCCAGGATTGGTCCCATCATACGAGCCAATGGCTGCCGTTGCGAACCTGCCACCAGGACCAGAGCCGGAAACCAGGGTATCCATAAACCCCTCCTCTACCTCATCCTCCACCATCTCAGCATTGCTCATACTATTTAATAGCTGATTCGCAAATCCCTCGCGACCACGTTGGGGCCAGTTCGTCATGCCAAGAAGCATGCACAGATTTGCCAGAAACAGAAGGACCAGCATTCCAACTAAATAAGAACCACGATAAGACATATTCTACCCTAGCTTGTGATTTAAAATTAACTCCTCCACTAAGGTATTGATTCTGTGCAATCCAACCTCGGAAGCATCACGAATCTTTACACTACCCACAGTTAGGGTACCACTAGATGTATAGAAATGAATTATGGGCGACCTACGGATTCGTGACGACTGATATATATCCCAAATTCCATTATTCAAGACCCATGTTCCATTTGCTAACCCTGTAGGGCCAAGATCTCCCCTTAGATGAACTATCCCAGTAACTAGTCCATCATCTAACTCATCACCAATCTTTAGGGATGATGCCTGTACAAAGGTTGAATCAGCGCGTTTTATATAGCAATCCGGAGATACACCTGCTTCAGAATCTAGACTCGGTATCGTTAATGGCGGAATTCCATTAAGTATCTCAAACACTCTGGAATACCACGAAAGCAATCGTGGATCCCGTTCGGGGATTTCTTCCCAGTCTGCGAACATAACTAGTTTCTTTCCTCTTACCGGTATGGATCGTGATGTAGTAGTAAGACAATAGACAAAATCCTCAGTCGAGTTAATCTGTTCAGCAAGAGGATGATCGCGAACAGGGATTAGATCCGGCCCGAAGACCAGATGGTCACCTGATACCTTGATTCCAAGCAGATTATATAGTGGCCCCTCTCGTTTGAACACATGTGTGGCTTCTACTCTAGATCCATTTATGAGAACATCTCCAACCTTTATATTACGAATAGGGACATCACCAACATGTGTAATAATCTGTGTATCTCCTGTAAAACAGGCATCATTAATCATTGACGCAGCAATAGCCGTAGTCGCTACTACAGCAGAAATTGCTACAAGTACAGATACCGTCATGATTAAGCCAGAAATAGGCGCAAAGAGATAAAACATAAGAATCATAAGGACTAAAATAATACCAATAATGATGATTGCCACCATGAGAACCACTTGCACTGTATCGATCATCGCAGTAATCAAGGATATCAGAGACATTGCAACCGAGAATAATATACCTTGAAGACGATCTACCATAGCGTACATGTTTATCATCATATTTCGCATGAGTTTTGCAGCGGCAGTAAACCGATCCATAAACATTGCAAAGGCCTGATGACACATGGACCATAGCGAGGTGAACGTTTTGGATATTCCATCAACAACAGCATTAGTTACAGATACTAGACCGCCCTGGGCCTCAGATAAACTGCTCAGATCTGAGGTAGCAACGCGTAAGGCGGTTTCGATGTACTGTTTCTGACAAAAATGCCAGTTATCCTTTGCAAATTCTGCACCTGAACGCAGATCTGCAGGGGGTTTAAATAGGGCAGCTAGAGCTATAACACCCGGTTTACATCGACTATCATCCCATGATGACGCAATAGAATCACGAAATGCGAGAGCCAGAATAATAGAGAGCCCTATACCAAGGGCTAGAGTTACTCCTGTTAGTTTAAGATCCATTCCCCTGATGGGGGTAAATACAATAAGAATGATTTTCTTTCTTAAGTAGATGGCGGTCATTCAGATTCCAACAGAGCTCTATAAAAAAACGATGCAGGATATGTCTTATATAGCAAGTAAAGGGGCTCCGCCCAAGATTAAGGAACCACCGTCATTCTATACGTTTGTCGGGATTACTATCGTCCTAATCTTTATTGGATGGATTCTTAGCGAATTTGCTAACTGGACAGAGGTACATAATAATTGGGATGCCTACAAGTGTTCACCAGGAATTATGCCCTTTGCAAAATTCTACGGATATGATCTTGATGAGACAATGAACTTTTGTATTTCTCAAGCCGTAAAAGACAATGCACCGGGCGTTATTATACCTCTATATCAAGGTATAGATAAGATAGCTAAGACAGTGGAAGGTGTATATGATCGTGCAGCGGCTATAGAAGGCGGTGTTACCAACCTCCTAAGTGGATTCCAAACCTTTCTCATGAATTTTGCCAATTCGTTTCGTCTAATTGGTGTTAGAATCCGTGTATCTCTGGTCAAGATTCGCGATATTTTCGATAAGATCTTTGGAATGTTCACTTCCTTTGCTCTTGCAGGTGTATCAGCAATTACCTTTGGCAGTAATCTAATGTGTAATCCTCTTGTAACCTTTATTGGGACGATTGCAGGCGTAGATGTCTGCTGTTTTGCACCTGGAACCATGGTTCTTATGTTTGATGGGGCCAAGCCGATTGAACAAGTGAAAATTGGCGATGCATTATACGATGGTTCTACGGTGACATCTACTCTACTCTTTCACGGCCTAGAAACATCAATGGTCCGTATTAAGGGAATCCATGTGAGTGGAAACCATAATGTATTGGGGTCCAAGGGATTTATTGCAGCAGAAGATCATCCAGACTCTGAACAGGCCGAATCAATTCCTCTCCTCTTTTGCTTGAATACAACGACGAACCATATCTGGATACAGGGTGCAGATAAGCTTATGTTTACCGATTATGATGAATCTTCTGATCCAGATGTAATCTATACAGCAAAGGCAGCAGCCGAACGAGAATTAAATGGATTTGCCCTGGAAACAGACATTGATTATAGCCTGGGCCTAGATCCAAAGGCCTTGGTCCATATGCAAAATGGTTATAAACAACTTGATCATATTAATGTGGGAGATGTGGTCCGCGGTGGCGCCTATGTAGTAGGAGTGATCAAGGAAGTATGTGTAGAGTGCTGTAAGACACCTGGCGGCCTACTTCTATCATCGTCCCAGCTTGTCTTTAATGGTTCATGGTCTCGTCATGTATATCCTAAGGTTTCAGGAAAGTATATATTATACCAGTTAGTCTTATCAGATAATAGTCCCATATATCTTCATAACAAGGATCACAGTGAAGTAGTACTGGTCCGTGATTACATGGAGGTTCATAGTGCAGCAGTACAGGAGCCCTATGATACTTGGTTAAAGGTGACTGGCAGAGACACCTGTAAGATCTAACATAATGTTCTCTAGTATTCGAGGACCAGGAGGTACAAAGACTGTACGATCAGGGCCTGTATATACGGATACACTGACAAATCTCCATGGTCCTGCATGGTGGACAGGGATACGCACTTCTGAAGATGCAACTGTTCAACTTACGAGTAAATGGCGCTCCTTTGAATGGACTCAGGCTGCCGGATTTCATCCATTTCCATTTCCTTTCCCATCATGGATGGCAAAGGATATAGATGTGCAGATTACTGTTACAGGCCTTTCAGGATCTAACATGACTGTCTGCCTCATATTCCACGAGATAGACTGTAACAAAAAAGACAGGTATGTCTTTGTTGATGATGGGGTCATCTTTCATTGGAATGGATATACTGCCGACCCATCTAAGCTAAAGAAGGGGACCCTGCATGTGGTTGTGCCCACCGTATCCAAGATTTTAAGGGGGTACTCTGATGAGCTTATGTGTGTGCACTCTTTGACTCAAGCGATTTCAGATCCTGAGGCAGATTACTGACCGTGCACTTGTAGTGGTCCGCGATCTGTAGCAGGTTCGCCTTCTCCGTGGGATTCACAAAGGAGATCGAGACACCCTTGCGGCCGAAACGGCCACAGCGCCCAATACGGTGCACATAGTTCTCCTTGTCCTCAAAGTCAGGGAGCTCGAAGTTGAACACCACCTCCACACCCTGAACGTCAATGCCACGGGCCAGCAGATTCGTGGAGATCAGAACGCGAGTCGCACCGTCACGGAACTCCTTCATGCGCTGCTGCCGGATCGCCTGGGTCATCGGCTCGCCGTAGATCACACTGACAGGGAAGCCGCGCTCTGTTAGGACACTGAAGAGGCGCTCGGCCCTCTCCTTGGAGTTCACGAACACGATAGACTGAGCGAT
>Ga0114962_10003206_pt1 | contig 13347 bp, 22 predicted proteins | sample C_130820_MF_Meta_FD_87017 | JGI IMG/M metagenome (GOLD analysis project Ga0114962, IMG submission 87017) | Freshwater microbial communities from Lake Croche, Canada to study carbon cycling - C_130820_MF_MetaG | ecosystem: Environmental > Aquatic > Freshwater > Lake | place: Lake Croche, Canada... | reverse complement strand
TCGTTCCCCTAACGCAGAGCTTAACGAAGGTTCTACTGACGGAAAATACCGAAAACGTCGTCCAAATACTACAGTAGCGCCAGGAATGGGCGATCAAACTGTAGTAGCTAACCGTGCCGACTTACATCCATACATGAACTATGGGTTCATCAACTCTGAAGAACCTAGCAAAGTAAATCCAGGAGCATAATTATGGGTATTTTTTCACGCAAGGTAAAAACACCAGCGAACAGGGCAAACCATCCAGGAAGAAAAACTGGTAGCGGTCCAACAATGAATTCAAACCCTATGGCAGATGATGATTTTGATACGTCAAGTAATTGGGGGTCGAATAGTAACCCAGATTTTGATAAAGATGCTGACAAACCCAGTAAGACCCAAAAAAGACCTGGTGGTGAAATGGTGCGTGAACGAATCAGGCAGAAATATGGCATTGGCGATAAAGACAACCGACCAGACCCACGGTCTACAATTAAACAACCTGACTCGTCAACTATTTTGGGTGGTTCAGGTACTGGGGCTCGTCCAAATAACGAAAACTTTTAAGCAATGATTCCAAAAGTAAACCCAGGAGCGTAATAATGGGAAAGCATTCAAAACCAGGTAAAGCAAAAAATGTTTCAACTTCTGAAAAAGCAGTTGCGGCAATTGGCCTTAATAATGATCTTGACACCTTTGAAAAAGGCGAGGCAATCAAGCCAATAAAAGAAACTTATGGACGGCGTTTACAAAGCGAGCAGGGTACCACGGTTCATGGCGTAGATAACCCAGGCAATACTGGTCCTCATGCAACCCAGCCTTGGTTACCAGGCAGTGGTCCTGGAAAACGTGGGGTAAGAACTGAAGCTGGAACACGAGCAAATTTAGCTGCTGCACCAGATATGGGCATTGACCCAAGTCAAGCACAAGCTGTTCACGATAACGTTAACAGCGGTCAAGCATTTGATGACCGTAAACTTATGGCTCCAGCAGATCGTAGTGGAGATCCTAGCAGACGACCAGCGCTGTAACTATGGCTAAACCCCGTACCGTACGTAACGGTATAGATTACGGCGATATTAAACCATACGCTATGAATAAAAAAGATCATAGCGACTATGTTGATATGACTGCAGATTTTGCGACAAATGGGCTTGCAACTCCAGAAGACACAGAAGACATGGTTGATCTAATTGATAGCACATCAGCTTTACATAACCCCGAAGCTTTTATTGCAATGGCCAACCATGATGAAGGGCATTATGAACCCGCTTTAGTAGACAGACCTATCAAAGAGTTAAACGAAATGTTTGGCAATACTAAAGATGGAATTCGCATTACTCAGTCTGATATTGACAAAATGGGCTCTTCTAGGTTACCTTCTAACCATGTTACCTCGCCATTAGAAAAAGTTAATGGTGCGTCTCCTGTTATATACAGAAAAGGTATGCTTGAAGACTATAAGCCTGTTGCCCCAAAAGATAAAGGCCCAGACCCTAGACGACGCCCGCAGGTTTAAAATGACTAGTGGAGAACCTAAACAAAAATGGTTTGACGAAAATGGTGAGTGGTGGCACGATCACGACAAAAATCCAGGTGAGCCAAATCCTAAAGAAGGACTTGCAAGTCGTGGTAAGTCATTTGCTAAAGGGTTTTTAGACCGTTTGCATTTACGTAAACCACAAGACCCATTTAAACAACCGCCCCCATTTTAAGGTTAAGCCATGGCTAGACAAAAACCAGTTAGAACCCCAGTAAGAGATCTGTCTAAACAGTCAGAAAAAATGGGTATGCCTAAATCGTCTATGACGCCTTTATATTTAGGTACAACAGGAACTGATCATAAGCCCGCTGTTAATTACACACAGTTAGGTGAGTCCGAAGGCTATCCTAGGGGCTTTACTCCAGATCAAATGCGTGAAGTAAAAAGTTCAGAATCTGCTGGCGATTTAGTATTAGAGTCTGATTCACCTGCAGGTCAATCAAAATATCCAGATAGGCCCCACCCAGAGCACGAAAAGTCTAGAGTTAGAGAAATGATAGCTCGGTCTAGAATACAACCTTCGACACAGTTTAATAGGTTTCGTAAAGGTGGACCTAATCCCATTGACCCATTAAAAATTACGGCACGAAGTAAATCTACAATGGGAGATGGTGGCACTGTTGGAGAATACTTTAGCCCTATGAATGGTAATCAAGGCAGAAGAGACGTAGATATTCGCACAGACGCTTTATTTCCTGAAAGACATAAGCCAGAAGATACTGCCCAGGTTTCACACAACTCTTTAATTCATGAGCTGGGTCACGATAATGATTACCTAACTGATACTAGTAAGTCTTTAACAGATCCTCATTTTAATAGTTTAGAGGAAAATCAAAAACTTATTATAGGATCAGGCGTAGGGATGATGATGCGTAACCCTGCAAAATTTGAAGAATTACTTAAAAGTTTTACAGAAACAAAAGAATCTGTATATGGGTATCATCAAGGCCATTTAGAAGGTTACGCAGATAAATTTGCTGAAGATAATCATGTGGACGACCCAAGATCTGTTAGAAAAAAACAACCTTGGGTAGGAAGAGAAGATAGTCCTTACGCAGGAGAGACAGCGGCAGCTCACCAAAAAATTCTACGAGGTGCTGGGGATCCTGTTACAAACGGTTGGGTATCGGGGTTTGCTAAATCTAAAGCAAAAGTAGCATCCCCAGGTTCTCACATATTACGTCTTTTAAATAAAGCAGTTCCTCCAGGTTATTCAGTAGATAGCCCAGCTCTTGGCAACGCCCTTAGAGGTAGTGGGACCAGTAGTTTAACGGGTGTAGACATTGAAAAAGCGTATAAAGGCGACGAAACTGCACAGTAATATGTGTGGTAAAATATTTAAATGGACTTTTCTGGAGCATTAGACTTAAGCGCAAAAGGATCAACAGACGAACCCATGATTCGTGTGTTAGTTTGCCGTAATTGTAAAACTATTGAAGAAATGCCAGATTATGATGGCGATCCAGCTATGGACACTTTATTAAATATTTTAGTATCCAAGCATCAACAACCCGTAGAGCACATTGGGCTGCTTATGAAGTTTCCGTTTAAATACTGGGCTGTTCCTAAAATTCAAGAGGAAATTGTAAAACAGATTAAGGGCGGTTCTGAGGGTCTAGATGCCTACCAGACCAATTTCTACGCCACCAAAAATCAATTTGCCGAAGATGCTATGTCTTGTTATAGCGAACATTTACGCCCTAAAGGTCAATGCGCCGACTATAAATCAGACAGAAAGCTACTTAAACCTGATACAGACGTTGAACGCAAAGAGGCAGGGCTTGAAAAAGCTGGTAAAACAGGCCCAAAAGTGTATTTATGCGATTTTTGCCCTGTTAAATCGTTTAATATGAAGAAAAGTAACGAGGAAAAAGGCCTATATAAGTAGTAGAATTAAGGTATAGGTTCTATTCCCAGAGGTTCTGCTATGTTTTTTGAAATGGTCTGTCAGTGTACCGCCACACTTCAAATTGACGCAGAAAAAAGTAAAGAAGAAGCGGCGTGGTTATTGGTTAGTCGTTTTTGTAACGCTCACGTAGCATGTGGATACATCACACCACTATACGAAGAAATGCCTCAAGATACAAAACGATTTAATATTAAAGCCACAGAGCAGGATCCTCAGTGAATTACTATAAAGCATTAACCGAGCACCTATCTGATATAGAGCTAGAACCTACCGAAACTTCGTACTTTAGTAAACCTGATATTGGGTTAGACCCAAGATTATTTAGGGACGGACGACTAGTACCTGAAGTACACAATGGTATTATCTCTGAGTTACACAACCATTTAAAATTAGGGTACGCCGAGCCAGATGCTTGGACACGCATTTATTTAGCTGGTTCAGGAGTATCATATCGTTGGGCTGCCCAGAGAGACCCAGCAGATTTAGATTGTTTAGTCAGTGTTGATTATATTCAGTTTAGACAAGCAAACCAAGAATATAAACACTGGAGTGACAAAGAAATTGCCGCAGAAATTAATCAAGGATTTAGAAACGAATTACATCCCCGCAATGAGTCTTTTATGGGTACTTTTGAATTAACGTTTTATGTAAATTTAAACCCTGACATTGAAGCTTTACGACCATACGCAGCGTACTCCGTACTAGATGATAGCTGGGTAGTTCCACCATCTGATGAAGAAGCTCCGTTTAATCCTGAATGGGATCAAGCTACTTTAAGTGATACAGAAAAAGCTTCAGAAATTATTAAAAGATATACTATTGCAATGAGCCAAGTAAAAAGTGCAGCTAATGATTCCATGAGATTAAATGCAGAAGTTGCACTTGCCAATGCTGTGCACCAAGGTTCAGCATTATATAAAGACATACACGAATCCCGTAAAAGTGCGTTTAGTCCTAGTGGACAAGGGTTTTCGGATTTTGCTAATTACCGTTGGCAAGCGGGTAAAAAATCTGGTGCAGTAAATAGTTTAAAAAAATTACACGGCATGGCGGAAGAAGCAAGCGCAAAGTTTTCAACAGAAACTTATGGTATGGAATTACCAAGCACTGATACGTTAATAAGACGTTCAGCAATAAAATAATATGTGATAGATTATTTCTATCAACTACTACATGGAGTGATTAATGAAACAAAAAGAAACTGTTGCTATTGGTTGGGTTCACGGCGGCGAAGTTGATACTGAGTTTGCCCTTTCCTTAATGCAAATTATCAGAGAAAAAGGTCCCCGAATTGGGTCATTTTACTGCGTAGAAGGTACGGGGTTACTGGCTAAAAGTCGTAACATTATGGTTACCCATTTTTTGGATAATACAACAGATGATTGGCTATTAATGATTGATAGTGATGAGCGCATTTCAGTACCCGCGTTTGATTTACTGTGCGCAACCGCTGAGAAGACAGAGCGCCCAGTTGTAGCTGGGTTGTATTTTGCCGCATTGTGGGAGGGTATGTCTTTACGCCCAGTTCCTTTAATTTTTGAACAACAAGAGTCTGGGGCAATTAATCCTATTGATGCATACCCAAAAGATACCGTTATTCCTGTTGTAGCTGCAGGTACAGGGTGTTTACTTATGCATCGTTCAGCTTTGAAAAAGATTCGCGACGCACATGACGATCAAAACCAAGATTGGTGTTGGTTCCAAGACGGACCAATTGGCGGTAATAAATGGCTATCAGAAGATTTATCGTTCTGCGCTAAACTACAGCAGTTTGATATACCTATGGTGGCACACACAGGAGCTATTCTACAGCACCATAAGCGCATTTGGGTAGACGCCGCTCACCATGATGGTTGGTTGCAACATAACGAGCCTGGCGCAGGTTTAAGTCAGTTGCAGTAATGTCTGTAATAGTGCTATTAGACGGTGTAATCCGTAATTTGCGTAAACAAGCGCCCATCTCGGAGGGCGTTTTGTTGTATAAGACCTTAAACGAACTTAACAGGGTTATCGTATTAGCAGATGACAGGGAAAGAACCGACATCTGGTTAAAGAAAAACAATATGGCTAAGTCTTTGGACGATATTGTTCAAATTTCTGACTCAGTAGTAGAAGAGCCTCGTTTGGCTAGTGTTAAAAGCATTTTGAGCAAGGGAAGAGTAGAATTTGTTGTAACTGATGATGTAGATTTTGCTAAAAGCTTGCTGGAATTAAGTATAAATGTATTAGTTTTTTTGCATCCTCGGTATGTTAAGCCCGAGTTTAGGCCTGATGGACGGGCTGGAGCAAAGAGCTGGGCAGCTATTAACGATGAGTTAGATAAGCAGCAAGGGTTATTGCTAGAAGACGGGCGTTTATCGGACGACTACGACCCAAACGATTTTGAAGATGATCAATGAGACTAATATATTTAGGCGCAGATGTACCTAGTAATCGTGTAATTATGGAGCAAATGGGCATTCAAAACGTAGGAGTGTCCTATTGGCGGTTGGTAAAACGCGGAATGCCTAAAACTAAACGGTATTTGCTAGATAATTATTTTCAACCCTATATGAAAATACATTTACATCCAGGTATACCAGAAAATACTAGTTTATCCGCGGGTGACCTGGAGCAATTTTTGGCAGACTACGAGGATTTTGTAGCCCATAATATCGACCGTATTGAGTCATTTATAGAGGTAGACCATACACAGTTGGCTAAAGCTGAGATCAATTTACAACGTGACGCAGCGTGGGGCGACGAAGACAAGTTTTGGGCAACCATACGATCAGATTACTCATACGCAGAGATTGTGGATGTATGTCAGCAATATAAAAACGTAGCTATACCGTATAAGATTATTGAGTCAGATGTGTCGTTAGCCGCTAAAACTCGTGCGTTGAGCACCCAGCATGGTACTAAGTTCCACGCTTTAGCGTGTGCTAAGCCAGATAATTTGCGTCAAATACAAGTAGAAACGGCTAGTACACAGTCTTGGTTAAGCCCAATGATGCGTGGTGAAACTATCGTATGGGATGGTAATAAGCTAGCTCGGTACCCAAAAAAGATGAAAGACCAAGCAAGACCACGATATAAAGCAGTTTACGAAAAGGCTGGATTAGACTTTGATAAAATTATTGAAGATGATGCTGTAGAAGTTGCCAAGCTTGCATTGTGGTCATATGAACAGTTCGAGGAGCGATTTAACATGGTAAACAACCCTTTCCAATCCCCAGAGGATGACTACGAAGAAGAGGAGAAGTTATATTATAACAAGGGTGAAATGCTTAGTGCCGATAATGCGGAAACTGGTACCGATTTACATGATAGTAAGGGGGGTCAAATGCGGAAACTTATTAAGCGCGATCAGTCCGAAAAGACCACCTTACCCGTCTTTGCAGCCGAAGTTCACACTGTAATAGATAAAGACGATCAAGGGCGAGAAATTATTAAAGATGTTCCCTTGATGAAGTCCACATACGCCAGTTTGCGTATGTGTAACACCTGTTTTGTAGCCTCAAATTGTCCTGCTTTTAAGAAAGATAATAACTGTGCGTTTGACCTTCCTATTGAAGTAAAAACTAAAGAACAGCTACGATCATTACTTAACGCAATAGTTGAAATGCAAGGGCAAAGAGTAGCATTTGCACGGTTTTCCGAAGAATTAAACGGCGGATACCCTGATCCTAATACAAGTCAGGAAATGGATCGGTTACTTAAAATGGTTAAGACAATTAAAGATTTAGAAGACCCGTCATCCTTTGTCAGGATGACGGTAGAAGCTAAAGGCGCGGGCGGAGTTTTGTCACAGATTTTTGGTGAAAAAGCCCAAACGTTAAACCAACTACCTAACGGTGGTTATACTGAAGAGCAAGTAACTCGCATAATTCAAGAGGGAATTGAGTAGTAGTTACTATAATATAACAAGCGTCAATAGATGCTTGGAACAACGTGTCAAATAAAACTATAAAATAAGAGGATAAGTATGTTGTCATTTAAGTTAGCAGAAGAATTTGTTTTAGCATACGAAACTAAGAAAGTTCCTTGGGGGTATAAAGATGCTGGAGGTAATTCTGTAGGCGAAATTACTTTTTTGCGTACCTATTCCCGAAAGAAAGAAGATGGTACTAAGGAAACTTGGGCTGAAGTATGCCGTCGTGTAATTGAGGGTATGTACTCGATCCAAAAGGATTGGTGTAAGGCCAGCCGTCTTCCTTGGAACGAAAATAAAGCACAAGCATCAGCTAAAGAAGCATTTGAACGTTTGTTCGAACTTAAGTGGACACCACCTGGCCGAGGTTTATGGGTAATGGGCACACCACTAGTCAATGAACAGAAAAACTCAGCTGCTTTGCAGAACTGTTCGTTTGTATCTACTGGCAGTATGACTAAGCACAACCCTGCCAAACCATTTGCCTTCCTAATGGAAGCGTCAATGCTTGGTGTCGGTGTGGGTTTTGATGACAAGGGTGCGGATAAAGAGTTTACTATTTACAAGCCCCTTGAGCCAGCTAATAGTGTAGTAATACCAGACAGTCGTGAGGGCTGGGTAGATTCGGTAGCTTTGCTTATTAACTCGTACCTGCGCCCAGACCAACATAAACTATTATTTGACTACAGCGAAATTCGTCCTGCTGGCGCACCCATCAAAACGTTTGGCGGAACCGCTGCGGGCCCAGATCCTTTAGAGAGTTTGCACAACTATATTACTTCATTGTTTGACGGTCGCGATGGTAAATTATTAACTCGTGTTGATATTGCCGATATTGGTAACTTAATAGGTGTATGTGTGGTCTCAGGAAATGTACGCCGTTCAGCTGAATTGCTCATGGGTCGGTTAGATGATGAAGATTTCCTAAACTTAAAGAACCAAGAACGGTTCCCAGAGCGTAATTCATATGATCCAAAAGCACCTGGTTGGGGTTGGATGTCTAATAACTCTGTTGGTATTTCTGTTGGTGATGATCTATCTGGAATTGTAGATGGTATTGCGCTTAACGGTGAGCCTGGAGTTATCTGGATGGATGTTACTCGTCAGTACGGTCGTTTGATTGATCCACCTAACAATAAAGATTGGCGAGCTTCTGGCTACAACCCTTGCGCAGAACAAAGCTTAGAGTCATTTGAGTGCTGTACCCTTGTAGAAACTTACCTTAACCGTCACGAAAGCTTAGAAGATTACAAGCGTACTCTTAAGTTTGCTTACCTCTACGCTAAGACAGTGACTTTACTTCCAACTCACTGGGAAGAAACAAATGCTATTATGCAGCGTAACCGACGTATTGGTACTTCTATGTCTGGTATTGCCAACTTTGCTGACAAGAACGGCCTACCTACGCTGCGCACGTGGATGGACGCGGGTTATGGTACAGTATTGCATTATGACAAGAACTACTCGGAGTGGCTAGGTATTCGTGAGTCAATTAAAACTACAACAGTTAAACCATCAGGCACAGTTTCAATTCTTGCTGGTGAAAGTCCTGGGGTTCATTGGACTCCTGGGGGTAAGCATTTCCTTCGTGCTATTCGCTTTAGTAATGATGATCCAATGCTACCTTTATTCTCTTTCGCCAATTATCGTGTCGAACCTGCTAGTGAATCTCCTAAAACTACTAGCGTGGTTTTCTTCCCCGTAGAGTCTGACGCTTCTCGATCAGAAAAAGATGTTTCTATCTACGAAAAGGTAGCTCTCTCTGCTATGGCACAGCGACATTGGTCAGACAACTCGGTATCAGTTACGGTATCATTTAATAAGGACACTGAAACTAAAGATGTTGGAACAGTCCTTCACTTATTTGACGGACAACTCAAAACGGTTTCTTTCTTACCTATGGGAAACCAGACTTATCCGCAAATGCCGTACACGCAAATTACTGCCGAAGAGTATGAAAAATATAAATATGAACTGCTACCAATAGACTTTACTGATGTCTACGCTGGTATGGCAGCTGATGCTATCGGCGAAAAGTATTGCTCTACGGATTTCTGTGAAATACCTAAATAGTTAAACAACTAGTAAAGCCCACCAGAAATGGTGGGCTTTACTATTACATAAACGAACCCCCTGAGAGAAGAAGCTCGATACGGATCTCTTCAAACTCAGGGGGTTACCAGAACTTTTAGTATAGCACTACTCAAAGTCTTGTACAAGCTGGCTCTGATCAGGTGCTATAAACATAGCTTTCACAGTATGTTTCCTTAGTTTCCTATTGACTTTATTGACAGATACATAATTAGAACAGCGGGGGCAGAATACTCTTACCGTACCCGTTATAGGATCTGACCATTGAAGTACGCTCATATCCTCTGGTATCTCTTGATTACTCATAGTACAAGGATTAGTAATATGCTTGTTAGCCATCACTCTCTCCGTCTGCGTCTACAAAATACGTACTGGATAACCCACAAGGCCCAGCATTACGATTTATCTCTAAAGCTCTCTCCAGCTCTTCCCAGTATCCTGTTTCGTACACTAGCTTAACAACAGGAGAGCAAGGATCTCCACCCTCTTCCCATTGAGTATTCTCTTCCTCTGTCATATAAGGATCTCCATCGTGAGTGTAGCAAAATGGATTGCTAATATACCCAGCGTCAATGCCCTCGTTAATCCATTTAATATATTTCTCTTGATCAACCATTAGTTATCTCTCTCCATCTTGGGCCAAGTACCGTCTAACACCATCAAACCAATGATGCCGTAGTTAGCTAAATCCAAGAACGAGTCCCGTAATGACTCGTGCTTTGGGGTATTATTCTCTTCGATTAAATTATTTATACGACTAATCTTGTCGTAAATCCGTACTCTAAGTCCGTTTAACGGGCCGCCAGGGGCTCTGGAAATATTGTAAGGACCGTAATCCTTTTGCTTGCTTATTAGTATTTCAGCACACTCGTCAATTACGCTTTCAACACTATTAACAAAGTCCTCAAAAGAATACCCAGCTATGTTGAGATTATTCTCTCCCAATTCAGCTTCTAGTATCTCTCTCTGTATTTTTTTAATAGTACTATCTAGCATTTCATTTATCTCTTCGCTATTCACTTGATCTCCTCAATCTGTACTTCATCATAGTTTTTATCTAGCCAAAACTTGGCAAGGTTCTCTGCTTCTTCTGTTGTTTCAAGGTAGTAGTCGTTTACTTCTACGCCACCTACCCATACTGTGTATTTAGACATTAAATTAACTCTCTCACTTTCATATTATTACCCAACTCCAATAGGATATCGGGTATAGATGTATTTAAGCTGATACAGATACTCCCTAGCATATCTGATGAAACTTCTTTAACTCCACTCTCAAGCTCGCTTATGTAGCTTAACGAGATCGGCACAGCTTTAGCCAACTCTCTCATAGACATCTCTTGAGCTTCACGCTTCTCTCTCAAAATACTACCTAATTCCAAACGGTATAGGTTCAATTCTTTATTTCTCCCTGTTGGTGCTTAACAAAGATATGATTAAGTCCTTCGGCTAATGATTTTGCTATTACTCTCACTTCTACTGCCCAATCTATTAGATCAGCTTTAAGCATTTCTTCGGACAGGGTGAACAACTGTTCTATGTAGTTTGGCACACTATCAGGTAGTGTGACTAAGTCCTGTGGGTGATCCCCAACTTTACACTCACTACATAAGTAAGTATCTATATCTGTTGTATCCTCAATACAATCGCAAAGACAGCTACAAGTCATAGTGTACATATTAAACCTCGTCTTTTGGTAGGTTGCCAGAGTAGTCTGTTGTGTACTCAATGATCGGTTCAAGTACCCAATCTACTTCTTGCCACTCTAGATCCGTCTGGACTACACCTACTTGATCTATCAACAACTCTATCTGTTCGTCAGCTTCTTGCTCGCTGTCAGCACAAACATTATCTACCACTACCGTTACATACGCTCGGTACATCTGCTTCTTATTCATTGGTACTCCTGTTCTTGATGATGTGATCTTTAACGATCTTGACAGCATAGTCAAAACCGTTTGCCCAGCCCTCGTCATACGCGACTTCGGTATCTGGTAACTCGGACTGAACAATTAAGTTCTCAATCTGTATCCGAGAAAACTCTGCTTGTAAATGTTCTAGTAAGTATTGTTCGTTCATAGTCCTAAGTCCTGTACTTCGTAATCTAATATTAAGTTCTCTAAATCTAAATTGTAATACTGCTTGACAATATCACTAGCTAGTTTAACTGTCGCGTCTGTTGTACCTTGCGTAGTAACAGGGATCGTTAGCTTCCCTGTCGGATCGAGCGTAAATGTTACTTCTGAATACATAAGTATTACTCCATATCGTTGATTAGTATTTTATTATTAGGTTATTAAACCTAGTAGGGGATAGAGAGAGCCGTCTAGACATCTCTAGAACACTTAGCTTGATAAAATCCACTAGACCCATTACTACTTTTATTGTAGATGGCGTGGTATCCCCTAACAAGTACTCCGTTATCCCCTACTAAGTTTGCTTTAGACCACAGAGAGTTAGCTATCTTGTAACCTCGTGTCTGGGTTTTGATGGATAAACCAAATATACCGCTACAACTCTGACAGAAACAGTTACTATTATTTCGCTGGGTTTCGCCCGACCGTTGTGATCTAAAAAGGTTCCCTGCTACGAGTAGGGTTTTGTGGACTAAGGCTCGTAGTAACAGATGAATATCCATCTTGTTATCTAGCTCAGTTTCCTTGACCACGCTAACTGAGAAAGTTCGATCTAGTGTAGCAGGGAGTTCTGGAAACGGTACAGAAGCAGGTACTCCTAGAGCAGAAAGGTTAAGGCTCATTATAGGAGTCCTTACAAGGGAACAACAACCAGACAAAGACCCTTGCTTAACTTCTGTACCGTAATTCATTTATAGTCCTCGCATTAGCTTACGAGCCACGCCAACCAAGTCAGCAGACTTATAGACTACCGATACTTGCTGGCACTTATGCTGGGCATCTTTAGCTTGTTCAGCTAATTGAGCAGGACTCATACGAGATTGCCAATACTCGCTAAGTAGTAAAACAGCATTAGTTACTGCCCCGTCTAATGCGTTAATACGCTGGACTACTTCCTCGCATTTATCTTTTGAGTTCCATTGACCGTCACTCACAGTAAAGAGAAGCTTGGTAGCACGATTAGACTCGGCTAATATGTTCTCAGCTTCAATTAAAGCTTTGAAAGGATCAGTACCCCCTGTTGCCCCGACAGCACGATACATAGTGTCAGCTTTATCGTCACCATCATACAATAGTCGAGCGTTATCATCAAAGACAAACACAGTAACGCGACCGCCAATTTCCTCAATCGCTCGCTTGATTACCCAAGCGTTCTGTATTGCTTGCTTGATGATGTAACTCATAGACCCAGAGTTATCTAGCAGGATAACAGCTTCAATATCAAACTTATCATTACCTGTATCCCAACGATCAAAGATACTATTTATATCATTGGGATCCATATTCATAGTACGCTGAACATTTAGCTTGCCTGTCGGATTATACATATTCCAAGATGGATCGTTATATATAAGTAACTCGGTAAGTTCCTCTGAGAAAGCTTTAGCGACTACTCGGTATTCCATATCAACAGAGTGAGTAGTGTAGTTAGCATTAGCACAGCCAATCACACCTACCATTGAAGCACGAATAGCAGACCTAACTTTCCTAACTTCCTGCTTGGCTACACTAGACTTCATTAGATCGTCAATAGCAGACTTAACAAGCTCTGCTAGTTCATCACTAACTTCCTTATCAACAGCGTTAGGATTAAACTGCTTCTCTGCCCAAGTACCTTGATTACCTGTACCGCTTTCATCAGGATCACTATCAGCATTACTTTCAGCTTCGGTATCGCCAGCTTTTGCTCGCTCAACCTGTGACTTCTGTTTAGTACCAGACTCATTACGACCAGACTTTAAGGGTAAGCGAGTACCGCACATACCCTCGCCACACTT
>Ga0114962_10003205_pt1 | contig 13347 bp, 17 predicted proteins | sample C_130820_MF_Meta_FD_87017 | JGI IMG/M metagenome (GOLD analysis project Ga0114962, IMG submission 87017) | Freshwater microbial communities from Lake Croche, Canada to study carbon cycling - C_130820_MF_MetaG | ecosystem: Environmental > Aquatic > Freshwater > Lake | place: Lake Croche, Canada... | reverse complement strand
ACAACACCGCCCAGCAAACTGGATCCAGACAGCAAGGCTGCTGGACGACGCCGTAGTTTTTGCGCTCGCATGGGTGGTAGCAAAGGACCCATGAAGAAGCCCAATGGCGAACCAACTCGCAAGGCTCTGGCTCTGCGTAAATGGAACTGCCACGAAAACTTTCAGGATGGTCGAAATCCTGAGGACAAAGGCAGCATGGCGCGCTATGGTCTCAAGGGCAAAAGCATCGCACAATTAAAAGCAGTAAGAAGTTCAGACTCAGCCAGTCCCAGAGCAAAACAGCTGGCACATTGGTTTATTAACATGCATCAGAAGAAAAACTAGGAGATATATTCAAATGGAAGGTAAAAAATTAATGAGTGTTGCAGAAACGGTTCGCAACATGTACAACAAACCACAATTAACCGAAGCTACCATGATGAAGGACACAGGCGAAGTTGTGCATAACTGTGCCAAGCACGTGGAACACGCACAATGGGGTCAGGGTACTTGCATCAGTGAACAACATGCTGCTCCAGATGCTCAGGGACTGATCGAATGGTACGACGTATTATTTGAACACGGCCTGGAAAAAACAGTACCAACCGATAGTCTAAACATCTTGGTCAGCGAGGCTCATGTGCATGCCAGCAAAAAAGCCAAGGTCACCAAAGAAGAAGCTAAATTAGATCCAGTTGGTCAGGAAGATGACGACATCAACAACGATGGTAAAAAAGACAGCACTGATGGCTATCTTAAAAATCGTCGCAAAGCCATAGCTAAAAGTATTGCCAAAGAAGAATACGAATTAGTTGAAGAAACTGATCTGGACCTGGAATTTACTCTAGAAGAAATCGAAGCCATAGCCGAAGCCTACATGGGCTTTACTAAAACCACCAAGGCTCTAGCAGCCAAGGGTGCTAAAAATCCCGAGGCTCTGGCTGCTTACATTGGTCGTAAAAAATATGGTAAAGAAAAATTTCAAGCTGCCGCAGCAGCTGGTAAAAAACTAGGATAACAATCATGAAACTCAGAGACTACATGGGTGAAGCCCTGCAAAAAGAAGTTAAACCAGATCAGAAAGAAACCGATCAGATGGTAAAGAAACAAAAAGAAGGCATTAAAAAGCTTTCCGGTGTTACCGCTGCTTCAGATCTGGATCGCGAAAAATTGACCAATGAAGGTGTTCATCCTTTGGTCGCTGAGCATTTTGGTCTAGACGAAACATCAAAGGCCAAGGCACTGGCATACCTGGGCAAGGCTCCCAGAGACGCAGCACAGCATGTATATACTGGCAAAGATTCCCAAAACTGGGCTGGTCATCACATGAGAGCAGGCGATTATAAATCCGCGGATGCTCATCTGGCCACCAGTAAAAAAGAACTGGGCAAGTCAGTTAAACGTCTAGCCGGCATAGATCGTGCACTTAAAATTGTGGCCAAGGAAGAAGTTGACCTAACCGAAAGCATTCATGCAGCTGCTAAAGAACTTGCTGACTATGCTGCCAAACACGGTGGTATGGACAAGAAGGATTTTCATACAGCTGCCAAACACATGCAAACAGGTAATCATAGCGCATTACAACAACACATCAAAGGACTGGATAGTGAACCACGCGACAAGATCCTAACAGTTCTTAATAAACATGGTGTTGATATCAAACACTATGGCTATGCTATGAGAGAATCCTGGGATCATGGTGCGTATTCAGGTGAAGCTGCACAGGGTCATCATGTTGATGCGCTCAGACTTGAAAGAGAAGCTGCTGGTCATAAAAAAGATGCCAAAGAATATGATAGAGCAGATCCCAGTCACCATGAAGCCATGGCTCGTTTTCATAACACCATGGCAAGATCAGTAAAATCTAGTTTTCATGCTGGTGAATATGGAACCAAAGCAGATGCTAAAAAGGCATCTGATGCTCATTTAAAAGCTGCTGCAGATCATACAGCAAAAGCCAAAGATATTTTAGGTGAAGAAGTAGATGTATGGTCAGTAAAAAATATGAAAACTGGTCAAGTATATCATAGTTCTAGTAAATATCCGATAACTAAAAATAGTCCTTCATTTAAAAAAATTAAAGCTGCTGGAGGAGATCATATACATGCAGCACTATATAAAAATGGTAAATTAGTAGAAGAAGAAACCATTAGTGAATTAAAATTAACAACCATGCAAAGCTATGCAGACAAAGCTCATCAGCAGGCCATGGATGCCACCTATGATGCAGCGCATTTAAATAGACCTGGCGAAGAAAAATTAAAAGCCAATGCCAAAGCACTGGCCAGCAAAAGAGCCGGTGGTGTACAGTTGGCTCAGACCAAGATGGACAAGATGGCCGAAGAAGAAATCTATTATACTAGCATGGAATTGTTTCTGGAAGCATTGATGAGTCCCGAAGTTAAACAACGCGTAGTTGGTCATGAAAAAGCTGGTAATAAGGTTACCGATCATACTAGCCGCATGAAAAACGGAGAAATGGAATACAGTTTTGTTGTTACACAACCATCAGGTAAACGTAGTCGACACATTTACCATGGCAACAAAACCAAGCATGAAACCATGAGTCCTGCACCTCGCAGTAAGGAAGCTCATGAAACTGGTGAAGACGACGAAGATAAATAACCGATAGAAGGACAGCGAGTACACAGTGCAAATGCTCGAGTCTGATATCAATCAAGGAGAAATAACATGCCACAATGGGGCGGAGGACAACAGGGTGGGGTTGGTAGTAATGTATTACCAAAAAACCTTACATTAGAACAAAAAACGCGTGTATACGCAGACAATCGTGGCTGGAACATCATACGTCCAGGTCACAGAGATGCTTCAGCTGGCCGTCATGGCAAGGGCGAAGTACTAGTAGGTTTAAAAGGGTTACAAACCAACATTGGTTCAAGCAACGTAACCGCAGCTTACTTTGTTAGCCCAAGTTATACCACTGGTGGTACAGCCAAGGTTCGTGTACACTGGGATCAGCTGGTAACACCATTGACAACTGGTACTATAGTTGTCAAACAGATCAACGTAACATCTGCAGCAGTCAGCAACATTACGGCTACCCGAGTTGGTAATTCAACCAGCAATTTTGTTGAATATACATTTACTGCGGGCAATTCAACATCGTATGTGTATATCATTGGTGCTCAGACCATTACTGGTGCAGTAAATGCTCCTAATACCAGCACTGCAGGTACTGCTGCCAGCAACGTTACAGCATCATTGGTTTTAGCAACTGCCAACGTCATTGTAGCAGGTACTAAGTTACGTACTGCCTATGGTACTAATGTATTGGGTACATATTCACCAAATACTAATACTTCAGTAACTCTGACAGCTGCTTAATCATGGCTGATTCTAAATTAAGTGAACTAAGCTACGTCACTGGATTAACTTCCAGTGACCTGCTCTATGTTGTGCACGGTGGAATTAGCAACAAGATCAGCGCCAGCAGTCTAGCTGTCAGTATATTAAATGGTGCTTTACAAGCTACCTCAGCTACGGCCATGGTGCTGGTTAATTCACCACTTATTGGTAACAAAACCATTGATATTACGGCTGATTTTAGCAATGACATAACTGGTGTCTACCTGGATGCTCTCGGGTCGGCTCAGGTATACAGTTCTGGTAATGTACAAATAATCAGCAACACTATGGTCTATCCGTTTACCTGGCAGTTTAATCCCGACGGTACAACAAGTTTACCAATTCCTGGATATGTTCCAACCTATAGCACTAGTACGGGCAGCATAGGACAGGTAAGCTGGACCAGTAGTTATGTATATGTTTGCGTGGCAACCAATACCTGGAAACGAGCGACTTTAAATAGCTGGTAACCTGGTGATAAATAACTTTATGATGACAAATTTGACCAATGAAAACTTTTTAATGTATGCTATCAAACACTATGCTAATCCTAGCTGCAGTGGTTTGAAAGAATTTGATGACGATCTAAAACGACTTCGTTATATCAAGAGATTATTAGGACGCTACAAGGCCACTGGTGATATCAAAGAACGATTAGTCATTAATCACCTGGTGGTTCTTTACAATGTGTTTGGTGTCGAAGCTGCCACCAACCTGTTGTTTTTTAAGATAACTGAAAGGTTCTGGCCCGAGCTGAAACCATTTTTGGTATTTTTAAATTACATGCCCGAGACAATTACTGTGCGAGGATCACGCATCCAGGGCTCAGAGATTGTCATGGACCAGACCATAGTAGACATATTAAGGAAGATCTAGTACAATGAGTCGTTTTGTTGACACCATTATCACCTATAGAATTTTAAAAAAACTTGTACAGCCCATAGTACAAACCGATGCCTACAGGCTGGGAATCATAGACAAAAATGGTAACCAGATCAAGAAAGACGAACAACTAAACACCCCTGAACTGCGAGATGCCTGGACCATGCTGGACCGGCTGATATTCCGAGTACGTCGTGTGTTCAATCGTCAGCCTCTGGAACGAAATCGTCTGGCCAATCTGACCACGGCTCTGACTCTGGTGCGCGAACACTATTTGGACGAAAACGAATACATGTATCTGGAAACAGACTTTCATCAGCATGCTCCAGATCCAGCACTCATGCTGGAAGTAGCAGACCTGCTGGCTGGTAAACGCATGCTGACATTCCGTATGTTCAACGAAGAAGGCGGCGGTGGAAGCTTTGGTGGCGCAGCCAACAGCGTTGGTGGTGGATTTTCAGGTCAGGCTACGGCTACACCCAATCCCAATCTGGCTGGACGAGACCTGATGCTGGGTAAAATGGCTCGACGCAAACGACCCCAACTGACCGGATTAAAACCTCGCAATGAAAAAACTTGATGAGAAAAGATCACTATTAAATCTCAGTAAACTTCTAGGGCAGACTCCTGATCCTAAGTTACTAGAAGACATAGCCTATCTGGAAAATTTAGAAGAACGCGAACGCCAGCGTCAGGCCGATTTAAAAATACGCGTAGGTAAACAAGCCCTGGTATTCACAGGCAAGCTAAACAAACGAGCAAATCCTGTAAGCAATCTGGAGCCAACTGGTGGCATGGCTGGCAGCATTACAGCTCAGGAATCTGTGGAAACTGAAGATTACAAACGTCTGAATCATTATCCCGACGGCAAGCCCATACCAGCAGCCCTGCCAGATCTGTATCAGAGTGTCAGCAATAAAATGGTGCCAGCAGGTCAGAATTGCCATAACTGTAACTATATGCAGGACAATGGTGGTTGTTCTAAATGGGGCGGTGCTCAGGTCCGAGCCAACTATTGGTGTGCCAAATGGGAAAAGATTAAGAAAAAAGACCTCAAAGAAGAAGTTTTAATTACATCCAGACCTCAATCAGTTCCAGATCAGATGGCCCAATATATTACACGCAATCCCATCAAAGAAACTGTGATCAGTCAGGGTGACCCAGTACTGCTAGATCCAACCAACAACCTACAATTAAAAGTAAAACAACTAGAAAAATGGGTCAGCAAGATTGCTGCCACAGGTCCTGGATCAGGATCAGCTTGGTTGTGGGATTTGTATGATGTAGATTCTGGTATTAAAACAACGTCCGTGGACACACAGATCCTTAGCTATGATGGTGCACTTAATAAATGGACAAACAAAAATCAACTGCAAGTAGATAATACCAGCATTACCGTAAGTGGTGGAGTTATTAGTGCACAAGCCTATTATGGCAGCTTTTATTCCACACAGAATTTAACCAGCCTGACCACCAGTGCACAGACGCTTAGAATCAATAATGTCGATCAAAATAACAATGGTGTTAATCTTAATACCAGCACCGGCGTATTTACTCTAGTATATCCTGGCACCTATAATGTAGCATTCAGCATACAGTGTAAAAACACCGACACTGGTAATGGAGATCATGATGTATACGTTTGGCTTCGTCAAAATGGAGCCGATGTAGCTCTGACCAACAGTGTTGTTACCGTACCAGCAGGTCATGGTAGTCTTCAGGGCTATGTCATAGCGGCCTGGAATTTGTTTTTACGAACAACAGCCGCTAATGAAACATTTGAACTGCGCTGGTGGACCGATGGTCCAACCAAGGTAACTTTAGATACAGTTCCTGCTCAGGCAGCTACAGCGGTTACGCCAGCCATACCAGCGTCGCCAGCAGTTATTCTTACCGTTAACGGTATAAAACTTACATAGAGATAAATAAACTATGAACCTAGAAAACCAAGTCGAAATGCTCAGAGAAATAGCCAGTGACATGAAACGCATGCTGGCTGTGCATGATGAAAAACTCAACCAGCATGAGCGCAAACAGGATGATATTTTCAATCTAATCGAACAGAGACGCAATGAAATGGCCGAAGACATCAAAGAAATACATAGCCGCATCACTACGGTGCAGCGAGAACTCTGCACAGAAATTACTGCCACAGAAAGTCGCATCATCAAGGGACTGGATGAACTCAAGGAAGAGTTGAAAACCGATCAGGAATACCACAACAAGAAGCAAAAGAGTCTGGAAGATCGCATAACAGACCTGGAAAAATGGCGCTGGATCATCATAGGCGCAGGCATCACTGGCGGTTGGTTGTTCAGCAAGCTGGGCAACATGATAGACATAGTCATCAAATAGTTATTGACATTCCATTGACACTCATATAGAATCAGCGTGTACCAGATAAGAAAATATGAAAAGAATATATTATAGTTCCGAAACCGGAGAAGTTCATGCCATCAGTCATTTAGATCGCACTGATGCGGACCATGCTGATTTAGCCAGCAAATTCCAATACACAGAAGTTCCGGATACTGTTACCCGTGGCATGATTGAACTCAAGTATGATTATGATATGCGAAGATATCGACTTAAACTGAATCTACCACCCATACCCGTAGGTACACCATGAAACCCATGAATCCGCATGTAAAATTAAGTCTGATCAGCAATGTCTGGATCAAACTCATGACCTTTGCTAACGCCGGAGATTTCAATCCAGGTCATCGTCATGTATTTGATCATCCTACTCTGCTGACTCAGGGCAGCGTAGAAGTTGAGGTCGAAGGTCGCAAAAGCACCTTTGTAGCTCCACACATCATCTACATTAAAAAAGGACTGGAGCATACCATTACGGCCCTGGAACCCAACACGGTCTGCGCTTGTATACATGCCATACGCGATGGTGATGGTGTTGACGACATCATAGACCCAGATTCTATTCCCGATGGTGTCAATCCCAATCACATGGACAACATACCTGGCATACGACCTCTAGCCACGGGCTAGTATGCGCATTCACATAGAACGAAACTTTCTTTCAGAGTCTGAATGTCAGGCCCTGAATGCCATAACCCTGCAGGGCATCAGCGAAGGTTGGGTCAACATAGGCATCAGTTCTGGTCACTATACTGACCTGAGACTGACCAGCCGTTTGTACATGAAGAATCGAAGCTATCCAGATCTGGTAAATCGCATACAGGACCGAATTCGAACTCATCTGGGGCTGGAAGCCTATCCCCTGATTGAAGGTCATGGCAGCTACGGAGCCGTGACCAGTTATACCCGACCCAGCGGTGATGTATATCTGCATCAGGATCCTCGCAGCTTTGCTGGTCTGGCGTCACTTAGATGCAATGTTCTGACTCAGGCTGCTGACAGCGGAGCCGTACTTCGAGTCGGCGGTGAAGTTGTTGACATTGGTGTAGGTGATCTGCACTGCTACCTGGCTTCGGAACATAAGCATGAAGTATCTACAGTGTTAGGCAATACAGCTCGCATACTCTGGATGTTTGGTGCAGCAGTCCCAGTTGAATTCTGGGAAAAGTAATTGACACGCCGACCCTATACCTATATAATGTACACATATGAGCCTATTCACTGATGTAAAATTCCTTAATCTAGTTGGTCCCAGACTGCCCCTGTTCAAACGCAAGGGTGATTATCTGTACAACTGTCGTTGCCCTATCTGTGGTGACAGCCGCAAAAAACAAAATCTTGCTCGGGGATACTTTTATCGTCAGAGCAATGACTTATATTATAAATGTCATAACTGTGATGCCAGCCAGCATTTTGGTACATTCCTAAAAAATTATGATGCACTGCTGTACAAAGAATATGCTCTGGAGCGTTATGCCAATGGCGAAAATCGTCGACCACATGCTGCTCCAGAGTTCAAGTTTGAGGCTCCGGTGTTCCAACCACAGACCTCCGCGCCGGAGCCTTCCCCTGTTGATACGTTATTGACTCGAGTGGACAACATGCCTGCTGACAGCGAGGTCCGAAAATTCTGTGCAGCCAGACACATACCAGAATCCGAGCTGCACAGACTATACCACATAGACGACATCAAACGCATCGAAGTCATACACGAACGATATCGTAACACCATACAGTCTCATGAGCCACGCCTGGTCATACCATTCTATAATTCTGCTGGCACCCTGACCGGTCTAAGCTGTCGGGGCATGCGAGACGAGGCGCTCAGATATATAACAGTACGCATTAATGAAACTGACCCCTTGATTTTTGGCATAGAACGTTTAGATAAAAAGGAACCCATATATGTTTGTGAAGGCCCTATTGATAGTCTTTTTCTTGCTAATTGCATTGCTGTGGGTGGTACTGGATTCGGAAAACTCGGATCTCTGGGACTAGACTTAAAACAAACAACTGTGATCATAGACAACCAGCCACGCAATAGCGAAGTCTGCAAGGTCTATGAACGCATCATAGCCGCAGGTTATGCAGTGTTTATCTGGCCAGACTATACCAGTGCCAAGGACATCAATGATCTCATACTGCAGGGCATAGATGCTCAGACACTGATTAAAACTCATACCTATGCTGGGCTGACTGCTCAGCTTAAATTCAACACCTGGAGAAAAATATAATGGCCTTGGCTCGATTAATTAGTTATACTCAACCAGACCCAGACGCAATTGACCAAAATGATGTTACCAGCATACAGGATCTGGTGGCCTATTGCGCCAGAGTCAGCAATCCTGGCAATCAGAACAATGCAAAGACTGCGGATAAACTGCTTAAATATTTAATTAAACACAAGCACTGGAGTCCATTCGAAATGGTTAGCCTGTGCATGGAAATTACAACTACCCGAGACATAGGTCGCCAGCTGCTAAGACACCGAAGTTTTAGCTTTCAGGAATTCAGTCAGCGCTATGCAGATCCAACTGATGCAGGTTCGGGTCTGGATTACAGCATCAGAGAATGTCGTCTACAGGACCCCGTAAATCGTCAGAACAGCATAGCCGTGGATGACAACAACATTGAACAAAAATACCTGGCTCATGTCTGGCAGAAAAAACAACAGGAAATCATACAGCACTGCGATGAAGTTTATAAATGGGCCACAGATTCTGGCATAGCCAAGGAACAGGCCAGAGCAGTCCTGCCCGAAGGGCTGACCAATAGCCGACTGTATGTAAACGGAACCCTGCGCAGCTGGATTCACTACATAGATGTCAGGGATGGTAATGGAACACAGAAGGAACATGCGGAAATTGCCCGTGAATGTGCCCGTGTCATAGCAAAAATATTTCCTTTGATCAATGATACTAAAGATGATTAAACATATATATACTGAACCGGGGGTTATATAATCATGTGGTTTTTACATTTTATTCCAGACAGCTGGTATCAGCTTTTTGTGCATTTTATTGTTGTAGTTGGTGTTGCTCTGGGATTCGTTGGCGCTCTAGCCTATAGAATTCCATTCATAGCTAATTATGGCATGATCATCAAGGGACTGGGCAGCATCTTTTTTATTGCCGGTGTCTTTTTAGAAGGTGGTTATGCAACTGAAATGAGTTGGAGAAACAAAGCTCGTGAAACCGAACATCAGATTGCCGAACTTAAGCTCAAGAGCCAAAAGATCAATCACAAGGTAGTCTACAAGTATATTGAACGCACCAAAATTGTCAAGGAAAAATCCAATGCTATTCGTCAACAGATTGTCAAGTATGTTACCAAAGATGCTGATGCTAACTGTGCTATTCCTGAATCTGCCATCGTGCTCCATGATGCTGCCAGCCAAAACATCGTTCCCGACCCCGCCAGCGGAGCTATTAAAGGAGCCAGCAGTGTTACGCTCAGTAAACTCCTCGACACCACCGTCCTCAACTACGGAACCTTCTACGAAGTCCGAGAGCAATTAAAAGCTCTGCAGGACTGGGTCCGCGAACAAAAGAAAATAAATCCCTAATCGACACTGAGTAGTGGTTATATTATAATAAATTTTTACTAAGGAAAGCATTCATGCAATATCTGGGACTGGAAATTAATCTCGAAAGAGATGCCTTATTCGATGAATTAGGTTTGTTGAGAATGAAAGAAAGTTATTTAAAGGATGATGAAACCAGCCCGCAACACAGATTTGCCGCAGTCAGTAAACAATTTGGTAGTAATCCCGAACACGCACAACGCCTGTATGAATACAGTTCAAAGCACTGGCTCAGCTATGCAACACCAGTACTGTCATTTGGACGCAGTAAACGAGGTCTTCCGATCAGCTGCTTCCTTAACTTTATTGAAGACACTGCGGAGGGACTAGTTGAAAATCTTTCGGAAACTAATTGGCTTAGCATGCTTGGGGGTGGCGTTGGCATTGGTTTTGGTATTCGCAGTGCCGATGATAAGTCTACAGGTGTCATGCCGCATCTTAAGATGTATGACGCCAGCAGTCTGGCTTACAGACAGGGTCGTACGCGCCGTGGAAGTTATGCTGCTTACCTCGATGTATCTCATCCTGACATCCTGATGTTCCTGGAAATGCGTAAGCCCACAGGCGACCAGAATATGCGATGCTTAAACATGCATCATGGCATCAACATCACTGACGACTTCATGCAGATCATAGAACGTTGCATGCTGGACAAAGATGCTGACGATAGCTGGAACCTGGTGGACCCACACAGCCAGGAAATACGTGAAACTGTCAGTGCCAAAGAACTCTGGCAAAGAATTTTAGAAATGCGCATGCAGACCGGCGAACCCTATCTGCATTTTATTGATGAATCAAATCGACAGTTACCTCAGTGGCTTAAGGATCGAGGACTACGAGTTCATCAGAGCAATCTCTGTAGCGAAATCATACTGCCAACTAATGAACAACGAACTGCGGTTTGTTGTCTGAGCAGTCTTAATCTGGAGAACTATGATGAGTGGAAAACAGAACCTCAGTTCTTGGCTGATATTGCTGAGATGCTTGACAACGTACTGCAGTATTTTATTGATAATGCCCCTGATGTTATTAAGCGTGCTAAGTTTAGTGCTGCTAGGGAGCGCAGTATCGGCATTGGCGCACTTGGCTGGCACGCGCTCCTGCAAAAAAGAAACCTAGCCTGGGAAAGTGCCCTGGCTGTGAGTCTGAACAAACAGATTTTTAGTCATGTAAGGAAACAATTAGATGTTGCGAACAAAACCCTTGGTGCGGCTCGTGGCGAAGCTCCTGATGCAGTGGGTACTGGGAACCGTTTTAGTCATATGCTCGCTATTGCTCCCAATGCCTCAACTAGTATCATCATGGGAAATACTAGTCCTAGCATCGAGCCTTATCGTGCTAACGCTTATCGTCAGGATACACTTTCAGGATCCCATTTAAACAAGAACAAATACCTGGATGTCATACTCAAGGACAAAGCCGGAGACAAGTATGATGAAGCCTGGAGCAGTATCATTGCCAATGATGGAAGTGTACAGCATCTGGACTATCTGGATGCCTGGACCAAGGATGTGTTCAAGACTGCCATGGAGATTGATCAACGCTGGGTAGTACAGCATGCAGCTGACCGTCAGGAATACATTGACCAGGCACAGAGCTTAAATGTGTTCTTTAGACCCGACAGTCATATCAAATACATACATGCAGTTCACTTTCAGGCCTGGAAACAAGGACTAAAGACCATGTACTATTGTCGTTCAGATAAGATTGCCAAGGCAGACAAAGTAAGCAAACGCATTGAGCGTGAAGTCATCAAGGAGATCGATCTAACTGCACTGGCTGAGGGTAATGAATGTCTGGCCTGTGAGGGATAATGCAAACTTCCAAGATTGAGCCGCAGTTTTCGCCATTGTTTGTTTATTGGCATGGTGCATTTACCAATGCCGAAATAGATCGCATAGTTGAATTGGGTCTGCAAAAACCTCTAGATGATGGTGTAGTAAATAACGGAGAGAATCCTGAACTACATGCTAGCCGAACCTGCACTTTAAATTGGATGGCACCGGATTCAGCCAATAATTGGATTTTTCATAAACTGCAAGATGCATTTCTTCAGCTAAATGATATGTATTTTAAATTTGAACTAGATAAATTTGAGCCATTTCAATTTACCAGATATGGTAGTGATCGAAAAGAATTTTATGGTAAACATATAGACTGTAGTCGTGGTGCATTAGATCAAAGCACAAGTCGTAAACTAAGTGTAACACTTCAGTTAAGCGACGCTGTTGACTATGAAGGTGGAGATTTATTATTACATGGGGCTGATAAACCAGATATTGCTCCTAGAAAAAAAGGCATGTTGGTATTGTTCCCCAGTTATGTACTTCATGAAGTAACTCCAGTAACTGCAGGTACAAGATACAGTCTGGTAACCTGGGCCCATGGACCATTGTTTAGGTAAATTATGAAAATAGGATTTAATTGCAGTAGCTTTGACTTGCTTCATGCTGGCCATGTAACCATGCTCAAGATGGAAAAAGAACGATGCGACTATCTAAAAGTTGCACTGCAGACCAATCCAGCCATAGACCGACCAGGCGTAAAAAATTGCCCAGTACAAAGCATTTACGAACGCTATGTTCAGCTACAGGCTTGTCGCTATGTGGACGAAATATTGGTCTACGACACCGAAGCCGAATTACTTAATTTAATTAAAACACAGACCATACACATAAGATTCCTATCCGAAGAGTATCTGAACCGAGACTTTACGGGCAAACAATATTGTATTGATCAGGGCATAGAACTATTCTATCATCCCCGTGAACATACATATAGTAGTTCAGATTTACGAAATCGAACCTATGAGTTAGAAAAACATAAATTAGAAAATCAACTCATAGAGACAAGTATACCACAACATTCAACAGAACTTTTAAAGGAACAAAATGAAGAAAAATTTACTCTTAATCCTGGCGATATTAATACCATTTTCAGCACAATCCAATCCGATCGATGATCATTGCTCACAATTTGCTGTCTATGGCGCACCCGTAGCCAAGGAAACAGGAACGCAATATCAGTGCAAAACCAACTATGCATTCCTGTACAACAACACAACTAAAACAGCTGAATATGTACTAGAGCATGTTACCAAGGCATCTATCAGCGGTCCAGCTAAACGCAAAGATAACTTTCGTCCAGACGATAAATTAATT
>Ga0114962_10003203_pt1 | contig 13355 bp, 11 predicted proteins | sample C_130820_MF_Meta_FD_87017 | JGI IMG/M metagenome (GOLD analysis project Ga0114962, IMG submission 87017) | Freshwater microbial communities from Lake Croche, Canada to study carbon cycling - C_130820_MF_MetaG | ecosystem: Environmental > Aquatic > Freshwater > Lake | place: Lake Croche, Canada... | reverse complement strand
GTATTTTGCGCTGTATTGGCATTGCTGTGGTGATCACCTTCTAGTGCTTTGGACAAGGCATAGCCTGCGGCCACACCGGCCAAGCCGCCCACAACGGCGCCACCGATGCCCGAACCTATACCACCACCCATGCCACCCATGGGTTGTTGGGGATAAGCTTGCCCATACCCTGGCGCGCCCTGGGGGCCCATGGCTGGTGAGGGTGCATACCCTTGGCTGCTTTGCATCGGCATGGATGCGACAGGGGTTTGTTTGCGGCGCATGACCAGGGCCAAAATCACCAAACCGGCTATCCCGATCCAGACGTAATGAAGCGGGAAAGCCGGTTCAGGTGCAACGGGTGCGGCCGCAGTGGCAACAGGGCGGGGGGTATCAGACAAACCGGCGCTGAGCTGCGGGCCGCTCACCTCTTTGGCTTTGCGGGCAATTTTGTCGAATGTGTCGTTGAATTTTTCAGGACTGGTTGCAAACTTCAACGCGGGGTCCAAGGCTTTGGCCTTGGCCAGCGCTTGCTGAGCATCTGCGTATCGGGCTTGACGGGCGAGCACTTGACCTAACTCATAGTGTGCTTTGGCGCTTTGTGGTTTTTCTTGAATCACTGCACGCAGCATGGATTCGGCTTGGCTGAAATTGCCTGCAGTGACGGCTGACTCAATGTCCTTGGGGCTGGGCAAAGCCAAAGCCAAGGAGGCAAAAATCACCATCAAAAATGCAAGCATGGACTTGCCCAAACGGTTGTTCAAAATTAGTTGCACAGTTCATACCTCGTAGAGCGCAGAGTGCGCAACAAGATTGTGCAATGGGTCAATTTGCCTTTTTCTCAAAAGGCTATGGGCTACCAACAGTCTCAGTAGAAAAGGAAGTAGCCGTTGAACATCGACAAAGTCCCAAATGCGCCTAGACTGGAGCCGATCCAATACAAAACCGGTATCCCGCCAATGATGGAGACCGAGAGTAAAACGATGGCGATTTGAAGTGCCCCCTCTGCATAGTCGAACCAAGGGTCTTGGCGCATGGCGTGATCACGCTCGTGCTCATGTGCCTTCGCTCTGGCCAAGAGTTCTTTTTTACCTTCTTTGGTCTCGGGCTCAGATTCGTAGCGCTCAACTGTTTTTTTGTATTCGTCAATCTTCTTTTGATGCAACTCTTTCACGCTGACCGGCATATGGGGTTCGCGCGCCAATTGCAACTCCAAATCAGCCGTCGCAATTTTCAAAGCAGTTTGGCGGATGGTCTTGGCTTGGTAAAAAGAATAGGCGTTGGACGCCAAAATATTTTCTTGCGTTGACTCTTTCATCGCATTGGAGCCGCCCAGATTGGAGATCGCAAGGACCATGGCCAAGATCGAAATGGTCAGAGCCGTTCTGTTTTTTTGGCTGTGACTCTCACCGAGTTCAGTCAATTCGTTGGCTTCTGTGGCTTCCATGGGGAACCTCGGTTGGAGTTATGAAAATGCAAGCTTAAATTTCGATGTGACCGCCAATTTCAATGGCATGGTCAAAAGGAATTTTGAAATATTCGGTGGCGCCTTGCATTGTGCGGTGCATCAAAATGAAGGGGGCGAGCACAAGTGGAGAACTGTGTTTGGCAACCACTTTTTCTTTGCCTACAAAAAATGAGATTTCCATGAGGCTGAAATGGAATTCACGCACTCTCAGCAACGCTACTGCCCGCATCACGTTAGGTTCTTCCATGAAGCCATATTCAACGTGAACAGTGTGAATGTTGTGTTCCAGGTGCTGGATTGTGATGCGCTCTTTGTCTGGCACGTAGGGTTTGTCCACAATGGCCATATTCATGAGCACCACGCGTTCATGCATGACTTTGTTGTGCTTGAGGTTGTGCAGCAGCGCAAGAGGCGTTATGTTTTCATGCGGCACCATGAAAATGGCAGTACCCGAAACCCTGTAAGGCTTGCTTGTGCTGATCTGCGCAATGAAATCGGACAAAGGCATTGCTTGTTCCCATCGGGCCTTGAGCAAACGCTCGCGCCCATTGATCCAGGTCACCATGATCATCAAGGCAAAAGCGGCTACTGCAATTGGCAACCAGCCACCTTCAAAGAATTTAAACAGATTGGTGCCAAGAAAGATGCTGTCCACTACAAAGAGCAATGCGAATATGGGCAGAAAAATCAGCTTATTCCACCCCCTCATAAAGATCAATAAATAGCCTGCCAGCAAGGTGTCAATGGCCATGGCGCCAGTGACTGAAATGCCATACGCAGCCGCTAAATGCTCCGAAGATCGGAAGCCCAGAATCAGCGCAACCACACCCAAATAAAGAAAGACATTGATTTTGGACACATAGACCTGACCGATTTCTTCGGAGGAAGTGTGTTTGATGCGTAGGCGTGGTATGTAACCCAACTGCACGGCTTGATTGGCGATTGAAAAAGCACCGGAAATGACCGATTGAGATGCAATGATGGTAGCCATGAAGGCCAAAATGAGTAAGGGAATCAAAGCCCATTCGGGTGCAATTCTGTAAAAAGGATTGTCGATCGCTGCTGCATCCCGAATCAGCAGTGCACCTTGACCGAAGTAATTCAGCAACAAGCACGGGAAAACCAACACCAGCCATGCACGTTGAATGGGCTTGAGTCCGAAGTGACCCATGTCCGCGTAAAGGGCCTCTCCGCCGGTAACAGCCAAAACCACTGACCCCAAAATCGCAACTGAAACCCCCACATGTTGGTACAAAAAGGTGAGGCCGGTGATGGGGTTCAAGGCCGCCAGAATGCTGGGTGTCTGGACGATTTCTACCAAACCCAATACGCCTAGAACGGTGAACCACACTAACATGACGGGTCCAAAAATCTTGCCAATTTTGTGCGTGCCAAACCGCTCAATTGCAAACAACCCCGTGATCAACGTCAGTGCAATGGGAATGATGTAAGACTCCAAAGTGGGCGACAAGACTTTCAGGCCTTCCACGGCGCTGAGCACTGAAATTGCCGGGGTGATCATGCTGTCGCCAAAAAACAATGCCGCTCCCAAGGCGCCCGCAATGACCACAATCCACCTGCTGATAGGATTGCCATTTGCTTTTTTGGAGACCAGGGCTGTCAATGCAAACACCCCACCTTCGCCATGGTTGTCAGCGCACATGATGATCAGGACATATTTGATCGTGACGACAAAAATCAAAGCCCAGGTAATCAAAGACAGCACGCCGTAAACCGAAGGCGAAATATCCCCGCCTGTTGGAATTCCTGCGGCTTCAATAGAAACTTTCAAGGCATACAGTGGCGAGGTGCCGATGTCTCCGAAAACAACCCCTAAGGCCCCCAGCATCAAGGTGCCCATCTTGGCATGGGTAACACCTGCGGCGGAATTTGAACTCATATTGACAGCTCTCGCTTAATTTGACAGGGCAACTGTAGCAAATTAATTGACTTTGTCATTTTTTTTAATTTAACTTTCGTCATCAGCACAATAGATCTTTCTCGATGATCGCAATTGTTTTCATCTTTCCAGCGGTAGTGAGTTGTATGCGCCGGAGGTCATGGCCGTGGTGCAGAACGAATCAGATCGGCCCACAATGGGCCGCACTGTCGTTTAAAAGGCGATACGATGCGGGGCCTTGCATTGTCCTGATGCATCTATTTTTAAAAACTGACGAAATTCACATGACACTCATTCAAAAACTCCAATGGCGCTATGCCGCTAAAAAAATGGACCCAGCGCAAGCGGTTCCCCAAGACAAAGTGGACCGCATTGTGGAAGCGATTCGCTTGACGGCCACTTCCAGCGGACTGCAGCCCTACGAATTGTTTGTGATCACCAATCCTGAGGTGCGCCAAAAAATCAAAGATGTGGCCAACAACCAGGCCCAAATCACAGAAGGTTCGCACCTCCTGGTGTTTGCCGCTTGGGATGACTACACGCCAGAACGCATCAACATGATGTTTGATTTCACCAACCAAATGCGGGGGTTTACCAATGACGGTTGGGAGGCCTACCGCAACATGTTGCTCACCAAATATCCCGCGCGCGGCGCAGAGGCCAATTTTCAGCATGCCGCAAAGCAAGCGTATATTGCCTTGGGCACCGCATTGATTGCGGCCGCAGAGGATCAAGTTGACGCCACACCCATGGAGGGCTTTGCGCCTGCCAAAGTGGACGAGATTCTGAATTTGTCTGTGCGTGGACTGCGCAGCGTCGTTCTTTTGCCTTTGGGTTACCGCGAAACAGGCAAAGACTGGCTAGAAAAATTGCCCAAAGTGCGCCGTGCGAATGACCACTTCGTGACCGAAATCAACTAAGGACTCCGCATGATTCAGCGTCGACATGTTGTATCGGCTGGCTTGTGGGGCGCAAGCGCCATGGCTGCCCCGGCTTTAGGTCAGGCCTTGTCAACACGGCCCATTCAAATTGTGGTGCCTGTTGCCGTGGGCGGTGGGACAGATTTGCTGGCCAGAACGCTGGGTCAAAAGCTGTCTGAGGTTTTGGGGCAAACGGTCCTGATTGACAACAAACTTGGTGCGGGTGGCAACATCGGCGCTGAATTTGTGATGAAAGCCAAACCCGATGGTCAAACCCTTTTGATCACGCCTGGCACGATAGCCACCAACGTCGCCGCTTACCGCAAGTTGCCCTATGACTTGACCAAAGATTTTCAGGCCATCACTTTGATTGGGCAAACGCCCTCGGTGTTGGTGGTCCATCCCAGTGTGAAGGCCAATACGGTCAAAGAGTTTGCTCAATGGCTGCGTTCACAACCAGGGGTTGTTAATTTTGGCTCTGCCGGTACCGGCAGTCCGCACCATTTGCACAGCGAGTTTTTCAATCAATTGATTGGTGCCAAAAGCAATCACATTCCGTACAAAGGCCAATCGCAGGCAATGAACGATTTGTTGGGTGGACAAATTCAATATTTGTTCAGTCCCTTGCAAAACGCGCTGCAACAAATCCAACAAGGACGGGTGCGGGCTTTGGGCGTGGCTTCGGCGCAGCGCAGCACGCACTTGCCCCAAGTGCCGACTTTCATGGAGCTGGGTTACAAAGAAATGGACTTGGTTCATTGGTTTGCCGTTTTGGCGCCGGCCAACATGCCGCCCGCCATTTTGCAAAAGTTGTACGCGGCTTTTGCCAAAATCGGAAATCAAGCCGATACCAAAGACAAGTTGACTGGCTTGGGATTTGAAACCCGGTTCACCAATCCCGAGCAAACCATGGACTTTATGCGTGCCGAGTTGGTCAGGTGGGCGCGGGTTGCCGCTTATGCAGGGATTCAACCTGAGTAAGTTAGCCGCCATGTTGAAGGGCCACTCATTGAGTGGCCCTTTTTTTATCTTCCAGCAAAAGGATTGTTCAGCGCACCCGGCCCAGGGTTGGGTGGAGGTGGCGACGGGTTGGCAGGCGCATCGCTGAGTATTTTCAGGAAAGCCACGACATCATCGATTTCCCGCGGTGTCAGTACCGGGCCTGCGGATGCTGGGCGATTGAAGGGCACACGGTCGTTCACGATGTTGCGCAAGTAAGCTGCCGGCAAGTCATTGGGCACGCCTTGGGGGCCATACCAGCGCTTGGGGTCGCTGTTGCGTGTGGCGTAAAAGCTGACGACATCACGCAAATTTGTGAAAAATCCATTGTGCATGAAGGCGATTTTTTCAGCCGAGTTACGCAGCGAGACCATGCGAAAGCGTCCGCAAAAATCCTCAATGCTGACAGACGACGGAACGTTGCTGCTCAACGCCGGACGCGTGCGCTCAGGCCCGCACAAACCCAAATCATAGAAGGAGGGGTTGGCATTGCGTGGAATGGCTTTGTTGCGCGGAATGCCTGTGGCATAGAAAGCAAAATCAGTAAAGAGTGAGTCTTTGGGGTTGGCTGAGTTGGGGTTCATCGTGTGGCATGAAGCGCAATTGCCTTTGTTGGCATCCATGAAAACTTTCATGCCGTTCAATTCTTGCGGTGCCAACTTGGCCTTGCCTTGAATGAATTGATCGTATTTGCTACTGAACGCTTGCAAAGGCGGGGTCTTTTCAAATGCAGCAATGGCTTCGCCGACTTTTTGAAAGGCCAAGGTGGGATGGCTGAAAATTTGCTGACCGAACTCATCTTTAAACTGTTTGGCATACGGGGCTGCAGCAATTTTTTGCAGGACTTCGGTCGCGTCCTTGTTGTTCATTTCAAGGGGGTTCAAAAACGGCAGCACGGCCTGCGATGAGGCTGTTTCAGCCCGGCCATCCCAGAAAAAACCGCCCACGGCGTCAACGTCTTCATCTACGACCCGAAAATGGAAAGGGGGGATAAAAGCAGTGTAGGCGTTGGACATGGCATTGCGTAAGCCCAAAGAGGTGGGTTTGCTGCCCCTGGCCACTCCAATTTTAGAGCCGTTGTTGCCAGCAAAACCCAACTGGGCAACGTGGCAATCTGCGCAAGAAGTGCCCCGTGGTTCCGACAAGGCGCGGTCGTTGAAAATTTGAGAGCCCAAATTTTCCAGCCGAGTGGGTGCTTGAGCCACGACCTGTGTTTGTGTCAGTAAACAAAGTAGGGCTGTCGCTAACAAAAGAATTTTTTTCTGGATCATCTTGAAATCACTTGGGATTGAATACGCTTTTTTACTGCAGACAACGCCATTTTGGATGACTACTTTCTCTCCTTTACATATATTTTACTTTTATTGATATGTATACTTATCAAATGGAAGCTTCAAAATTGGGTAAAAAGGAGACACTGTGTCAGCTATTCACGACGCGCCGGTATTGATTGCCGGAGGCGGTATTGGGGGTTTGGCGGCGGCTCTGGCTTTAACGCGACAGGGCTTCAAGGTCAAAGTTTTGGAACAAGCGCCCGTCATTGGTGAAATTGGCGCCGGTGTCCAGTTGGGGCCCAATGCATTTCATGCATTTGACGCTTTGGGCGTGGGCGAAAAAACACGCAGTCGCGCCGTCTACACCGACTATATGGTCATGCACGACGCGATCGATGAATACCAAATTGGCAAGATACCGACGGGCGAGGCTTTCCGGCAGCGCTTTGGAAATCCCTACGCGGTCATCCACCGTGCAGACGTGCACAACGCGCTGCTTGAAGGCGCGCAAGAAACTGGCAAAGTCGAGATCTTGACCTCTACCCGGGTGCAGCATATTGAGCAGGACACTGGCCGTGTGACCGTTGTGGATCAGCACGGTCGAGCGCATTCAGGCCAAGCCTTGATCGGTGCCGATGGTGTCAAGTCGGTGGTGCGCGAGATGTTTGTCAACGATCCTGCTCGCGTCACAGGCCATGTGGTTTACCGCGCCGTGGTGGATAAAAAAGATTTCCCTCTAGAACTGCAATGGAATGCAGCCAGCATTTGGGTCGGTCCACATTGCCATTTGGTGCATTACCCCTTGCGCGGTGGTGAGCAGTACAACGTGGTGGTGACCTTTCACAGCCGTGAGACCGAAGAGTGGGGTGTTCGGGACGGCAGCAAAGAGGAAGTTCAAAGCTATTTTGAAGGTATTTGCCCCAAAGCCCGCCAATTGATTGACTTGCCCAAAACCTGGCGGCGCTGGGCGACGGCAGACCGCGAACCCATCGGCCAGTGGTCATTTGGACGTGCCACTTTGTTGGGTGACGCTGCACACCCGACCACCCAATACATGGCCCAAGGCGCTTGCATGGCCATTGAAGACGCTGTGACGCTGGGTGAGGCCTTGCGAGTACACAACAACGACTTCGTCCAGGCTTTTGATTTGTATCAACGAGCTCGTGTCGCACGTACTGCGCGGATTGTGCTTTCGGGCCGCGAAATGGGCCGCATTTACCACGCCAAAGGGGTAGAGCGTTTGGTGCGCAACGATTTGTGGCGTGGCCGGTCACCTGAGCGGTTTTATGATGCGGTGGAGTGGCTGTATGGCTGGAACGTCAGCAACTGCCTGTCCGCTGCAGAGCACTGAATTGAAGGAAATAAACATGAACGATCTGGGACGCCTTGAAGACCTGCCCTCTGACTATGTGGAGGCGTTGCGAAATGTCAATCTGGTTCCGCTGTGGCCCAGTTTGCGCGGCGTTTTACCTCCCTTGAAGCCCAAGCCCCAAACCCGCGCCACCATGTGGGCTTATGCCGACATCAAACCGCTTTTGCTCCAAGCGGGAGAGTTGACGCCCATAGAAAAAGCCGAGCGTCGTGTGTTGGTCTTGGCCAATCCGGGCCATGGTCTGGACAAAATGCAAGCCAGTCCGGCCATGTACTTGGGTATGCAGTTGTTGTTGCCCGGCGAGTGGGCGCCGTCCCACCGCCACACGCCCAACGCGGTGCGTATGATTGTGGAAGGCGAGGGTGCTTACACCACGGTGGACGGTGAGAAGTGCCCCATGAGCCGCGGCGATTTGATCTTGACCCCAACAGGCTTGTGGCATGAGCATGGCCATGACGGCACCGATCCGGTGGTGTGGCTGGATGTGCTGGATTTGCCCTTGGTTTATTACATGGAAGCCTCCTATCACATCAACGGTGCTCGCCAATCGATCCAGCCTGATCGCGGTGACCGTGCTTATGCGGGCGGTGGCATGGTGCCAACCCAGGTGTTTGAGCGAAGCCACAAGGCGTACCCCATGCTGCGCTACCCTTGGGGCGAAGCCCGCTCCGCCCTGCTCAGGCTCGGCCAAGATCGCCAAGATCTGGATTGCATTCAAATCACCTATGTCAACCCCGAAACCGGAAGAGATGCAGAAAATATTTTGGGCTTTTATGCGCTGATGCTGCGTCCAGGCCAATCACTGAAGTTACCGGCACGTTCACCTTCGTGTGTGTTCCACGTGATCGAAGGCGGTGCCGATGTCAAGATCGATGACCAGAATTTTGCCCTGACCGAAGCCGACACCTGTTGCGCACCGGGCTATACGCCCGTGACCCTGCACAACCGCCATGCTGACAAACCGACTTTTGTTTTCATGGCCGATGAGTCCCCTTTGCACCGAAAACTCGGTGTGTATGAAGTTCGCAACTGATCTTAAAAATTTATGAACCCTCAATACCTCTGGTCTCCGCCTGTTGTTCAATCTGTGGCCGTTCGCGGTCAAACTGCGCGCCTTCCGATCAATCGCTTGTTTTTCGTCGGCCGCAATTACCATGCGCATGCGGTCGAAATGGGCAAGCCGGTCGATAAATCGGTGGAGCGGCCTTTTTATTTCACCAAGGCCCCACAAACATTGACCCCTTCGGGAGCTACTGTGGCCTACCCGCCCGAAACCACCAATTACCATTTTGAAATGGAATTGGTGCTCGCCATCGGCATTGGCGGTTTTCGTATCAGCCCTGCCGATGCTCACAAGCACATATATGGTTATGCCTGCGGCCTGGACATGACCCGTCGCGACCTTCAACTCGTCGCCCGCGACAAAGGTCGTCCATGGGATTTGGGCAAAGACGTAGAGAACTCATCTGTATGTGGCGAGATGGTGCACATGCCTGGCGTGGTCATCGACAAGGCCGACCTGTCTTTGCTTGTGAACGGCCAAATCAAACAGCATTCCAACGTAGACAAGTTGATCTGGGACATTCGTGAAATCATCGCTGACCTGTCCCTGTTCTATCACCTTCAAGCTGGCGATTTGATTTACACAGGCACACCCGAGGGTGTGGGTGCTGTATTGCCTGGCGATGTGATAGAAGGTCACATCGAAGGCATTGGCACCATCCAATTGAAGGTCGGCCCTGCGGCATGATTTGTGATTGGGGAATACTTCAAATTTGTGAATTCATACATTTATTCATCATTTAATTAATTTAATTGGCGATGGATTGACATTAATCAACTGAATCTGCAAAATTTGTGAAACTGAAAAAAAATAGGGTTTTGCAATGGTCAGTGTTTTATCCAAAAGCCTTTTAACCCTTTTTCGGCCTTCGCCATCTGAAGCAACTCACAAAACCCCCAAGTTGTTCCGGGACTTGTTTTTGTTGTTTGTTTTTTTGGCTTTCATCCCAACGGCCTGGACAGATTTGGATTTGTTGGCTGCCGGTCTTTTTGTTGGCCCACAACCCGCCATTGATTCCTCCAGTTGGTGGTGGGTGGATGTGTTGAACAAATACGTCCCCACAGCCATTCACATTTTGGTTATTTGCACCTTTGTCTTGTGGGTGATGGCCAGTTTCAGACCCCAGTGGTTCCATTGGCGTTTGCCCTTGGCCTTCGTTGTGATTGCTTGTCTCCTGGGGCCTGGGCTGGTGGTCAATGCAGGTTTCAAAGACCAATGGAAACGCGCCAGGCCCATCCATGTGCAACATTTTGGTGGCACCCAGCAATTTACCCGAGCAGGCGTCATCACCGATCAATGCGAATCCAATTGCTCGTTTGTCAGCGGGCACGTGTCGTGCGGTTTTTTCTTTTTGTCGTTGATGCTGGTGCACAGGCGAAGAATCAAGTTTTGGGCAGTGGTTGGTGTCAGCGCGGGTCTTTTGATTGGTTTTTCTAGAATGTCCAACGTCGCGCATTGGTTAAGCGATGTTTTATGGGCCGCGCCGGTGACCTTGGCTTGCAGTTGGGTGATCTGGAAGGTGTTAATTTTGATTTACCACCGGCAACCCATTTTGGTTAGACAAACATCATCCTCCTGAGCCCCCAACAAACTGCCAGCGCCTTGCCCTATGAGGGCTTAGCTGCCGAGATACAAGCCCTTTTAAAAGACGGTACGGTGCAGGTACCGCCGCGCTTGGTTCAAGCCTTGCAGGGCGGGGGGAGCTTATTTGTCATGCCCGCTGCCGACAGCCAGTTGGCCATCACCAAGCTGATCAGTTTCATCCCCACAAACGCCGAACGTGGTTTGCCAAGCATTCAAGGCGACATTGTGGTGTTCGAAGTGCGGACAGGCCAGCGCCTGATGCTGCTCGACGGGCCCACCGTCACAGCCCGGCGCACTGCCGCCGTGTCATTGCTGGCGGCGCAACATTTGGCCCCTTGCAAGCAAGGCCCCTTGCTCATTGTCGGGGCAGGGGTTCAGGGGCGCGCGCACCTGGACGCCTTTCACCAAGTCTTGGGCATACAGCGGGTTTTTATCGCCTCCCGAAGCGCTCAAAGCGCGCATGACTTGGTTGCGCATGCGCAATCCTTGGGCATGCAAGCCCAATACGCGGCTGACCCGAATGAAGCCTTGGCATCTTGTCCCTTGGTGGTGACCACCACGCCCGCGCAGCGCGTGGTCATGACGACGCTGCCCCGAGCAGATGCCTTTGTGGCCGCTGTAGGGGCCTTTACCCCCACCATGGTGGAGTGGAGCGCGGCGGTATGCCAACATCTGGCCAGAAATGGAACCCTGGTGGTCGATACCCGCGATGCCGACCACGAAGCGGGCGATTTGCTGCAAGCCGAGATTGATGTCAAGGCTTTGTCTACGCTGGCCGATGTGATTCAAGGCAGCAAGCTGTGGCGCACCTCACGCGCCCGGCAAACACAGCCAGGCCCTGTATTTTTTAAAAGCTGCGGATGGGCAGGATGGGACCTGGCGGCGGCCAGGTGCGTGCAACGTTCAAACACAGCCAGCTGAAGATGAATGCACAGGGTGCCAACCCCCAATGGATCGTTCAAGGCCGATTGAACGCGACCTTGTAGTTGGACCAGTAGCCGCTGCTGAAGCGGTCCAAGCGAACCCGCCCGCCCGTGGAGGGGGCGTGTACAAAACGCCCATCACCCACATAAATACCGGCGTGTGAGCTTTCGTTGCCTTTGCTAAAGAGAATCAAATCGCCGGTCCGTATCTCATTCAAGGGCATAGGCGCGCCCCAGCTTTTGAGTTCGGCCACAGTGCGCGGGGCACGGAGTTTTGCACTTTTTTGGTAGACATGTGCAATCAACCCGCTGCAGTCAAAACCTGATTCAGGTGTGTTGCCGCCCCAGCGGTAAGGCGTGCCTACCAGGCCGATGGCATACACCGTCACCTCTTTGGATTGCTCGGGCGTAAGGCGCGCGGGCAAGGTGTCGGGCCGCGTTGCAGGCGGTGCGGTGCTGCACCCTGTCAATCCACCCCACACCCCAAACAGTCCCGCACTTATCCACCAGCCTGCAGCGGACCGACGCAAAGTGGTGCGATTCCATGAGTTTGTCATGTTTGTAGTTTAACTTTGCCAATATTGCGCAAGCTGAGTACGATGCGTTTTGTTAATCACTGGAGACATGCGATGAATTTGATCAACTCCGTCTTTCCTGTTCGATACAGCACATTTGTCCTGTGTATTTTGGGCTTTGTTTGGTCTTGCTTTTATTTTGCCGCCACTGGTCAATGGGGCTTGGCGGTTTGGGTCTTTGGTGCTTTGATTTTGGTGGGCTTGCATGATGTGCGCCAAACCCACCATGCCATTTTGCGTAATTACCCGATTTTGGGTCACATGCGGTTTTTGCTGGAATTCATCCGGCCCGAAATCCGCCAGTATTTCATTGAGAGCGATTCCGAAGCCGCGCCTTTTTCGCGTGCGCAGCGCTCAGTGGTGTATGCCCGCGCCAAGGGCGAGTCCGACAGCCGTCCGTTTGGCACCCAACTCGATGTGCGGGCCACGGGTTATGAATGGATCAACCATTCAGTCGCGCCCACCCAAATTGAGGGGCATGATTTTCGGGTGCGCGTGGGGGGGCATCAAGGCACACAGCCTTATGACATCAGTTTGTTCAATGTGTCGGCCATGAGCTTTGGTGCGCTCAGCGCGAATGCCATTTTGTCGCTCAATTTGGGCGCCAAGATGGGCGGCTTTGCGCATGACACCGGCGAGGGCTCGATTTCGCGGCATCACCGCACCCATGGGGGCGACTTGATCTGGGAGCTGGGTTCGGGCTACTTTGGTTGCCGCACCGATGACGGGCATTTCAGTGAAGAAAAGTTTGTGGTCAATGCCCTTGATCCCCAAGTCAAAATGATTGAAATCAAACTCAGTCAAGGCGCCAAGCCGGGTCACGGTGGCGTTCTGCCAGGGCCCAAAGTGACGTCAGAAATTGCCGAGGCCCGAGGCGTCCCGATGGGGCAGGACTGCATTTCGCCAGGGGCGCACAGCAGCTTTACTACACCGCTGGAGTTGATGGCTTTCATTCGCAAGTTGCGTGAACTCAGTGGCGGAAAACCCGTGGGCTTCAAGCTCTGTATCGGCCATTCATGGGAGTGGTTTGCGATTGTCAAAGCCATGTTGGAGAGCGGCACCACACCCGACTTTATTGTGGTGGATGGCGCTGAAGGTGGCACAGGCGCTGCACCTTTGGAATTTTCCGACCACATGGGCATGCCCATGCTTGAAGGTTTGCGTTTGGTGCACAACACCCTGGTGGGCGCGAACCTGCGCGATCGGATTCGCATTGGGGCCAGCGGCAAAATCATCACCGGCTTTGACGTGGCGCGGACCTTGGCTCTGGGCGCGGACTGGTGCAACAGTGCGCGGGG
>Ga0114962_10003199_pt1 | contig 13364 bp, 18 predicted proteins | sample C_130820_MF_Meta_FD_87017 | JGI IMG/M metagenome (GOLD analysis project Ga0114962, IMG submission 87017) | Freshwater microbial communities from Lake Croche, Canada to study carbon cycling - C_130820_MF_MetaG | ecosystem: Environmental > Aquatic > Freshwater > Lake | place: Lake Croche, Canada... | reverse complement strand
CGATGCCTTTGTTTATGGTTAGGACTTTTGCGTACACGGGATTATACCTGTAAGTGAATGTAGAACCAGCACCGGTATCTATGGACAATACCTGGGTTATTTGTTGATATAGATATAGGGTAGTCGAGTACATACATACTATTTAGCGGCAGTGTCATCCGGTGACTCATTCGTTTGGGTTGAATTCATTTTTGGTAAATATCTCGTGATCAATTTATTATACAATATTTATGGGTAACGATATCTTTACAAAACTTGCCGACAAGTACCCTTTTATCTCCCTCTGTGTTTATGCCACTACAGAATATGTAGGGATCATACAAAATCAAGATGAAATTGTGACCACCATTTACGACTTTGGTAGCATATTGGATCTTGAAGATAAACGTCGTTTTTTAGAACTAGCCAACATTTGGTGGTGGGAAAGCAACAGGAGCATACCCATCAACATATTCCTTAAAACAGAATGGGATCAGTTCAGACCTACCTTGCGTACCTTTATCAACAAAGATTTGACTGTGTTGCATGGGCCTGTTTGTAGTTTACTTGAAATGGCCCGTAAAAAATCAAAGAGAAAGAGTATTACGCTGGTCAGGCGTCTTGACTGAGCAAGTTCATGTGTAATGCTACCAAGGCCGCATAACCAACAGCATGGGCTTTTTTAAACACAAATCCTTTAGAATCATCACCATCCCAAACAGTTTCAAATACTTCTTTCCAAAGTCGGTTTTGCAAGTGTGCTTTGCCTGGACGAATAATACTGATAAAGGCCGCCATTCTTGGTATACTGTTTGGACGCATGGTTTCTAACAGAGTTTTATAAGTGCCAACGTGTACTATTTGATGGGCCCACGATCTATCTTCCCACAGACGTTCCCACTGCGGTTCAAGTTTTAGCATTTCTTCGTAATGTTCAGGACTTTTAATTAATTCGTAAACTGACATATTGAGCAAGTCAATTTTGAAGTATCCACGTTCTTCTGCTTTTTTATAGTCGATTGTGGCACAATGATTTACAGGATCATAGGGAATATCTGTAGGATATACGCCAGAGGCATGCTTACGCACCTGGCCTTGATGGTACATCCTGGCGGGTGTTACATCAATTAATTTTAATACTTGTTCTCTATTGGCTAAATCTAAATCAATATCTGCGCTCATGATAGCTTATTATAATGGTTAAATAGGAATTTTGCAAAGTCTTTATGAGCCAATTCACCGTGATGACCGTGTAACCCCCATTGATCTTTGTCAAAAGGAATATGCTGTTGCAAACAATATTGGGTAAAACTAAAATTATTTAAATCAAGTATGTCAGGATCGTTGTGTATGTAATCAGCAAAAGTTTTAATAAAAGGTGCGTGATAGTCCATTGGTTTGTAAGTTACATTATTGCCGGCAAAAATGACATACTCAACTTGTTGTTGTTTAAAAAAACTAGTCAGTGTCACTAACTCTTTAAAAAGATTGGTCTGTTCGGCTTCATCATCATAGTGCCGATACCATTCTTGTGCAAATTGATAGTAAGGTAATTGCCGATTGACACCGACTCCGTGTATTTGAAAACTTTCAAAATGTCCATCTGTAAACTCTTTAGGCAGAGTCTTGTCACTGTTCCACCATTCATTCCTGATCATGCTTCCTAAACATATAACAGCCAGAATTTGGTCAGTGCTGTGTGCTCGTATATCCAATATGTCTCTCACCGTGGTACGCATAATTCGAGAATTGCAACAACCACCTAACCCATTATTAATCACAGTGGTTGCACACAATAATTCGCCAAGATACTCGCTGTATCTATTTTTGGTATCACTCATTACACCGTAGCTGTCACTATTACAATACAATAACATTACCAACCGGCCTTTTGTAATATATCTCTAGCATACTCTTGATCTGCTGGATAGTCTCTAAATTTCTTTTGCCATATGTCCGCATCAATGTAGGGCCATACCATTGAGACCTGACTGGCGTCTAGTTCACTTAGGAATCGTTGTCCGGCATCACTGTTGTAAATCACCCAAGGACTGACTCGTCCAGTTGTAACAGCATACACCATGCTATTGGTGTTGCCATAACGCAGACAATGCTCAGGTGGATTACCAGTTTTCTCATTCCAGTCTAGTCCAAACTCCATGGCACGAGCTAGAGCGTCATTGACATTTTCTACTTGTAAATAGCTTATTAGATATTCAGTGTATACTGTATCTCTGCACCAATGATCAATCTTTTTGTTTTGTTTGAGCACCCATTCAACAAATCTGGCCGGATTGATGGCACGGATATCTACACAATATCTTCCAAATCTTACAAATGCCTTGTAGTACGGACTGTCCGCAAAGTCATCAAATGTTTTGAGACGTGCCGAACCTTGTGTGAGTTCGTAGAACTTGAGATAGGCCTGGAATCCCAATCTCACTCCGGCTTCGTTTTGTTCTTGCCTACGGCGACGTGGCTCGCACGAATGTACAGCCAGACTTGCTTCTTTCACAAAGTCTTTTTTACAGTACTGACAAGTATTCATTCGCCCTGCGGTTGGAAGTGTCTGGTTAGGTTGTTTTGTTCTATGTAAGGTTTGATGTCCTGTCTGTGCATGACTGAGCCAAACACTGGTGCCAACAACGCCATTTCAAAAGCAGTGATGTCTGGTTGTGGAGCATAGCGCCAGCCGCCAAATACGATTGCTTTGTGTTCGGGAAACTGTGCTACCGGTTTCTTTTTAAAAAATCCCATCATTTTGATTTCTCCTGTCCTAATTCTCGTAAGTATATATCAATTTCTTTTTTAGTAGTTATCTGCGCCAATAAATCTATTTCGTCATCTTTCAAGTGTGGAAATAGTTCCATTAACTGTTTGCGCATACTACCTGCACCGGGCTCTTTCTTTTTGGGTGCGATCCAGTTGTGTCTAAAGTTGCCCAGTCCCGGACTCACTGTGGTGGCCATCAACCACTGTAGTTTTTTATGCTGTGCGGTATTCACAGCAAAGAACTTTTTGTTTAGTCGTTCGTTGGTGGCAATCAAGTAAAACTCTTGTAGGTCTCGACTGCCTGATACCGAACTACCATATCGTATCATTAAGAATGGGCTGAACTTTTTGCGTTCTTCATCGGTAAGCTCATCAAAGAATTCTCTATTCTTGCTATCAAACTGTGCCATTTCATTACCAATACTAAGTTTGTCCATCGTCTTTACTCAAATGATATAGTTCTACTACACGATCCAATGCATCTTGTAATGTGATATTGTCTCGAGCTTCTAACCTAATTTTATGCCATAGCTGATCATCTCTTAGCGCATTTAGCATTTCTTGGCGTTCATGTCTGCCAGGATTGTTAGGGTCAAAATCCCAACCTATCTCTTTTCTTGTGCTGGGATCTGCGCCAAACTCTCTAGCATACACAGTATCACCATTGCGTTCGTATATGTATTTTGCTCCAGGTGTAAGTGTGCCCATATTACCAAGCCTTGTTGTAATCTACAATTTCACAGTTACGACTGATGTCCTTGACAAAGTACACACAGTCGGGTCTGTCGCCTTCACTAACTGGCACACACAACATCTGTCCGTTTTTTAGTTTAGGAGCATACCAGGCCATCTCTTGATACACATCCACAATTTCGATATCCAAGAAACTGGGACGGAAACTGGTAAGTGGGTTGAACTGGAATGCCTTGAATCCTCTATCATTGATGGCAGTAAGTGGTAACACTTCCAGATCGCCTAGGTCAGGTTCTCCAATCAGAATCTGCCAATCCACAGGCATGCGTATCCTGTTGTCGCCAATTCTTAATACCAAGGCAGGAGCATTGAAGCTTTCTAAAAAGATTAGCGGAATGTAATGATAATCTGGATCTTGCGGATTTGAATTATCCAGGATGGCAAATCTCATATCATCCACTTCTTCAGGAAGATGATCAAGATCAAATGCTGTATTGTCTAAGGTTAGTATTTGCATAGTTGTATATTACAGTAATTAAAGGTAAAAGTCAAGCCCATTTAGCAGTTTGTTGAACAAGCAGATCAAAAAACTTCTTGTGTGCAATGGGCGGATTATGATTGATAATTCTGGTTCCAACGCCATCGGGCATGTCCCAAGGTTGTGTGCCTTGCCAAACTGGGAATCCTGTCCAATCAAAATAAAACAATGGGCCAGGAATAAACAAATACGGAATACCAGCACGATCAAGTTCGCGCAGTCCGTCTCGAATGATGTAGTAGTTGCGTCGATCTTCTATGTCAAAGTTGTGTAGATCACGTAGGTATTGTTTGACAGTATCTTTTGTTGTGCTATCCAAGTCGGTATAACTGTGCTCGATCACATTGTTAAGAGTATCACTTACAATACAGGCATGTTCGGCATCAACCCACTGTTCGCTAGCGGCATGATAGTTGGCGTAATGGACCAAGTCCAATCTAATAGGTAAGTTTTGATTGTAACCGTTGCCTGCGACGTCAATACGGTCACTGCTGGTAGCACCTACGATGACATAATTGGCACGATCCTGTATGGCACGTTCTATCTGTAAATGTATACAAAAGTTGGTGGCACCAGGTCTGGCTAGACTAACATGTTGCCACCCGCAATGGTCAGCATACTGATCTAGGAAACTTGGTTGCTCAGGCCAGCGAGTGTCTGAGCTCATGAAACTGCACCCTAGCGAGTAAATAGTTTTCATTTCCATTCCAGTTTTTCTTGAGTAAATGGATAGTTGGCTTCTTTATAAAACACCTTACGTTTGGTTAGATGTCTTTTTGCAAACTTGCAGGTGCTGGTCACGTCCCAGATCTCCACGTGGTCTTTGTCTTCGGCTTTACGGATGCCCCGCCCGATTGACTGTATAACCCTGACAAAGGATTTACCCGGCTCAATAAGCACAAGATTGAATATCCTAGGAATATTGATACCAACAGCAGCAATGCCATAGGTAGCAATAATAATCTTACCACTACTGATGCTAATCTCATCGTATTCATCTTGTCGATCCTTTGCTTTGGTTGCTCCTGACACAAACACTGCCGCTTCGCCCAATAACTCAGCCAAGGCATGTCCTGCGGCCACACGGTCTACCAATACTAGTGTATTACCTGTGGCGTTGACCTGTGCTATCAGGCCAGCCATGGTCTTTAATCGATTGGGTTCTTCTAACAAGAACTTTAGTTCGCTTTGGTAGTTGGTAAACTCGGCATGGTCTACCAACTGTACCACATTCACATGGCATTGTGCCAGCACACCACGGTCCTGTAGTTCGCTGGCACTGAGCTGATTGATTACTGGACCAAGGCTGCATTTAAGTGCTTGGAATTCGTAGGGTTCCTTGGGCACAGTTCCTGTGAGTCCCCAGCGTAACGGCACACGGCTCATGACACCAGTTAGTAGTGTTTTCAATGCGTCAGCCTTGGCCATGTGTACTTCATCAACGATAACGCACACAACATCTTCCAAGAACTCTTGTATGGTGATGTCACCCACGCTGTTTTTGGTGTTCTTTAATAACACATTTAGGCTTTGCCAAGTACAGATGGTATGCTGTCGACCAAACTCCTTGCGGTCTCCAAAGAACACGCCCACGTCCTGTTGCATATTGATGTAGTCTTTTTCTGTTTGTGTTACCAAACTTTTGTTTGGCACAATGATGATTGTGCGCCCATGCGGTGCCACGGCATTGCTTAGTGCGGCTGTGATAACTGTCTTACCAGCACCGGTGGCAATCTCCTGGATACATTGTGGATTGGCCAAGAAGTTATTGATCACTTCCACTTGGTAGTCACGCATGACCATGGGTTGGCCTTCCATGGGATGACCTTTGCCCCAAGCAATATGACTGAATGTGTGTTCAGTCACTTCAGCAAATTCAAATGTGGTGCTGTACTCTCGTTGGTCATCCAGTTCAATATCATAGTTGAACTTTTCCAGGATAGGAATGATCTCAGGCAGTAGGTTTACATAACTGCTACCGCCTAGCTGGAAGTAACTGACCTTGCCATCCCATCGTCCTAGTCTAACTGCTGGAAGATATCTGGCACCTGGTACATCATACTTGAATGCGTTTACCAGAGCACGCCGGGCATCAAGTTCTAGTCCTTCTATTTTGACGTTGACTTCATCACGTATGATTATTGTAGCTGTTCTCATGCTAGACTGACCCGAGTGATGTGTTGTTGTGTTTGTATGGTTTCAAGTAAGCGTGATCTCGGTTGTGTTTCAATTAAGTGGGCAACAGGAAATCGATATGGTAACAGTTTAGTATTTGGAAAATACTTGTATCCCTTTTCACAAAAAAACTCCTGGTGTGCTGTGTAGTATTGTTGCATTTTTTCTAGGCGTTCTGCAACCTGGTCGGATGAATCCTCGTAAAATCTTGCTACAAAATCAGCTGAGTAATGATTGAACGGAAGGAACGCTTCATCCGATATGTACTTATCGTCATCCATGACAAGATCCTCAAGTGTTTTTCCTATCTCCGCATAGTTCAAACATACAGATCCAAATGGTGGATTGAGTGTTCCATACTGATGCATCATGTCGCTGGTTAGTGTTTGTGTTTTAGGTAACCCAAACCAGGTACAAACAAATCTTGGACGGTTAGATCTGGTCACTGTTTCGCATCTGTGTACTGCTATGTTTAATTCGGCCAGGGCCCGTTGCACCGACTTGGGTGCTGTGTTCCAGTATTCGTGATCCTGTTTGTCAAGCAACCCGTGATAGCGTTCAAATACGTTGTGTAGATAATTCAAGTAATCTTGATCGAATATGTTGGTAAATGGCTTATCGATAGTGACTTGATGTGCGTTGATAGTGGCGATACATTGTTGTATCATTTCGGTAGCACGGTCTATCTCAGTTTCTTGAGAATCAAATCCATAGAATCTTGCAGGATGATCTAACGGATACTGATCTCGCAAGGCCATGCGTTCGAGCCATAAGTGCGTGAGTGGGTTATCCAGCAATTGGAATTGCAGTTCCAATCCTCCTGACAACTCAACTGTTAGATAATTTAGATCCATATAGTATTATACACTATTCGTGACGGTGTTGTCAAAAAAACAGGCACCTAAGTGCCTGTGTAAAATGGACAGTATTGCTACTGTCCAGGAGCTACCGGTTATGCATTGTTCATGCATGTTGATGCCGCAAGTGCCTTCCAGTTGGTTGCACTGACCTTGGTCAAGTCCGCGATCTTGAGTGCCATACGCAGGCTCATTTCTCTCAAGCGACTCTTGTTAGCATCCATGAATGCCAGGATCTCTTCACCTTGTTCGGGTGTAAAATCATAGTCCTGGAACAGGTCGCCCTTGCGGAAGATCTGTTTGATACGCAAGAATCGATCACGTTGCGTGTTCAAGGTAAGGTCCAAGAAGTGACAACGACTCTGTAGGGCCGCCAAGTGGTCTTGTAGCTTCTTGCTTTTGAGATTCTGGAATTGCAAGTTGGTGATAAAGATACAGGCACCCTTGAAGTCAAAACAGTCAGGAACACCTTCACGTCTTAGCATGGCACTATCGCTATTCCAATAAATCCTACGTTTCTTGCCCGAATCCAGAGCCGCTTTGAGAATGTTCAAGCTCAAGTCATCTTGGAACACACTATCACAGTCATCGAATACCAACACATTACATGGATCTGAACTCTTGTACAAGGTACAGTACAACCCAATTGGAGTCATTGCACCCTTGATAATTTCATACTTGATTCTACGTCCAGCCAACTTGTCAAAAAGACCTGACTGTTCTAGTTGTTTTTCTACTCCGTAACTCTTGCCAACTCCAGGAGGCCCAACTACGATCATTGCTCTAACATCGCCAGCAATGGTAGCCTTGGTCATTTGATCCAAGATATCGAAGCGTTCGCCGATACGGGCCATTACTTCGTCGTCAGTCTCCGTTGGAGCGACTGTTTTAACTACTGGAACGGCTGTTGCTGTGTCTCCTCCTACAAACTCTACATCTTCAATGCTGTCTACCTTGATGCGAACTACGTCAAAATCTGGGCCAAAATAGCCATCACTGTCTACTGTTACAAAACTACCTTTGGTACCAGTCTGTAAACCTTTTACTAAAGTAAATGCTACATCTCTTACTGGTTGATTACGGTATATTCCGTTTTTAATATTGACTTTACTCAATTTTCTGCTCCTGTTTAGTTACTATACTACTATTATAACAAATGGTGTATTTCTGGTCAACCATTGTATTTTACGGTTTTTGCAGTGTTGCATAAAAACAACACTCCGTAACTACAAGGTCTACAGCACCCGATTTCATAAAGCTATTATACCCTAAAACGCATTCCAGGTCAACCATAAAAAACCCTACTCTGCGTAGGGTGTTTGTTATTCCTGTCTTTCAATATCGTCTTCGTCACAGGCTTCGCCATACTGTATTTCTACTACCCGACATGGCACATCAAAAGGATTGTACAATCTGTGCCATTGGCTCACTGGTATATGTTGGAATTCGTGTAATTCTCTGGTTTGTTCATGGTCACCAAAATCAATCATGCATCGACCTTCTGATACATGCCAGTGTTCTGCTCGTCGAAAATGACGTTGCATACTGAGGCTTTTACCGGGCATGACTGTGAGTTCTTTTACCTTGGTGCCAGCTACTTCGTGTAGCACACAGTAGTATCCCCATTGCCGTTCTGTTTTCATTATTGATGTCCCATATATTGTAGACTTTTATCCAACCAGGCCACAACTAAATCTTGCTGTCTAAGAAATCCATGAGACTGTACACTCTTTTCGGCACTTTCAGGTATGAGTCCCTGTTCAGCCAATTGATACCAGGTAGTCGTCTTTGGATCCTGAGGTGCAATTTTGCTTTTATAAACCACAGCATGGATCCAAGGATCTTGCACATCTTTCTTGAAGAATCCAGCCCGGCAATCCCAACCTGATACAGCCAACATGTGAATGAGACTGACCATAGTATGGTGATAATAGCATCCAGGTGCTTGTGTAAAATCTTGCTTGCCGCGAAACAGATTGGTAGTCTGCGGAACTCCAACGTAGAGCATGGCACCTTCACTGGCTACACGCCACCAATTGGCCAAGGTGCCCATGGGGTTTACGCAGTATTGAAAACTATCGTGGCTCCATAATACATCGTATTCTAAACTGTCGTGACATAATCGCATGGGCGTTTCAAAATCACTTTGATAATAACTTATGTTGGGATATGTATCCGCCATTCGAAATTCATCAAATTGATCCATGCCTATGCATTTGATATTTAATGGTTCAGGATTGTCGTCTCTTGTGGTCCTGGTTGCCCACCATTCTAAATCCAGTCCTTTGCCGCATCCTAAATCAACCAAGGTGTTGATACTGGACATAAAGTCATCGTACTCATACAATTGGTTTAGTACATATTGACTGTGTTGGTGACTCTGTTGTGCGCTTGAAAATGTCATACTTGTATATCCTCCATTCCGGCTGCTCTAAGGCGTACCACATGCCCGAGCATAAAATTCTTACTCTCGAATGCTTTAATTATGCCTAAAAATTTATTGCGTAATAAAGCTACCTCGTTGATCAAGGTTTCAAAGTCAATGACTTCGTCTTCCCCGTCTACGTACTTTTCAGCATCTCTACTGGTCAAAGCACGGGCATATCCTTCCAGATACTTTTGGAAGTGCTTGCGACGGATCTTTCTCAACTGTATGTTGAGAAGATTCAGTACTGCTTCAATCTCTTGCAGTTGATTGAATCTGTGTTCGGTAATGCCCGGAAGATTGGTTATGTTTTTTTCAACTAAACCACCCACGTGACATTCCTTTTTGGCTGATAGTAACTCCTGTTCATAATAGCTTATGAAGTCAGGAATCGCACTAAGGTCTGCTACTACTCGACTATACCACATGTTCTAATTCCTTTACTAGCCATGGAAATGTTTCCATCCAATTGGTATTTCGTCTGCGATCTTTTTCATCTAAGAATATTTTTAAATTACGCATCTCATCTTGATTTGATTTACTGTTACGTATTGGCATCAATATACCTTGCATATAGTCTTTTGCCAAAAGATTCTGTTCTGTATTGTCTGGCATCAATGACATTATATGTCCAATGTCCGTAGCAAATATATTGCCATCGAGCACGTTTGTTTTAAAATATTCAGGTGCAGGATCAGCCGCTGAGAAAAAATGTCCAACTTTGCGTTGCTTGCGCCATACTGCCAGTTGTTCTAACAATTCTGGCATAGTTTTAATAGTCAGGCACATGATTGTTTGATTAATGTTTATTGTTAGCCATTTTTTCTTTAATAAAAAATTAAAATTATCTTCCCATCGTTGTAGATCCAGACCCCAACGAACATATTCTTGTTCTTTACCCCAACAATCTATACTACATGTGATGTCAATCCGCTTTAGTTTACGAGCAACTAATAATTTTTGAAATTTCTCCACAAACTGCTGTAGTTTTTCTTGATCAATCATGAGATTTGTAACAATATTTAATTCGCAATCGGCATTTGGATATTGTTCAATCATGTCTATCAATTTTTTAAATTCTTGTTGGTAAAACGGTTCTCCGCCTAACACATGCAGTCGTTTAATTTTTTGAAAGTTTTTTTCAAACCATTGCCAAAAATACGGCACTAAATTTTTATATTGACTTTGAAATTCTGAAACTAGAGTTACTCCAGATTTATTGAATGACCCATGTTTTAAATTTTCCTGTTCAATTACAGAACTCAACTTGTCATTGCAATACAAACAGCCAAGATTGCAAGTGTTATTAAAGTACACTTCGACCAGGGTTGGATCAACCACAAGTGCAGTAGGATCAATTTCCAATTCTGTAGGACTCAGCCCTGGAATAGCTGACATACGCACACGATCACTGATACCTCCTGCTGCTTCAATATTTTTACAATAAGAACAATTATTTTCAGGCCACTCACCTTTTAACATTCGGGCACGGTCTTGTTGCTTCAATGGAGTATTATGAAAATTATAAAAATTTTCAGGAGTTAATTTAGAGAATGCAGTTCGATGACACGATGCAGTTGATCCACTATTAAGAAACAATGTACTCCAGGCCCATTTGAGTTGGCAGGCAGTCTGAGTTTTTATTGGAAAATACTTATCAGTCATTAGTACTGATCGCTGTATGGATCCTCGTCATCATCGTGTAGATCCTCGTCATCATCTTCTTCATCAGCATGATCTTTAAGATAGCTGGCCAAGGCACGCTTGATGTCTGGATCAGTCTTGAATACTGATTTGATTTCATCCGCGGCACCATCATTGTCGATCAACACAGCCACCAATGTCTCAGCAGCTTCGTCACGATCAACTGTGTTGATGTAGCGTTTTAATTCACTCCAAATTTCTCGACTTAATTCAATACTCATTGTTATTCCTCCGTTGCAGTTTCTTCAGTACTTACCGTTTCTTTTTGATTTGCAAAATCATGCATGACTTTATCAAGACAGCCATCTTCGTTTGATTCCCAGGCCTTGCGGAACTGCTTGATGATTTCACCATCACTAGTAACAAACATCAGTCTATTGCCGTCTTTCTTTAACAGGCCTTTTTTCTCAGCCAAGTCAGTCAGGCCTGAGTAAGGATTCATTCCTGTTTCGTAAGGAATCTTGACCTGCATGCCTTCAAACGGTTTGGCATAGCGAGTTTTCATTACCTTGCAACCAGCACGTATACCCATTACTTCACTAATCTTGTTGCCATCTTCGTCTTCTTTGAGTTTCATTTTTTTCATGGCAACCACAATACTTGACGCATAGATAAAGCCTTGTCCACCTGAGATCTTGTCATCTGGATCAAACATGTCTTGACTGGCGTATGTGTGATTGGTACATACTAGTCCAACATTATAACTACCAAACATGTTGACGCAGTTACGCACCAGGGCTGTGAGTGCTTTGGGTTTACGCCCTAGGTCACCTTTCATTTCACCTGCATCAAATTGGTTTACATCTGTGGGTGTCAGCATCATGCCAAGGCTGTCAATCACCCATAACACCTTCATTCGCTCGCCATCTGGCAAGGCCTTGTAGTCGCTCATGAATGTGCTAATGGCTTTGGCCACATCGTCGATCATGCTCATGTTCAACTTGAGTAGTTTTTCTTCGCTGGTGTCCACGTTCAATCGCTTGAGCCAATCTTCGTCTAGGGCATTTTCTGTATCAACCAAAATAACAAAGATGCCTTGATCCTGTGCATTCTTGACTATGTTGCCGCTACAGATATAGCTCTTGCCTGCTCCTGACTCGCCAGCGAACACAGTAACCTTGCCTAACGGAATGCCTCTGTTGAAGTCTCCGCTGATTAAATAGTTCAAGGCAAAGTTGCCTGTGCTGATCCAGTCTGTAGGATCGTTGAATCCAATACTGAGACCGTCAATACTCTTGGTAATATCTCTTCTAAATTTGCTTATATCAAATGGTTTATTTGCCATGTTATATTTTCTCTTTTATAATTTAAAGCCATAGAAAAGTAAGGAAGTTTCCTTCCTTACTTATTTCAACTTACGCTTTTTGACGGCTACGAATCATGGCCAAGATATCTTGAGCCTTGTCTGTAGATGCTTTTGCCGCAACTGGCGCTGTGGCCACTGCTGGTTCTTCGTCATCAAAGTCACTAGTTACCGCTGGTGCTGGTTTAGTTGCAGGTGCTGGAGCATCTTCATCAGTTTCCACTGCTGGTGTTGCACCTGCTGGAGCTGATACACCTGCTGGTCTGAAGTAATTGCCCCAACGCTCGGTGTCATAACTCTGACCATCCACACTGGCTTCAAACATTTCTTTGATGATCTTGAGATCAACGTCAGTTGGCTTCTTGGGCAAGAATGATCCAAGATCATACAAGCCGTGCTCAGTGATGGCCGCTTGTTCCACTTCAGTTAGAGCACTTTCTTTCCTGCTCCACTTGCTGCTGTTATAGTCAGCAAAACCGCCTTTGGCGCCTTTGGTGACGCGGAAGTCCAAGCCACGCAACAAGTCTGTTGGCAACTCTTCCAATTCTGGATCCATCAAAGCACCTTTGATGATGGTAAAGATCTGAGGTCCGATAATAAATCTACGGATTGGGTTGGCCGGTGTCTTGTCATCGTGCAAGGGATTCTCACGCACAAAGCCTTGGAAAATGTAACTGCGTTTCTTCCAATACTTACGACCCATGTCTTCAAGACTCTTGTCCTTGAACCAAGTCCTTACTTCTGTAAGCACTGGGCAAGTGTCTCCCCACATTTCCACGCAAGGTACCTGTACATAAACTTGTTTGGATTCCATCTCACCTTTGACACCATTGAATGGCAATCGGATCATGGCCCGTTCTGCCCAAAAGAATGTGTTTTTAGTGTTACCGTCTGGTAGGAAGCGTAGTGTGGCCGATT
>Ga0114962_10003194_pt1 | contig 13373 bp, 9 predicted proteins | sample C_130820_MF_Meta_FD_87017 | JGI IMG/M metagenome (GOLD analysis project Ga0114962, IMG submission 87017) | Freshwater microbial communities from Lake Croche, Canada to study carbon cycling - C_130820_MF_MetaG | ecosystem: Environmental > Aquatic > Freshwater > Lake | place: Lake Croche, Canada... | reverse complement strand
TTCAATCAACACTTCATGTCGTTTGGTAAGCGTTTCTTTTATTGAAACTTGGAGAGAGTTTTGTGATTGTTGAAGAGTGTTTTGCAATTCCAGGTTTTTAATTCTAAAATTCTTGTAGTATTCATGCATCACATTTTCCATCTTGATGTAATATGACCTTACTCGTTTTGCTTTTGGGGTTGATGCTATCATACAAAAATTTTTGAAACAATCAACCGTCAATAAAATCAATTCTTTTGGACGTCCATTTGGTTGCTGGATTTGAGGGTTTTCCACAACCGAGTGGAAAACTATTTTGTAGTCTATATGCTCTGTAAAATTTTTTAGTAATATTCGTTTTGCGCTATCTCGTCTAGACAACTCAATATTTTCCCATACCTTGTCGAAATCAACCACAAATTTGGTATTGTCTGTTCCATGTTGTAGATACAAATAATGGCTTATCATGAACATCTGTTCTTCCTCGCTACTCATTTGCGTCTTCATTAGTTGAAAAAGTTCATCGTTGGATTCGGTATCGTTAAATGTTTGTAATTCCATTATATACTATACTTAGATATACTCTTTATATTCTTTACGCAAAAATTATTAATATTCCTAAATAATTTCTGCAATAACTTTTTCTTTCTTTTCTTTTCTTTTAAGATAAGCTTGTTTGTTTATTTCCTTTCTTTTTTCTTTTTCATCAATGTCACTATTCTTTTGTGCTTCTTTTTTTTTAAGCAAGATTTCCTCTCTATGATTTAGATACTGTAATCTACTTATAGTTGGTGCTGTGTATTTTTTTAATTTTTCCTTCAATGATTCGTTTTCTTCTCTCAACGAAGCAACCTCTTTTTTGAGTTCATCAATGATATTATTACCATCCATCTAGTATATATTATAAATATATTTTTAAGTCGTCTTGCTTGAAAATATATTTGCGAATATGAAAAAATATACATAAACGAACCCTAAAATATTGTTATACTATTATTCTAATTATTTGTTGTAATACAGTTGATAAATCAAAATTTTCGGTGTTTGGATTGAAACGAATTATTGTATTACCTAATGATTTTATAAAATTTTCACGAGATACTTCATATGATTCATCTCTATCCATATGACCATTTTCATCACATTCAACTACAATATTATACTTTGGAAAATACAAATCGACTTTATAATTTCCAAATTTATGTTGTTTTCTAATATCTACTATACCATTGAAAGTATTTGCAATAAATCCAATAGTTTGGCTTTCAATACACATATTTATACTATTTACACATTGTATATTATTACCCATTTCAACCAAATATTTGGTTCTAAAATTGAATGAATTTTTTAGTAACTCGTATGTTTGGTCTGTTAACATATAATTTATTTTATTTCTACCAGCACCTCCATAGTTTCTCTCTCCTTTTTTCAATTCAGTAACTGGCGCATTTATTGTAATAAACTGTATATTTTGTTGATAATTTTTTTTGAGATGTCTAACAATACTTTCTTTTCTGGCATCCAATATATCAAGAAGTTCATCCAAATTATGGTTAAAAGTATCCATATTGTTTGTTTTACAACTATTTATAAAAATAAATTTATTTTCAATTTTATTTTGTATATATTCATAATTTTGAAAATCCCAAATATATTATAAATATATTTTTAAGTCGTCTTGCTTGAAAATATATTTGACATGGTAAATCGTTACATAGTTTTCCAAATTACATTTTTATATGGCTCATTGGTATCCAAAAATTTATTCAAGGTTTTGGTAGAAATACCTTCCCTTTTAGCAACCTCAACTTTTGAATTATATGTTTCAAGGATTGCATTTGTAGAAGAGCAAATTTTAACAATTTGATTTCCAAGCGGATGTGTATAATTTGGCAAACAAGAGTGCAATAGATATTCGTTTTGCAATTCAACATCACATTTATCAAAATAATTCCAACAAAAGCCATATTGAAGACCTCCGGTTTTAATAGCTCTGTTAAAACTATGACACGTCAAGTCGTCTTTATTCAAATGTTTTTTAATATTATCCATTGCTGATTTAGCTGACGTATATACTTGTAAAATTTTTGTTCTGTTATGATTAAGTTGAGTTAGATACTGACGTTTATCATGAGATTTTATCACCGTCTTTTTTGTTGGGGGTATAGTATCAGGGACGGTTTCGTTTCGTTTTACATAGATCCATCTATAGCCCAAATAAATACTATTATTATTTATGGCATTGCGTAACGAATTTGGTATGACATTTGGTTTGGCTCTTTGTAAATCCATCGGACTATTGTATTTTTGAAGATGCGTTGATAAATCATTTGGGTCATATTGATATACAAAAGGAACTTTTAAGCCGTGTATAGCTCTCGGTTTAATGTTGATAGTTCCATTCCCTGATTCAAGTTCTTCATCATCCTTTATTTGATTTTGAGTATCGTCATCATCATAATCATCAACAATATCCTGTTTGATTTCATCAATCATTTGCTGTTGTTCATGTGAAATGTCTTTTTTATTATTTGTAGTTGGACATAACGACAATTGTTCAAGTTTTTCCAATATTTGTAATTTTATTTCATTATTTTTCAAAACGACCTCGTTATTTTTCAATTCGAGTTCTTTGAATGTGACTTGTTTTTCAAGAGTATAAATATCACATTCGGGGTGTAATTTGCTTTCAATTTCCTTTATAATGAGTTTGCAATCTTTCAATTCAGCATCATTCATAAGATAAGTTTCGGTTGATATTTTTTTGTCGCTTTTTACATATGAATAACATCGTTGTTGCATGAAATTGTGGTTATGCACACGATTTTCTAATTTTAATAATTGAGTGGTCTCAAAAATATCGATTATCATAGGTTCTTTTACCATAAATTCAGCTGCAATCTCTTTGATTCGTCTCGTCAAATTTTCGGTTTTTCCTATTTTTAGAATTTGTTTTTTCTCTCCATTTTCCATATGTTCTTTCAAAAAGATAATATATACAACTTTCTTGTCGTTGTAGATTTGTAGAAATTTCTGGTGGTTTTCCAGATAATGTTGTTTGAGTATTGAATTGGTTTCGTCTTCCTTTTGTTTAATGACTGCATCTTTTTGTTCTAATTGGAGACGTAATTCGTCAGTTTCTTCGCCTACAATTTCGTGTAGCATTTCTTCCATTTTTAAATAATATTCATGGATTTTGTTTGCTTTTTTGGTCTGAGCTTTAAGACATAATGACTTGAAACATTTGATGGTTAGCATGATGATTTTTCGATTTTGTCCGCCATTTTGTTTTGGGATTTTACATGAAATTGTTTTACTTTTAGGTGAATTATTTGAAACTTGTTCTTTATCATCTTCAAAAACCGCTTCTCCTAAAAGAGAAGCTTCTTTATAGTCAGTATTCATCACAAAATGTTTCTCTAATAGTCTTTCGGCATTAAACTTTGATGTAAAACCTATCCATTGCCATATATTATTCAAATCTATCACAAAATCTTTATTTTTATCATAATTCAAATAACAGTAAAAACTACCAATAAACAACTGCTGTTCGTCTCCTGTAAATTGTATCTTAATTTTATCTAATAATTTGCTGTTGTATGTACTCGATAACTTGGTAATTGGATTTTTCTCGATGAGTTCTACGATGTTCAATTCGCGTGGCATATTATTATAATAAATTATATCATATTGTCTTTAAGTCATCTAACCGCTTATATATTTAAAAGTGGTTTTTAAAAGCACTTTTTACCATCTAATGTTACTTATTTCTAATACCGCACCAATGTCATTTGCTCTAAATAATGGCTCTTCAAAAGAAACATTTTGTTGTCTACCGATGGTGTCGGAGATACCTACATCATGTTTTTCGGTCTATTATTAAGTAAGGTTATAACTATAGTTATATTAAAAAGATGATATAACTATTGTTTATATCATCTTTTTGATAATTATACAATCTTGCTTTCTCAACTTCGTAAGCAGTATTTTTAACACCATAATGCGGTCATTATTAGTCGTATAGTATATTATATATGTAAATAGTATATGCTCTATTTCTCTCTTCGAATTTAGTTTAGTAAAACATTAAGGAGAATTAATTTAATTAATTAAATGAATTAAATTAAAATCCAAAAAATTTTTATCTTTAGCAATATTATAACTATGGGCGGTGGATTAATGCAACTAGTAGCTTACGGCGCACAGGATGTTTACCTTACCGGTAATCCTCAAATCACTTTCTGGAAGGTCACTTATAGACGCTATACCAACTTTGCTATTGAGTCTATTGAGCAAACTTTCAACGGCCAGGCCGATTTTGGTCGCCGTGTCACTTGCATTATCAGCCGCAACGGCGATCTTGCTTACCGCACATACCTTCAGGTGACTCTTCCCGAGATTAACCAGTACATGGGTAGTACATCGTCCCTTGCCTCTGGTGCTGGGTCTGTCTATGCTCGTTGGTTGGATTTTCCTGGTGAGCAGATCATTGCTCAGGTTGAGGTGGAAATTGGAGGACAAAGAATAGACCGTCAATATGGAGACTGGATGCATATATGGAATCAGCTTACGATGACCGCTGAGCAGCAGCGTGGCTACTTCAAGATGATTGGTAACACGACCCAGCTTACCTTCATCACTGACCCTTCGTTTGCCGATGTGGATGGTCCTTGCGATTCTTTGGCTCCTCGTCAGGTGTGTGCTCCTCGTAACGCTCTTCCTGAGACCACTCTCTACATTCCTCTCCAGTTTTGGTTCAACAGCAATCCTGGTCTTGCCCTTCCCCTTATTGCCCTTCAGTACCACGAGGTGAAGATCAATCTTGATCTCCGCCCCATTGATGAGTGTTTGTGGGCAGTGACCTCTCTCAGTTGCAACACTGGTGTGAGTGGTGATAATGCCACCCAGCGCAATGTTGGTTCTGCTGTGTCTGCCACGATTGCCTACAACCAGTCTCTTGTGGCTGCCTCTTTGTATGTCGACTATGTGTTTTTGGACACTGATGAGCGCCGCCGTTTTGCGCAGAACCCTCACGAATATTTGATAACCCAATTACAGTTTACCGGCGACGAGTCTGTTGGCAGTTCCAGTAACAAGATTAAGTTGAATTTTAACCACCCTGTAAAGGAGTTGATATGGGTTGTCCAGCCTGACCAGAATGTTGACTACTGTTCGTCTCTCTTATGCGACGCCCTTTTGTTCAAGGTTCTTGGTGCCCAGCCTTTCAACTACACGGATGCCATTGATGCTCTTCCTAACGCCATCCATGCTTTCGGCGGTCCTTCTGAAGTGGCTGCTGGCAACTACATTGATGCTCGCGGTCTTTTCGACGATGCTGGTGCCATGAATGCCTACACTCCTGAAGGATTCACTGGATACTGGCACGGTCCTAACGACGCCTACAACGAGGCCAATCTTGGCGGTCCTGCGGTCGGTGTCAATCAGACACAGAACCTTGCTGCCGCTTTGGCCAGTGTTGGTGTTTCCAGCCAGGCTGAGTTACAGGGTGGTTCTCACATGAACAACTCGTCTGTGTCTGATGCCGGAACATTCGTTCTTTCTGAGACCTCTATTGACATGCATTGCTGGGGCCAGAACCCTGTGGTGGTTGCCAAGCTCCAGCTTAACGGCCAGGATCGCTTCTCTGAGCGTGAGGGTTCTTACTTCTCTTGGGTCCAGCCTTACCAGGCTCACACTCGTTGCCCTGATGAGGGTATCAATGTGTACTCTTTTGCCCTTAGACCCGAGGAGCATCAACCCAGCGGCACGTGCAACTTCTCCAGAATTGACAATGCTACCCTCCAACTTGTGCTCTCAAATGCTACGGTTGAAGGAACCAAGACTGCCAAAGTTCGTGTCTATGCTACCAACTACAATGTGCTCCGTATTATGTCGGGCATGGGTGGGTTAGCATACAGCAACTAAGCGGCTTAGTTGGGTTTTAATAATTTTAAATATATCAATTAAATAAAAAACAATATAAACAAATCTATATTATATAATATATAATATGGAAAAAATTGAAGTTGTTGGTGATGTTCTGAATAAGAGTAATACGATTGAAATGAAACCTGTTTATTCGACAAATGAAGAGCTTAAGTGTGGTGTTGTTGTATATGGCGACAAAAAATATTATATGGATTACAAAGATAAAGATAAGTTATTAAACTCTTCTAAAAAATTTGTATTTTTAACAGAAAATGATACTTATCCGTCTTACTGTTATAACTACAAACGATTTGATTTATTGGATTTCATCTTTTTACATAATAGGGAAATGATATGTTATGTATTTGACAATAAAAATGTATACGATTTAAGACGGCATAATGTAAAATTTTATCATCGTTATCATACTACTATGATTGAAAAATACAATGTAATTGAATACATTGATGGACATACGAAAACAATAGGAGCTACTGCCAACATTATGAAAAATCCAATATGGAAAATAACCGAAAATGATAAAGAATATTTACTGATGTATTGCGAAAATGATATTATATGTAAGCTATGTGATAAAAGTTATGCAAAAATAGTAGAGTATGAACAGTTAAATAATATAAAAATTACATGGTATTATAATGCGAATGGATATATTCAAGGACATATTCCAAAATCTCAACTTGTTTATTATATCCATCAAATAATAATGGATTGTTATGGTAATGGTAAGGGTACTAAAAATATTAGTGTAGACCATATAGACCAAAACCCGCTTAACAATGCGATGGAAAATTTGCGTGTGGCAACTCGTAAAGAACAAGAACAAAATTGCAATGGTACTAAAGATGGAACCAAGAGAGAACGGAAGCATAGTGCAAAACCTCTTCCTGAAGGAATTACGCAGCAAATGATGGCGAAATATGTTGTGTATTATCACGAGTATTTGAATGCCGAAAAAACAAAGGATAGGGAGTATTTCAAGGTGGAACGGCATCCAAAACTGGACAATAAAGCGTGGATAGGTTCAAAGTCGAGTAAGCTAACAGTTCATGAAAAGCTGGAACAGGCGAATAAGGTTGTGACCGATTTGGAAAATGGTATATATCCATGTAAAAACGAATCTGAAATTTTACCAAAATATTTTTCGATTGTATTGACGAGAGAAAAACCCCATATGGTGTTTGAAAGACGAGTTGATGGTAAACGCATGGGGTTGAAGATGGTACTCCCAACAGACTATGATTTACATGACCAAATTGAAGTCATGAGTGAAAAAATCAAGGCGAAATATGGAGAGGATGCGATTGTATGAATAAATAAAGGGTGTATAGGTAGGTGTTTTGCTTTGTTATAATCCAAAGCAAACAATAATGAAGTTTTGCTTTACCCAACGGTAAAGCAAAACATAAATAGATAAATAACCAAAGGGTGTAGGTTAAACATACACCCTTTAAAAAATAATATTTTTGCTTTACCCAAAGGTAAAGCAAAACATAAATTAAAGAATAATTAGATAGTGTGCATAATATGCACGCTATCACTTAACACTACAACCCAAACATTGAAATTATATATTATATTCAAAAAGGATATAAAGAAAGGTCGTATTATATAGTATAACACCCTATGGAAGTCGTTAAAGCATTCAATTCAAACGAATTACACACAGAGATTATTATTAAGGGGACAATTGAAGAACCATTATTTAGAGCAAATGATATTGCTACCATATTAGAAATTAGTAATATACGAACAACAATAACCGATTTTGATGAAACTGAAAAGGTACTAACCAATAGTGATACACTTGGAGGAAACCAACAAGTCTCTTTTCTTACGGAAAAAGGTTTGTATAAAGTGTTATTCAGGTCAAGAAAACCGATAGCCGAAAAGTTCCAAAATTGGGTGTGTGAAGTCATCAAAGAAATCCGCTTGAAAGGTCAATATAAATTAAATGAAGAAATCAAGGAATTACAAACGAATTTACAAAACCAAAAATCCGAATTTGAGCAATTAGAATACAAAAAGAAGCAGGAATATGAGTCAAATTTGGCAAAACAAAAGATTATGGAAAGAGAGAAGGTATTATTGGCTGAATATGCGACGATTGGTTCTATAGTATACATCATCAAAGTAAAGTCGTTTGCAAATGGTCAGTATATTATAAAGATTGGTGAAAGTAGAAAGGGTGTTCAGGCTAGATATAGAGAGCACAAGCATAAATACGAAGAATGTCTTTTATTAGATTGTTTTGCCGTTGAAAAAAGTAAGGATTTTGAGTCGTTTATTCATAATAATGAAATAGTTAGAGGAAATATAGTCAAGGATTTACCGGGACGAGAGAACGAGATGGAACTTTTTTTGATAGGTAAAAATTTATCCTACCAGATGTTGTTGAATATGATAAACAATAATATCAAATATTTCAACAATAGCGATTCGTATAGGCTTGAGAAAGAGATTGAAAAGTTGAGATTGTTGCTTGAAATGAAAAATACGAATAATGATAATGTTTTGATTGAAGAGTTGGTCAAGGATGTGAAAACAATGTGTAAAAAAATAGATACATTGGAAAAATCGAATCAGGACTTGTTGGCAAGACTCAATACATCATCGTCAGCACCTGAAACAATAGTAACATCAAAACCGATAATAACCGCACAATATCAACCCAAGTTGGAAACTGGATTTGGGGAGCCGTTAGTGACAGTAGGACCGAGATTACAGAAAATCAATCCTGAAACGATGGAGATTGTGAAAGTATTTGAAACGGTAACGGAAGCGATGAAAGAAAATCAGGCGTTGAAGAGACCGAGTTTGAATAAAGCGGTTGCCGAGAATATGATGTATTGCGGTTTTAGATGGTTGTTTGTGGATAGGGCATTGGATTCGTCAATAATTCACAATTTGCCCGAAACAAAGCAGACGAAATCCCAGAATCTTGGATATGTTGCGCAGCTCAATGCGGATAAAACTGCGATTACAAATGTGTATTTGGATAGAAAAACGGCTGCACAATATAATGGCTATGAGTCATTGTCTGCGTTGGATAATCCAGTAAAAAATTTTACAATTACAAAGGGTTTTTATTACTGTTTGTATGATAATTGTGATGATGATTTGAAACTCAAATTTGAAACAGCGAATGATGGTAACGAGCCAATACTGTATAAAAATGGTATTGGTCAATTTGATGCGACAACTGGTAAACTGGTAAGAGAATTTCTATGTAAATATGAGTGTATAAAAAGTTTGCAGATGAGTGATAAGACATTGGCAAAAGCCTTGACAAAAAATGTGGCGTATAATGGACATCATTTCAAGGAGATTGGAGCCAAGACGGCATTCCATTTGAATCCTTGATGGATTTCATTATTTTTGATGACATCTTTTAGTTTTGTGCAAGACATTTGGAACAATTTACATATCTCTCTGTTTGAAGAATATATTTTGATTACTTTGTTCGTTTTAGGGTCAATTTGTTGAACTTGTTTTCCGTTATTGGGTACATATTTTTCAGGTAATTTTGAGTGAGCTAAATATTCTTCTTTCATTTCGGTAGAACAATTATCAAAATAATTCCAATAATGACCACTTGAAACTGATTGTTCTTTGATGGCTCTTGTGAAACTATTGCACTTCATATTTCTTGCTTCAACTGCTTCTTTTTGATTTTTATAGACCGCCATTATTTTGGTCTTTTTTATGTCAATCATGGCAATAAAATGAACTTCTGGAGATTTATGTCTAGTATGTATAGTTGGGTCAATTTCTTCTGGTGGTTCCAAATTTCTATTTACAAAAATCCAACGAAAACCCTTGTAGATTGTATTGTTTTTAGCAGCAGCTCTTAATCGTGCAGGTGAAATATCATTCATATTTCTCTCTACATCCATAGGACAATCCCATTTTTTAATCCAACAGGTCAAATCGTTTGGTGTATATTGATAAACTACAGGAACATAGGCTCCATTTTTTCTTGTTTTTATTGTAAATCGGTCTAAAATATTTATTTCTTCTTCGTCATCATCAGTATCACAATCACTTTCTTTATCATCACAATTATTTTCTTCATCATCATATTTTTCGGATTTATGTTCAATTACAGTAAATTTATTATTTTCCAACTCTATTTTTTTTATTTCCAAATCCAATTCTTTTTGTCTAATAGCAAGTTCTCGTTGTTTAATCTCAAGTTCTTTTTGTTTGATACCATATTCGCATTGCAATCGTATGGTTTCAGTTCGTTTTTCTTCTAATTCGATTTTCATTTTCAGGCTTTGTGATTCGGTCAAAAAATACGATTTTTTTATATCAATGATTATTTTGATAAATTCTTCGTATTGTTCTGTGTTTACCAAATATGTTTCTCTGGATATTTCACCGTTCTTTTTGACATTGGTAGAGTATCGAAATTTTTGTATGAATTCGTTTTTACGGATTTGTTTTTCACAGTTACAGTTGTTGTATATCTCGAATACATCCAATAGTATGGGTTGGTTGGTATGATAGCTACTTGAAATATTTTGTATTCTCTCGTTGATATTATCTGTATGACCAATTTTTATGACAAAATTATCTTTTTCAAGTGAAAAGAGTTTGAATATGTATACAACATTTTTATCATCAAAAACATTCAAAAATATTCTGTGGTTTTTCAACGAACAATTGTATTCTATGATTTTTCTATCGACTTCATTTTCAGATTTCAACTGATACATTCCAGTAATTCTTATTTCTTTTATGGTTTTCACCATCCATTTTTGAAATGTTGCTGCTATTGGTTTTCTTGATCGTCCCAACAATCTATACAGACCTAATTCGGTTAAAAAATTGGTTTCTTGTTTTCCGCCAAGGGTGTCGGAGATAAATAGCCCCTTTTCGTCATCACTAAAATCTTTTATTGTATCATGAATATTTTTCAATTCTAATATTTTACCGATTTGGTTGGCTTGAAATAGCGGATCATCAACCGTTCCTTGAATGTTTATGTGGTGACTTTCACCATCTTCTTTTTCCAATAGAGAGAAAATCTTTAGAATATCCATTGTGTATATTCTAAAGAAATAATATTTAAATATTTTACGAATATTGATTATTTAATTATTCCTAAATATTTTATACTTCATTGTTTTTAGAGATAATCCGTTTTCATATTTTACACAAAAATCTATAATTTCTATAATATATTTTTGTTGTCTCAAAATACTTCTGACAATATTAAGATATGGTCTTTTGCATTCAAAGTTAGGTTTGAAAGATGATATAGTAGAACAAGCAAAATTCTTTTGGATTTCTTCTTTCATTGATATAATTTTATTTTGTTTTTCAATATCTTTATCCAAATCAAATAACAAAAAAGAACCAGTTGAATCTAGAGCAAGTATATCAATCAGTCTTTTACAAATCTCTTCTCTTTCAATTTGATATTTTTCACTCAATTTAATTCTCATATCATACATTTACAAATATATCTTTAATTATTTTGTTTCTTATATTCAAATTTTTGTAATTTGTATTTTTATGGTTTTCACCATCCATTTTTGAAATGTTGCTGCTATTGGTTTTCTTGATCGTCCCAACAATCTATACAGACCTAACTCGGTTAAAAAATTGGTTTCTTTAATTCCAAAAGCTGTCTCATTTGAAATGAGGGACCTTTCGTCTTCTCCAAAATCTTTTATGGCTTCTCTAATATTGCCAAGTCCTAATATTTTACCGATTTGATTGGCTTGAAATAGCGGTCTAAATAATATTATATTATATTATATATTATATAATGGCAGGAAAAAAACGATCTGGATTAGCAAATGATAGAAGAGCTTATGGATGTGGTAGATGTTACATTCCTACTTATGACTACACATTTACAGGAAATGGTGTATTAACTCAAGCAATCGTAGATAGTGAAATTGGAACTGCGCAAAATATTTTTATAGTAGGTTATACAAGTATTGGTAATAGCGCATTCTTTGGTAAAACTCAAATTAGATCTGTAACAATTGGTAATTCGGTTACAGGTATACGTGGTTTTGCTTTCGCTGGTTGTATCAGTTTAACATCTATAACAATTCCAACTTCAGTTACAACTATTAGTGGTCAGGTGTTCAGTGGTTGTATCAGTTTAACATCTATAACAATTCCCAATTCGGTTACAAGTATTGGTTTAAGGGTGTTCAGTCGTTGTATCAGTTTAACATCTATAACAATTCCCAATTCGGTTACAAGTATTGGTTCAGATGCGTTCATAAATTCTGGATTAACAAATGTTATTATAGCAAACGGTCAATTAGGTATATTATCACCATATACTAATGTTAGCTTTTTTGGAGCAACTGTTACTACTCAACTACCGTAAACAATTACTAACAATATCGGTGTAAAATACCCAACAATCTAATCTATACAGATCTAATTCGGTAAAAATATAAAGATATAATGCTTATTGTATAGTATAAGTATAATGGACAAGTATCCAAAATTATGTATAGAAGATTACGTCGATTCGTTGACAAAAGATGAAAACGTATGCGTTCCTCCATCTAAAGAAACCATAAATATATGTATTTCTGGAGGGGGTATGGCGAATATGTATGTTGCTGGTTGTGTATCTTTTTTAACTTATATGACGATAAATAAAAATGTAAAGATTCACGATATATATGGATCATCATCTGGTGCAATATCTGGATTGCTTTTACTTTTGGCATTATATAGTGTAAAAAACCAAAGATATTGTGGAACTGAATATGAAATGAATTGTAGTAAATTTATCTATTTGGTAAATAATCAATTACGTGAAAAATATACAAATGACCCATATATAATAGATGTTTGGGTTGAAGTATTGAAGGACATATTGCCTCCTGATTTTTATACCGTATGTTGTAGTCGATTATACATTACAATACATGTCATAGATGGTTTTAGTATTCGTAAAAAAGTCATATCTGAATATATAAGTAATGAGCATCTTTTGAATACGATTCGTTGTAGTGGAACTATACCGTTTATCACTACTAAAAAGTTTGCATCAAAATATTTTGATTATTTAACTCAAACCGAATATTGGGCGTTTGATGGCGGGATGTTTCCGTCTGTAGAAGATTTATCGTATCCCACAATATATTTCAATACGCTATGTGTAAATTATTATCCGTTGAGTCGTATGAGAATAGAAGACAAATGTTACGAGTCTTTGGTATTTGAGGGATTGTATGACATTTATCACACATATCGTAAAGACGTCAAAATGCCAAAAAATGCAAATACACAGAACATTATATATTATTATGACCCAGATAGTAGTGTAAAATATATATTATTACGAAATATGTTACTTTGTGGAATAACTGAAGGAATCTTGTATTACAATAGAAAGTTGTTATTTGATTTCTTGGATGCGAATTTTGGCACATATTGGTTCGGCAATCAAATGCGTG
>Ga0114962_10003186_pt1 | contig 13391 bp, 13 predicted proteins | sample C_130820_MF_Meta_FD_87017 | JGI IMG/M metagenome (GOLD analysis project Ga0114962, IMG submission 87017) | Freshwater microbial communities from Lake Croche, Canada to study carbon cycling - C_130820_MF_MetaG | ecosystem: Environmental > Aquatic > Freshwater > Lake | place: Lake Croche, Canada... | reverse complement strand
TTGTGGCGGGCAAAGAGATCGAGTGTCCGATCGCGCTCGGCGGAATGGTCCAGCATAGGGGCGGGATAGCCTGGTGCAATAGGGCGCCCATCGGAGGGGGGATCCAGCAGGGATGCATTAGAGACATTCCTTAATTCAGGGATCCAGGTTCGGATGTAGGCACCCTCGGGGTCATAGCGCTTGGTCTGGCTCCAGGGATTCTGAATTCGGAAATAAGGAGCGGCATCAGCCCCCGTGCCCGCGCTCCATTGCCATCCGCCGTTGTTGCTGGCGATCTCGCCATCCACGAGCGACTTCATAAAGTAGGCCTCCCCGAGACGCCAGTCGAGATGCAGGTCCTTGGTCAGGAACATCGCCGTGATCATGCGGGAGCGATTATGCATCCAGCCCGTCGCAGCAAGCTGACGCATGGCGGCATCGACGATGGGGAATCCCGTCCTGCCGGCGCACCAGCGCTCGAAGGCATCTGGACAACCTTCCAAGCCGGGCCATCCCATCCCACGCCACGTGGTGTTGAATTCCTGATCAAGGAGTACTGGATAATGCCAGAGGAGCTGCATGTAAAACTCCCTCCAGACGATTTCAGCTAAGAACTTCAACGCACTCTTCCGACCCTCGGAGGGTAAACTTTCCTCCTCTTTCCTGGTGGCGGCATAAATCTGGCGCGGTGAGATCAACCCGAATCGGAGATCTTGCGAAAGATGAGACGTGCCGTTCATCCCCATGAGATCACGTTGCTCTCCATAAGAAGCAATGGACTTGGAAATAAAGGCCTTTAAGCGTTCGCGTGCTGCTCGTTCGCCCGGCTCGGGGATGCTTGCCGAGGAACTCAACCCCCAGTCGGAAAGTTGAGGTAGGGAAAGAGAAAAGATGGAGGAAGGGGTGATGAGTTTTTTGATTGCCGGCCCTGGTTCGGGCTTAGGTAGGGCAAGCCACGCCTTTGAGTAGGGAGTAAAGACACGAAAGACCGTCCCTTGACCCGTCAGCACCTCGTGCTGCTCATGGATGCTGATATCCTTGGGGAGGAAAATGGAAAGCCCATGCTCCTTGGCAATGATTTCGAGTCGGGCCTCGACCGAACGACCGAAAGGATCGGGATCACGATTTGCAAAGATTTCCGTCGCGCCTGTCTCGGCGGCAAGTCTTTCAAGTTCTATCACCGCGTCTCCGCGGCGGATAATCAAGAGACCACCGATCGACGCTAAGTTTTTGGCCAAAGAAACCAGACATCCGCAAAGAAACTCCTGTCGTGCGGGTCCGGTCCATTCATGAGAGCCCGTCCAGTCACTCGCAATGTACACCGGAATAACTTCTCCCTTAGGACCCGCCGCGGCAACGGCGGCTGCAAGTGCTGTATTATCGGTGATCCGAAAATCCCGGCGAAACCAATGGATGACGCGTTTCATTCTACAATGATATTCCAGATGTTTGTCTTAATGGCGGCAATATTTCGTTCCCATGGGCGCAAATAGGAGAAACAAAGTGATGTTTTCCCTTTTTTAACCGCCATAAATTTCCAGATCTCTGTTCCCCCCGTGCCAACCATGCCTTCATCACCCTTCGCCTGCTGATACGCCATCTCCCCATCCTGTCTCAGGAGGCCGACTGTTGAGAAAAGATAATTCCATCCATATCCCGTTGTGCGATTCGATGGCAGAGAGATGAGAAGGGCATCTCCCTGGTGAAGAAAATAAGTACGATCATGATCAACCTCTGTCAGTCTTAACTCAGCCGCCGAAACCGAGCTGGAAAATGCAGCGACAGCAAGCAGAGCACTTAAAAAACCTCTCATTCACGGAGCATGGTCGTGAGAATCGGTAGCGTGAAGTGTTTTTCTGGCTGTCTCACCGGCTTTGTACGAGATAGAATCGGAGATCGTGGAGAAGCCAGAGACACTCTTTCTCATCGCCGGCAACGGTTCCTACCCCCGGCTTGCCGTGAGGGGAGCTCGGGAGGCTGGCGTATCCAGAATCGTAGCCGCCGCCTTTGAGGGGGAGACCGATCCGATCCTTGCCGACGGTGTTGATGAAATCCAGTGGATGCGCGTTGGACAGCTCGGCCTTCTGATCACTGCCGCCAAGAAGAGCGGGGCCACCGCTTCCATGATGGCCGGCCAGATTGCCCCGGGAAATCTCTTCGACCTCCGGCCCGATTTCCATGCCCTGCTCCTGCTGGCCAAGCTGAAGGAACGCAATGCGGAGACCCTCTTCGGTGCCATCGCTGACGAACTCGAAAAAGCGGGTGTTCCTCTCTTGGTTGCCACCACCTTTCTAGATCAAAACCTAGCCAATGAAGGCCTCATCGCGGGTCCGAAGCCCAAGGATCGAATCCTGGAAGATATTGCCTACGGACTCGGCATCGCGAAGGAAGTGAGCCGTCTCGACATTGGCCAGACCGTCATCGTGAAGAAGGGAACCGTCCTAGCGGTCGAGGGGTTTGACGGTACCGACTCCACCATCCGCCGTGGAGGTGAACTCGGCAAGGGTGAGGCCGTCGTCGTGAAAGTCTCGAAGCCCCGTCAAGACATGCGATTTGATGTTCCAGTCATCGGCCCCCGCACACTAGAGACGGCTGCAGCCGCAGGAGTCGCAGCCATCGCGATGGAAGCGGGACGCACTCTCTTTCTCGACAAGGACCTCGTTCATTCACTTGCCACTCAACATCATATCACACTTTGGGGGATAACATTATGAAGACCATTCGTGCCGGCGTCGTCGGCCCAGGCAGCATCGGTATCAATCACGCGCGCATTTACAGTGAGCTTCCTGACTGCGAACTCGTCGCCATCTACGACGCAAGCCGGGCGAACGCGGAGAAAGTCGCCTCCAAGTACGGTGGCAAGCCATGCACCTCGCTTGAGGAATTTGCCGCACTCGTCGATGTCGCTTCCGTGGCGACCCCGACGGAGTCCCATCATGAGGTCGGCACCTTCCTCCTGAAGAAGGGAAAGCATCTTCTTATCGAGAAGCCGATCGCGACGAATACGGCTCAGGCCCTTGACCTTGCAGCTGCCGCCTCCGAGAACAACTGCGTTCTGCAGGTAGGACACATCGAACGCTTCAATCCCGGTCTCGAAGCCCTTGAAAAGCAACTGGCGAATCCCCGATTCCTCGAAGTCACGCGCCTCTCCCCCTATCCTAACCGGAGCATGGATATCGGGGTCGTCCTCGATGTCATGATCCACGATCTGGAGATCCTACTCCACTTGGTCCGCTCCCCGGTCATCAGCGTCGACGCCGTGGGCATCGCTGTGCTCAGTAAGGGAGAGGATATTGCCAATGTCCGTATCCGCTTCGAAAACGGCTGCGTCGCAAATCTCACAGCCAGCCGAATCAGCCGCGACAAGGTGCGCAAGATCCGTATCTTCCAAGAGGACGCCTACCTATCGCTCAATTACCAGAACCAAAGCGGATACATCCTCCGTCTCAAGGAAGGCGGCATCAAGCGCGAGCGGGTCAAAGTCGTAAAGGGAGAGCCCCTTCAGCGGGAGCTTGCCGCCTTTGTTACCTGCGCCCGTGAAGGGATCCAACCCCGCGTCACAGGACGCGAGGCGGCGGCGGCCCTCGACTTGGCGATCCAAATAACGAAGCAAATCGAGGAGGCCGACCCTCGCAAGAAATCGCCGATGCTGCCTGCATGAGCATAGTCGGTCGCCATCTCGCGATCATCGCCGGAGAGGCCAGCGGCGACACGCACGGCGTCGCGCTGATGCGCTCACTCCGGGAGCTGGATCCGACATTCTGCTTCACTGGAAAGGGCGGCCCGAAAATGACGGGGGAAGCCCTCTCTTCAGGCGGCGCCTTGGATAACTGGATCGCCGAGGCAGGGGTCCTCGGACTCTGGGATGTGCTGCGACACTACGGCTATTTTAAAAAGAAATTCACTGCCTTGCTCGACGAACTCGCGGCCAACCCGCCTGAAGGGGTGATTCTTGTCGATTACCCCGGCTTCAACGTCCGCCTCGCCAAGGCGATCCGGAAACGAAAGATCCCCACCCGTGTCATCTACTACATCAGTCCTCAGGTCTGGGCTTGGAACCGTCGTCGTATCCCCGAGATGGCTCGGGCGCTTGACCTGATGATCTGCATCTTCCCCTTTGAACAGCAGATCTACGAATCCTCGGGGCTCCCCACGGTCTTTGCCGGTCACCCCATGGTCGGAGAACTGCATGCCGTTCCCACCTCGGAGCGCGATGCAACCTTGATTGGTCTCTTTCCCGGAAGCCGCGAACGCGAAGTTCGCAAGATCTTTCCGGCTATGCTCGGTGCGGCGAAACTCATCCTGAAATCTCGGCCTGAGATCCAGGTTGAGGCGTCGGCAGCAACCGAAACTCATGCGGAAATCATGCAGTTGATGGCAAGCGAACAGAACGTAAAGATCACTATCTCCTCTGGCAACTCCAAGGATCTGATGCGTCGTTCCGCAGCAGGTTTGGTCTGCTCCGGAACCGCGACACTCGAGGCTGCATGCCTCGGCCTTCCCTATGCGCTTGTCTACAAGGTGGCCACACTTACCTACGAAGTCGGCATCCGTGTCATCCGTGTTCCGTATCTGGGCATTGTGAACATCCTGGCCAACTGCTCTGTGGTTCGCGAATTCATCCAGCACGATGCCACTCCGGCAGCCTTGGCTGATGAGGCACTTCGCCTGCTTAATAGTACGGAGGCCAGGGAACGACTTTCGGCTGATCTTGCTTCGGTGGTAACCTCATTGGGGGGGAGCGGTGAATGCTCAGCTTCGGAAAGAGCAGCTGATGCCGTGCTTGAATGTCTGGATAAACCATCTGGGAGCGTGCATTGATTGACCCTATGGCATTCCCTAAAGAACATCTTGAGTCACTCTGGGCACCTTGGCGTGTGGAATACTTCAGCCGTGAGCGGAGCAGCGGGGAAGATTTCCTTGCAGAGGCCGCATCGACGGATGATGACGCCTCCCACCTCGTGGTCTGCCGTCGGAAGAATGCCTTCCTGATCCTGAACAAATATCCCTACTCCTCGGGTCACCTCATGGTGGTCCCTTATAAGAGGAACGGACGCATGGAGGATCTCTCTGCTGAGGAGGCCCTCGATGTCTGGAATCTCGCTATTCATGCCCAACATCTCTTGAGAGAAGTCACCAAGGCCGAGGGATTCAACGTGGGATTCAATATCGGCACCGCTGGAGGTGCTGGATACGAGGAACATCTGCATTTGCATGTTGTTCCTCGCTGGAGTGGAGATCAGAACTTCATGCCGATGCTGAGCGGGACTCGAATCATCCCCGAAGCGCTGCAACCGCTCTACGACCGCCTTGTCGCCGCCGACAAGGCCACTGGGGAATCACAGAAAACTCGCGCAGAGGCGCAGAGGCGCGGAGAGAATTAGGAAATTTTATGAAATGGAGCACTCCATGGAGTAATCTTTGACACCTTTTTCCTCCCTTAATCCCCTGATGAATCATCAACTCTTACTCTGCGCCTCCGCGCCACTGTGCGAAATATTCTTGAGGGAACCGACAGACTAAAAGCCTTCAGCCTAATAGCATTTCCCCATCATGTTCATCGCCTTTGGAGCCCTTGGAGCGGCACTGCTCTACGCCCTCGGATATCTCGAGCTGAAAGGCTCTATCCATCACGGAGCGACGAGCAAGCGGGTCAACATCTTCTCCAATTACGCCATGGCGGCTTGGTCGATGCCACTCGCTTTTCTTGCCTTCATCCTCCCCACTCATCCGAACTGGCCCGCAGCCTTTGCAGCGATCGGAGCAGGTTTTTCTCTTTTCATTGGACGTATCTGCACAGTGAACGCTCTTGCGAAGGCCGATCTCTCCATCAGTGCCCCCCTGCTCGGAATGAAGACTGTCCTGGTTGCCCTCTTCTCGATCCTGCTGCTTCATGCGCCGATCGGGTGGCATCTGATGATCGCAGCGCTGTTGACTTTGGGTGCCCTTACATTACTCCAGATCGGGCCCGACCATAACAAGCACCATCGTCGCACCGCAGTGGGATGGGCTATGGGAGCCAGCGTCCTCTTTGCTCTGGTTGATGTCTTGACCCAGGGCTATGCGCGGACCTCCGGGGTCGCCTTCTTTCAGCCTGTTATGTTTGTTGTCCTCGCAGCGATGACGCCACTACTGGGATCGACACCGCCTGCGCCCGCAGTCGCGAAAAAACGCCTCCTCATCGGCAGTGCCGTGATTGGTTTCCAAGCGCCTCTCGTGATCATGCTGATCGGCCTCTTCGGCCAAGCCACCCTGATCAACATTCTCTACGCCACGCGCACCATCTGGTCGGTCGCCGTTGATGCCTGGAAAGGTGAGGGCAATGCCCGCGAATACTGGGTCGCCCGACTCAGCGGGGCAGTACTTCTGCTGGCAGCCATTGTCTTGGCGATCCTCAAGTAATCACTCTTAATAAGACTCTTTGTTAAATTGAAAAGTTCTAAGTAAATCGGGCGTGACTGTCCCTCAATCCCACATTCCCGCCAGTGCGACGCTGGCACGATTTTTGACCTTCATTCGGTTTTCGCATACGGTTTTTGCCCTGCCGTTTGCGGTGGGGTCGATGATTGTCGCTGCGGGTTCTACCTTGGGTTGGCCGGGTTGGAAGCTGTTTAGTCTGATTCTACTCTGCATGGTCTTTGCCCGAACAGCGGCGATGACTTTCAACCGGATTGCTGACTGGGAGATCGATAAACGCAATGCCCGTACCGCCGGCCGGCATCAACTCCTGAGCAAGTCAACGGCCATTGCAACCTGTCTCATCAGCATCCTGCTTTTTGTCGGCGCGACGTTTTTCATTAACCGGATCTGCTTCCTGCTTGCTCCGGTGGCCCTTGGGATTGTCTTTCTCTACTCGCTCACCAAACGTTTCACCCATGCCGCGCAGTTTTTCCTCGGACTTGCACTCTCAGTCTCGCCTGTCGGGGCATGGATCGCTGTGACGGGATCCTTTGCCTGGCCTCCGATCATTCTCGCAGCGGGCGTTCTCTGCTGGGTGGCCGGATTCGACATGATCTATGCCATGCAGGATGTGGAGGTCGACCGTCGTGAAGGACTGCGTTCCATGGTGTCTGGCTCGGCGTTCCTGGAGCGCTTAGGCTTGCCGGTTGCCTTCACATCCTCATGCTGATTGGTCTGTTTTGTTTCGGTCTTTCAGCCCAACTCGGATGGGTCTATTTCCTAGGGCTGATCCCCGTGCCGTTGATGTTGGCCTACGAGCATCGCATTGCGAGGACACTCGACCTTGGAAAGATCAACAAGGCGTTTTTCGAGACCAATGCTGCGATTGGTCTTCTCTTTGTTGTGATCGTTTTGGCCGCCCAGATCTGGAAGTTTTAACCCCTGCTTGAGACCTTTATTCCTTTAGTCGATGGCTTTGCCGCTGCTTGTTGTGGGTGCTGAAGCCGGAGCGGGTGCGACGATGGTTTGCGGGGGAATCTCAGTTGGTGCGACGGGAGTTGCAGCCTCAGGTATCGTCCATGGAACGGTCATGGTCGGGACCGATGTCGAAGGTTGGGGCAACTCGGTTTTCGTGATGGGCTTCGGAGTTTGAACTGGGATCGCCTTGCGGATCGGAACAGGAAGGGCCTTACGGATTTGGACTGGTTTGGGTTTGGGGGTAGACGAAGCAAATGCGGGGATGACTACGGCAGGCGCAGGCAATGGCAGGAGCGGCATTGGTTGCTGAAAGGCATTGCCCAGATCTCTTGTGGCGAGCAGCAGGTTTGCATCATGGGCATTCACATGGTATCCCGCACCGAACGGAAGCGGCCCCTTGAAATCGGTGGAGCCATAGCCTGACTCCAGATCCGTATCGCGGCGGAGTTTAAACACGGGAAGAGGATCGGAGTAGATGCCGAAAAGCTGAATGCGCCACTTGCCTGTCTTGAAATCACGGTAAGGGATTCCTGAATCATCTTGCAAGATCAGTTTAGAGGTATTCAACAGGAAGTTGCGGGTTTCCGAAAAGGCATCGAGTGGAAGGAGGTAAGAGGCCGCTTTCAGGTAGGAGGATCCGGGGCCGAGATCGCTAAGCCAGGAAAGGAAGTTGCGACATTCCTTGCCGTTGGAAAGATCGGTCTTGAAATAATAAAGCGTCTGCATCGGACCTCCGCGACGGTGATAGATGATCTGGATGCCGGGTGAACCGAAAGGCCTGATCATCTGGGCCGATTCAATGAGGTTCCCAGTGAGGGCAAGTTCGGTGAAGAGAACGGGAAGCACGCCCTGGAATGAGCCTTGGGCAAGCTGCGGCTTCATTTCACTAGTGATGAAGTAGCCGCAGAAGAGCGAGGTATGGAGTGCCTGATCGAGCGACTTCAGTGCTGTAACCAGAGCCGAGGGGTCAAGGGCCTCAGGGGGAGGAAGGTCTCCCACGGGTTCTAGTCCGCCAAGGACCATGACACGGGTATCGGGAAAAAAGGCGTATGCATTTAGAAAGTCCGGGCCACCGAAGAAGTAGCGAAGCACGCCACGGCTGGCCGGATCCTGTGACAGATGCTCATGCCCCCACTGCTGCATCACGTCGTAACGGATTCTTCTGCAAAATGCCCATTGTTCCTGAAGTTGAAGTTGATGTTCCCGGTACTCGGATGATTTCTGAAGAGGCGCCAGAGTGCTCTGATTGGGCAGAGGGATGCCTGCAAGGAACTCAGCCTGCTCCTGCAACGAGGAGGAGTATGCCGCCGTGAGGGGGCTCGCCCATAGCAGCAGCGGGAGGGCAATCCGGCAAATTATGAATGAAAGCCTCGGGTAATCCATCGGTGAAGGATGAGAGGGAGCAGCATCAGGACAACTCCTGCAAGGGCAATCCACGGCCTGGTGACTGACGAGTAGCTCAGTCCGGCAATGGCCGAGAGAATGAAGATCAGTGGAGGAAGTGGGTAGAATGGGCAGCGGAAGGAATGCTGCGCATCGTGTGTTCCGGGAAGTGAGCAAGATTGGTGGTCATTTCGGCGAAGAATGATCAAGCCGATAACACCGAGCATCAGGCAGAACAGTAGAGGAATCTGGGCAAAGACTAGCACTGTCTCGAAGGTGCCGAAAGCAATTAGTCCCAAGACCAGCATCAACTGGAGCAGGATCGCCCTGACCGGAATGTTATCGCGGGTCTTTGCGAGTCCTGCAAAGAGCGGGTAATCCTCCCCGACGCGCTGTGTTACGCGGGGACCGGCCCAGGTCATGGCACTGATCGAGGCAAGAAGCCCTAAAGCAATGATGCCCGACATGATCCGTCCTCCCATGGCGCCGATCAGGTGAGTTGCTGCCACAGTTCCGACATTCAACACGCCACGCAGCTCATTTTCCGGAGCGGCTGTGAGAAAGATGGCATTAAGCACGACGTAGAAGAGAGTCACCGCCAGAGTTCCGATGACAAGCGAGAGCCCGACAGTCCTTCTGGGGTTCCTAACTTCCCCGGCAAGGTAGGTGACGGCATTCCAACCCGAGTAGGCATAGAGGACAAAGAGCAGCGCGATTCCCGCATTCGGTCGGGTCAGTTCCAACAGAGAAGATGGCTGCGGTTTTAGGATCCTAAGGCAATCGGGGTAAAGGAAGGCGCTTCCAACTCCGACTGCAATGAAGAGGCCGACGAGCAGGAACTTCACGCCGGTCACTCCATTCTGGAGCAGTGAACTTATTTTCAGCGATCGGAGATGAACAAGTGAGATCAGCACCATGGCGCCCACAGTGGAGATCCGGATTGGGCAGAGAGGAAGAGCTGCGTGCAGGTAGGTGCCGAACGCGATGGCCGAGAGTGAGATCGGCGCTGCAAATCCGGCGATCAGTGAGACGCAGGCTGCCATGAATCCCAAAGAGGGATGGTAGATTTCCGAGAGGTAGGTGTATTCGCCCCCAGAACGCGGAATCCTGGCCGCAACTTCTGCATAGGAGAGGGCCCCGCAGAGAGAGATGAGTCCGCCTAGCACCCAGAGGCACAGTATCGAGAATCCACTTCTCAGATCCTGCAACTGGAACCCCAGACTCGTGTAGACCCCGGTCCCCACCATCGTGGCGGTGACTAGCGAGAGGCAGGTTAGCAGGCTGATGCCTTGATCCGTATTCTTTCCCGAAATGAACATGCTAAACCTTCTTGTCAGGATGGCTCGGCAGATCCCATCCAACCGATCGGTGGGCATAGACTACCTCGATCAGCACAACGACGAGGGCAGTCATGAAACAGAGCAACCCCGCCACAAAGGTAATAATAACAAAGCTTCCTTGAAGATACCGGCCCCCGGTTTCAAAGAAAAAAATTTCCAGCACAGTCATGGAGATGAGTACTCCGCTGAGGACATCGAAGAAGATTGCAATGGCGCACATGCGCCCCCTGATACGGGCCTCGCGGTATTCTACCCTATAGTGTGATTCCAATGAGCGAGTGAGCTTTGGCAACTCAAGAAGTTCGGCATGGATAAAACGCATCCGATCGATGGCCCGAGCCAGGCGTCCGCTAATAGCAGTGATGAGCAAGACGACTGCTGTAAGCAGGAAGACCGGTGTGAGTGCCAACTGGATTGTGGAAGTGACGTCGTTGGTCGGAATGGACATGTCTGAATTGTTATCAGAAGGGATCGAATCAGGAACTCAAGATCTCAGAATTGGATCATTGAAACAAACGGCTTGAATGAGTTGAACGAGAGAAAATTGCGGCGTGAATCACGCCTTCCCTTGTCCGTTCGACGATGTTTTAAATGATCCTTCAAGCATGAAACTCGTCTACGAATACTCCAAGATCCGTCCTGGGCTCTTTCATTGGCAGGGGTATGAGCCGCTGGTGAAGTGCGATTGTTCCTCATCAGCTGTCGTTACTACCTCAGGGTTAATTTTCATCGATCCCATCCCCCTGGAGAATGAGGTGCTCCAAGAGATGGTAGCTGAGTCGTTCTCGGCACCCGCCGCCGTTGTGCTCACTAGCGGCAACCATCAACGAGAGAGCCTTGCTTTCGCAAAGCGGTTCGGGATGCCAGTATTTGCTCCGGAGAATGCGGGTGACGACATCATTGCCGATCAGCGTTTTCGATCGGGTGATCCCGTTGCCGGCATGGAGTCGCACGCTCTGCCGGGCTTTGGTCCTGGAGAGACGGCGTTCTTTTACGATGGCGTCCTTATCTTGGGCGATGCGCTGATCAATCTTGCGCCCGAGGGATTGCGCCTGTTACCCGAGAAATATCGTGAGGATAAGAAGCAATCGCTCAGGTCACTGAATGCCTTGAAGGAGCTGAGCCCCCAAACACTCCTGTTTGCTCATGGCAATCCGATCGTCGACCGTGCAAAGCAACGGTTGGAGGTAATTCTGGATTCCTGACAAGCTAGAGTTAGGGTTGAGTCATGAATGAAGAGAACCATGTCCGCTTCATGAAGGAAGCGGCGGATGAAGCAAGGAGGGGACTGAGCGAGGGAGGAATCCCAATTGGTTCGGTTCTTGTACGTGGCGGCAAGATCATAGGAAGAGGTCACAATCAGCGTGTTCAGAAAGGGAGCGCCATCCTCCACGGCGAGATGGACTGCCTCATGAATGCAGGTCGTCAAACTACTTACCGCGATACGGTCATTTATTCGACGCTCTCTCCCTGCATGATGTGCTCTGGGACGATCGTTCAGTTCAAGATTCCCCAAGTCATTGTGGGTGAGGCGGTGAACTTTCCAGGAGCTCCAGAGTTCCTCCGATCGCACGGGATCACGGTGGAGATTCTGAACGACCCCGAGTTGGTTGAGATGATGGGAGACTTTATCAAGGCCCATCTGGGACTTTGGAACGAGGATATTGCCGAGTAAGGGAGCTATAAGAATGCTCCTTGCCACTCCCTGCCAACGTCCCGAACTTCAGCCTCCCGGTGGCGAGAAGCGCGTGATGCTCCATTCCTGTTGCGCTCCCTGTTCCGGCGAGGTGATCGAAGCCATGGTGGCCTCTGGGTTGGAACTGGAGATCTTCTTCTACAACCCGAATATCCATCCCCGCGAGGAGTACGAGCTTCGCAAGGTTGAGAATATCCGCTTTGCCAAGGATCACGGCATTCCCTTCACCGACGCCGACTATGATACCGACAACTGGTTCGCCCGGGTGAAGGGTCTGGAGTGGGCGCCTGAACGGGGCGAGCGTTGTACGGCCTGCTTCGACATGCGTTTTGAACGCACGGCACTGCATGCTTTTGAAAAAGGATTCAACGTGATAACGAGCTGCCTCGGAATCTCCCGATGGAAGGATATGAACCAGATCAATGGGGCAGGGGAGCGCGCAGCTGCGCGTTGGGCTGGAATGAGCTACTGGACACATAATTGGAGGAAGGGGGGAGGAGCCGAGCGAATGGTCGAGATCTCCAAGCGGGAGGAGTTCTACGCCCAGCAATACTGTGGCTGTGTCTTCTCCTTGCGTGACACAAACAAATGGCGTCTCGCCAACGGTAGGCCGAAGGTCGTGATTGGTCAGGATTATTACCGTCAAGCGGGTGCCCAGCCTACCATTGATCGTGAAAATCCGGAGGAACAGGCGTGAGGGTTATCACGCTGCTCGCGTTTGTTTTTATGGCGTTGGGTGGGGTCAGGGCAGATTTGCCTCCGCCTCGTCCCGACACGGCATCGGAGAAGTCGGTCGTTTGGTTTGCCCTCGATTCGCAGGCGATGGGTCCCTCCATGACGCCACGCCAGCCTCTTGTTTCCAGAATGGTGGCGGGACTGATCTGCGCGGTGACAGGAAAGAACACACCCGATGCCGCTTGGTGCTCCCTTATCAAGCCGGGCGAAAAAGTCGGAATCAAGGTCTCCTCTCAGCCGGGCGCTATCGGCGGAACTCATCCCGCGGTGGCTCAGGCCGTCGTGGAGGGATTGGTTGCTGCCGGCATCAAGGCGAGCGATATCATTGTCTGGGATCGGCGGCAGGAGGATCTTGTGCAGGCGGGCTATGACAAAGTGCCTGGCCTGAACCTGCGGTGGATTGAGAAAGGTGCCGGGTATGATCCGAGGGCAAGTGTCACAACACCGGCGATCGGGCAGCTCGTCTACGGAGATCTCTCCTTCAAGGAGTCGCAAAACTCCCTAGCTGACATGCTTGGGCCCAAGGCCCAACTGAGCGAGGAAAGTCATCTACCGATCATTCTGTCTCGTGATGTTGATAAGGTGATCAACATACCCTCCCTCTGTGACAGCTACTTTACGGGAGTGCATGGTGCCCTAGCTGGGATGACGATCGGGATTCTTGATAATTGGAGGCGCTTCAGTAAGGGAGACGGCTATGGCGATTCCGCGTTGGCTGATGCCTACTCGGACGAGCGGATCGGGAAGAAAGTGATCCTGACAATGATGGACGGAATCGTCCTGCAATATGCTGGGGGACCCTATCCAAGCCCCGGAAACTGTGTTGCCTACGGTATGCTGCTTGTCTCGAAGGACCCCGTGGCGATCGATGCCACGGCGCT
>Ga0114962_10003184_pt1 | contig 13400 bp, 10 predicted proteins | sample C_130820_MF_Meta_FD_87017 | JGI IMG/M metagenome (GOLD analysis project Ga0114962, IMG submission 87017) | Freshwater microbial communities from Lake Croche, Canada to study carbon cycling - C_130820_MF_MetaG | ecosystem: Environmental > Aquatic > Freshwater > Lake | place: Lake Croche, Canada... | reverse complement strand
ATTTTCCTTTTTCTTAGTATCTCCATCTAAATATGCTAAGATTGTAGTGGAAAGTTCCATTAAAATAATTTTATTCTTTTGAAGTTTTTCCAGATGTTGTTCTATATTATCCTTTTCCGTAGTATCTCCATCTAAATATGCTAAGATTGCAGTGGAAAGTTTCATTGAAATAGTTCCATTAATTTTATGTTGTTCTAGGCCTCGTTCTATATTATTCTTAACCCTTTCCTTAGTTTTTCCATGTAAATATGATTCTATATCATCCAAAAGTTCTTTTGGATTTTTATTTATATATTGTTTCAGGCGTTTTATTATATTATTGGTTTCCTTAGTATTTCCATTAAAATTTGCAAAGATTTCATCTGAAAGTTCCTTTGAAATAATTTGATTACTTATATATGGTTCTAGCCCTCGTTTTATATTATCCTTAATCTTTTCATCAGTTGTTTCATTTAAATATGCTACAATTTCACTTGAAAGTTCCATTGAAATAGATTCATTAATTGTATCTCTCTTAGCATCATCCTTGCACCAAGTATTTACCCATTCTATGGCTTTTGTCCAGAAGGTGAATGCCTTTTGCATATCTTGGGACCCTTGAGGCCCTGGAGCCTCTGGAGGCACTTGAAGCCCTTGGGACCCTTGGGGCACTTGAGCCCCTTGAGCCCCTTGGGGCCCTTGAGCCCCTTGAGCCTCTGAAGGTGCAATAACTACAGGGGCTGCTGTAGCTAATAAAGGCTTCTTAACTGCAATTTTTTGGGCTTTAGTAACCATCTCAGGCTCATAGTAATCACGACGCACTGGATACACCCCATGACGAAATGAAATTGGAATTGCCCCATCCTGAATCTTATTTGGCTGAAAGAGAAACAAATTATTACGGAAAATAATATGTCCCTGAAGATTTCCATTCTCAAAAACGAGCGACTGATTATTTATAATTTTAAGAAGTAAACTCGTCAAAGTAGCCTGTGGAACATCCTTAAAAATAGCAGCCAACTTATCCCAGTGATACCATGGCTGTCTCTTAAATGCAGTTTTCAGAGTTTGGATTAACATCTGTTCTGCAAATCGCGCAGCGAACATGTCATATGTCCCATTGTCATCGGGCATTTCCCGCTTATCAGAAAGGTCGAGTGATGGCTCGCAGACATAATTACATGCAATCCAATCACACGTTGGCGTGAAATCTCTATCATTCAAGTCTACTGGTCGTGCATTACCCTGGCTATCCAGCATATTTGGGTTGCCATCTTCATCAAGAGCCGGTTTCTTAGAAAGACCTGTCACTAAGATTGCATCGCGATTCAGATTACAATCTGCGGCACCTCTCTTCAAGGCACGACTCACATTACCCACACGAACTGCCTTATTCATGGCGGTTCTATAAGAATATAGGTCAATAGTCTCCTTATTGAGCTCAGCTGGAAAGGTGTTTACATATAAATTAATAGTGCAATTACGCTTCGCCCTAGGTAAGGCATTATGAGAGCAATAACGAATTCCACGGCCCACAATCTGCTCCTCCTTTGATAAGTGAAACCAGCCTTCCAAGATATGGACCTCACGGATATACCGTAAATCCAGACCTTCGCCTGCAACCTGAGAACCAACTACCACCTTTATCTTATGGCCATCCTTGTTTTCTTCACTACGTGCAGCTGCGATTACAGCCATATTATTTGGAGATAAAGGTAGGGACTGCTTTTCAACAGTATCAACATTACTAGCCGTTAGCAATGCATAGAATGCCTGGCTGAATTTGTGGTTTTCACGTGTCTCAGTTTGCCCTGGTTGCCCAGGTACAAATGCAGGATGCGCTCCCTGCTTTCTATCACACTTGCAACACTGTTTTCCTGCGGGACCTTCAATTGGGCCCTTCGAGAATAGAGGTGCAGAACGACCCCAGGGGAGATAGCCATTTGCCTCCAGAAGAAGACAGAAAATCACGGCACCATTTTCCACAAAGCGACTATAGACGAAGGAAATTCCAGAAGCTGTGCGAATAGTATTAATGACGCGATTGAACTTAGGAGATGCTTTGGCCAGGCCATCATCAGATGCAACCATCCATGCATAAGATTCATCTGTATCTGCTGGCACATACTGGGGTAAGACGGATAGACGTGTTCCTTCAAAGGTCCCTCCTACCGCCTTGGTAGCAAACCATGTCTGGAATCCTTCAGAGCCTACACGCCCTTCGAGACTTATAGTTCCATTTTCGCTTGTAGCTCCGCTTATAGCTCCGCTTGTAGCTCCGCTTGTAGGAAAAATACAATTTCCCGCCTGAAGCAAGGTATCTATTGTGCGAATTCCCACCCCCTTTGCGGCAATTAGTGATTCTGTCATAGCCTTAATGACTTCCAGGGGCTCACCGGTCAGCTCACAATTCACAAGAGGTAGTTGAAGAACATTGGATTTTTCATCCGGCTTCAGCTCAGAACCATTTGGACTGAAGGCCGGCCAGGCCTTTACGCGAATCTCATCTGCAGGGTCAAGTCTCGCAGGAAATGCCTTAGGATTCTCACCACGCATAAAACTCACATGGGAATTTGCAATTGCAATAAGCTTCTTTTCTGAGGAAGGAGAAAGAACATCTATTTCCTTGCCACCAACTGTCTTCTTTATAAATACAATATCAGAATCACTCAAGAGACGAATATCATGGTCGCTATCGCCTGCCTCACGTCTAGGAATCTTATCCACATAAAGTAAAAGATTTAGCAATGAAATAATTTCCTTGTAACTATTATACATTGGTGTTGCCGTCATTAACATTAGCTTGTTGCCCTCGCATTTCTGTAGAACATCACGTAACATTGGAGTAAGTTTCTTGCCGGCAGATGCATCACTGCGGTCACCGAGGTCGTCAGCCTCATCGTCATCATCTCCTTCCGTGGCATCTCTCAGATTATGTGCTTCGTCAACAATGAAAAAACATCCACTAAGTGCACGTTGTAGAAGCACCGTATTCTGTTCTTCCTTTCTTTTAGGAGGCAATGTGGAAGAAATCTGTGCCTTTATATCACGAACCATATTACGAAATGCAACATAGCCCATGATAGCATATCGCTTATTAATGAGTCTTCCTACACGTAATTCAATATCCTTCTTATTACGCTCGTGGAGTGTCTGAGTAAGCTCTAAATAACGATTGCCAGTGCAACCCTCATGGCGATTTTGCTGGTCGCCATTACCGAAGATAATGCGGGAGCTATCAAAAATAGTTCTGTAGAATCCACCCTGGATTGCTGGAGGTGCGAGAATATAGACCTTATTTTTAGGACTCAGTTGCAAGAAAGCTTCGGCGGCAAGAATTGCAGAGCAGGTCTTTCCCACACCCACGCCATGATATAGAAGAATGCCATTATAAGGAGTATTTGGAGAAATAAATTGTGAGACGAATTTCTGAGAAGAAGTATATTCGAACTCATCAACATCACAGACATTTTGTTCGAGAGTCTTGTCAGTAATCTTTGGTTGCCTGGTTTCTCGGAACTCACGTTTACCGAGAAGTTTCTTTAAAAATGCCTCATCATTGATATCTGGATATAATACTCCCTCCTGTTCGCGCTGAGCTGGATAAAGACCCCTGGTCGCTGCTGCTCGTATTGGAGCGGTATATTTCTGAAATTCTGCGAACAGTTTGTCTCGCTCCGAAGAGTCTTCTTGGGTGGTCCATTCTTTCTGGAACTGGTCCGTTTGGACCTGGTCCACTTGACTGGTTTGTAAAGACATATTCCTGCTGTTCTTCATTGGCATTTTCATTTTCTTGGCTTTGCCTTGGCCCTAGTGCTAAACCGAATAAATTATTACGTAGCACTGGTGAATTATTACGTAATAAGTTAGCAAATTGCAATAAGATACCACGTTTTTCTAAATTTTCAGGTCTAATAAGAAGAACTGCTTCATCCAGATTTTTCCAAGCTAGATTACCAATCTCGCGTATCATTTCTGAATTTAATGCATCAAATGAAATATTTCTATTACCAACATACTGTGCAATATAATAGGTATGTCTATAGTGAATATTATTTGACCCATAGAATTGTTCAATAAATGGAGAAATATTAGTCACCTTTAATAATTCATACTCAGTTATACTTGTTTCTTCTTCTAATTCGCGAAAAGCACATTTTATATCTGATTCATAAGGATCACGTCGACCCTTTGGAAATCCCCACTCTGGTGTATCATATAATGAAGGTTCTTGCCGGAGAAGATCTGATAGACAATATTTTTCACCTGTTGCTAATTGGACTCCGGACCTAAGTTCTGCCAACTTTTGTTTAGATATAACATGGTCATGAGCATACCTGTTTGTCAATTCTATATCTGAGCCCCATAACTCATTCCAGATTTCCTCGAAATCCATGGTTTCCAGCTTTCGGCGCTCTTCTTGAGTCATACCTTTCAATTGTTTCTTGATATATTCGGGCTCATTTATCTTATATTTTCCTCTCATAATATCCATGAATCCGAGTGAATCCTTTCTCTGAATCATAAGAACTTGAGGAGTTAGGTTACTTATTCCTGTAGGATTTATTGCATCTTTACAAAATTCAGTTGATTGTGGCCAAAGTTTATTTTGACCTATCCATCTAAATACCAAAACTCCATAACTGGAAACTGGGTCCGTGCATATTCTGAATGTATGCCCGGTTCCTCCACAATTTGAACATATATGATCTTGTTTATTTTGATAAAATGTGGTCATTGTGTGTAATACACCCTGTATGTATTCTCATTAATGCGTCTTAGGTGCCTGCTAGATGCTCTCAATATATACTAGATAGAATGCATGTTCCTCCTGAAGTTTGGGGTCCCTTTTTCTGGCATACAATTCACATAGCGGCGCTAGGGTATCCTCAAGAGCCTACTTATTCTGATAAAAAGGCTATGAAGGAGTTTTTTGAGTCATTGCAGCATATAATTCCTTGTCCAATTTGCCGAACGCATTATACATCTCATATGGCAAAGTTGCCTATTAGTGCATCCATTGATTCCAGAACTGACTTATTTCGTTGGACAGTTGATTTACATAATGAGGTGAATGAAATGTTGGGGAAACGGAAGTTCACGGAGACTGAGGTAATCCAATTCTATACGCGCCTTGGTGCTCGTGGAAAGACACCGGTCATCAAGGCTGATGATTTTATGGAGGCTGATAATCAGGCGATGCTGAAGGGAATTGCAGCGGGGGTAGCTGTTAGTGCAGTGATTGGAGGAGTTGCATGGTTTTGTTGGCCACGTGCAAAGCCATAGGCTATAAGCTACAAGCTTAAGAATACCTAGTATAATTTAGATAAATGGCACAAGTCTTAACTGAAAGGGACCATCAAGTAATTGCATCACATACTAGAGGTGGGCCAGATGAGCGTTATCCTGAGGAACCTGCATATGCTTTCAAGGGACGTCATGCATTTGACCTCCATTCAAAACTTGTTCGCCTTATAGATGAGTGGGATAGCTTATTTACGGAGGCACAGAAGGATAACTGTGCTCTCCTAGTAACAATTCAGAGTATATCAAAGGCGACTAGCGGAGCTACAAGACCAAGAAATCCGGTAAGGTGTATTAAACTTTATTTCTATTCAAAGGAGCAAATGGTTCCATCTGGAACATCATATTCTAGTGCACAAGGTAAAGAATGGCTCGCATTCTTAGATGCAGAGCCTGGAAATTTACTCTAAAATAAGGCTCTTCTTGTGCCATTATTATTGCCCTTATTCTTATTCTTATTCTTCTTCCTAGTATTAGCATTCGCTTTAGCCTTAGCTTCTGCATTAGCACGCTGTTGTAAATATCCTTCCCAGGTATTTTTTAGATTTTTCTTTGCTTTATTGCGGTAGTTAAATGGTTTTGATCCAGGTAGTAATCCAGAATTCCATAAAAGTGCAGATTTATTAATATTTGGCGCATAGTTCTCTGACTTCTTTAAAGGAACTTCAAGGCCATATTCATTTATTTCTCTACGCTCAGCATTAGTTAAACGAGCTACTGCACGCTGTTTCCTTCCAACCTCAGGTGGCTCAGGCATTTCTATTATATAGTATTATTTTAACACTATATAGTAGATGGCCATAACAGATGAAGAATTATTTGATGGCCTCCAGTTGCCCAAGGAACCCGCAAGGGAACCAAAGGCTAAAGTAAAAGAAGTAGTCTTAGAGCCCAAGATGTCAAATGATGAAATCAAGGCGAGAGAGGGCACATACTTCAGTGAAAAAGACGCAGATACAATCTATGATGAGGATATTGACGTATACGCAAAGGACCCGGATGCACCAGAAGGTAAACGACTCTTGTTCAAACTCAGAAAAAATGTGATTCCCCATGATATTGTAAAACTCGGATGGAAGAGTTTCTACAATGCAGCCGGTGCATCAAGAAATCGCGGAGCCGCAGCCGGACCAATTGATACGAAATCCAAATACTGGACTCGGCGCAAGTTAGCCAAGAAATCAATCAAGGGGTGGTCTGCACAATACATGGAAAATGGCAAACTTTCTAAGATGCGCGTAAACAATAATGTCTTTAGCAGCGTTCTCGGATACTTTGAGAAGACACCCTTCATGGGACTCCCTTGTCGTCTAACTTCCTACACCCAGCGATATTTCAATGAATATAAGGCAGGAATACCTTACATTGAAGCTATTGATGACCTCTTTAAGAAACTTGTGCCTGAGCGCTATAAGGTTCAGCATGAGAGGGCTTCTGGAAATCCCGCATTCCAAATCAAGGATACTGCTTTCTCTTCAGTCACCATTAACCGCAATTTCCGCACTGGACTCCATATGGATGCAGGAGATTTGAAGGCCGGTTTTGGCAATTTATCCGTAATTGAGCGAGGAAAGTATGAAGGTGGGTTCACTATTTTTCCACGTTACAAGATTGGTATTAATCTGAGAACAGGCGATTTCGTAGCCATGGATGTGCATGAGTGGCACTGTAATACAGAACTCACGGAGTCTGCTGAAGAAAAAAAATACAATTCGGGCCTGAAAGATGTCTACCGAAACGATAAGGAAACAGGGACTCAGGGAATAGAGAAACTCTTTAGTCGTGTCTCCTTTGTCTGCTATCTGAGAGAGAAGTTGGTGGATTGCAAGGCGAAGGACTCGCTCCCTTATTACAAGCGAATTGGATATAATCCAAGAACGGAGGTCCTAGAAAAGAAAAAACAGAAATCAGTCACCAGGAAAAAGACGGAGTAATTTAGATATGGAACAGAGCCGAGCTAATAAAATCTCAGAAGTTCTAAAAAATGTATCAACCCTAGGAAAAAACTTAAAGATACCAGGCGGTATAGCACAACCAGCTGGTTTAGTAGAGACAAAAAATGCAATAGGTGTTCCTGTTCAAGGCACTGGATTTGTTCGTATATTAATGTATATTTTGGCTGGAATTTTATTAATTGGAATTATTTTACTAGGTGTTGACCAATGGATAACACCTGTTTTCCAACGTAGTCCTGGTGCACCAGGGTATAATCCAATACCCGGCACAGATACATCACAGCTATTTTGGCCAGATTCAACTATGGTAAGAGATATTATAGTTGGCCCAGCACCCACTCCACCCCCAGGACAAACGCCAATGCCTTCAGTTACGGTTATTGAAGGTCAGCAAACATACAGTTTAACTCTCGATATTACTATAAAGGATGAATTTTCTCAGTCAAATATTAGAAATACAGGTCCATCAAGTCCACTTGGCGATGGATTTCGAACATTCTTTGTAATTGGACAGGCCGATATAACGTTGATGCCCATTTTAACGGTAAGTCTTGATAATTTTAAGAATACTTTATATATATCATCTGTAACAAATTCACAGACTCCCAGGGAAAGTATTTTTATCGATAATGTTCCTATTCATAAACCTTTTCGATTAGGTATAACAATGTCTACACATAAAATGGAAGGATATATAAATGGTCTACTTGTGCAAACTAAGACATTACACAATCCACCAACTGCACCAACTGCTGGGAATAAGATATTCGCTCCTTCAAGTATAAAATCAGGATTAGTTAATTTATCAAATGGCATAACTGTATTAAATGTCCGAGCATTTGGATACGTTGTTTCACCGGCAGAAATGAAATCTCGTATGCAATTCGGATTATTATCAACTGGAAATATGCCAGTTATTTCCAGTGCTAAATGCAATTAAGAGTTATACCTTTACCGAATATATTCATATTTTTTGGAATAGAAATATGAGCATACCGGTATAAGACTAGATAAAAGTATAATCTATGGTTAGATGAATATTTTTATAGTAGTTATTGTATTATTAATACTATCATACATAATTTACCTATCAATGGCACAAATTATTCTCGATAAACAACTTACACGTATTGGGCCCGATACAATGCCATTATCTAGTCCAACACAAGTCATTACAAGTGATGAATTAAAGAAAATGTGGACATCTAATGATGGCTCTACACTAGTATTTTTCATAAATCCAATGATAAATGATAGAACAAGCCAAAATGGAAATGAATATGCAAAAGTAGTTCAAATTGGTTCTAAATTAAACTTTAAAATCCTAGTTGCACCTGACGCAGGTCGTGGATTACTCCTAGCACCGGCACAACTAGAAATTTATACTAAGCCAGCAGGAACGTCAACTGGAAGAGCTGAAATAGTAGATATTCCTAATTTTCCCTTACAAAGATGGACTACTGTTGTAATTGTAAAACACGGTCGTAGATTTAATGTGTATTTGAATGGGACGCTATCTGTATCATATACATGTTTAGCAATGCCAGAATTTGATATTACTGCTCCACTTCTTATAGGCGATTCACGCCTAGGAGGAACTATATCATTAATGAGTATTTCTCCTAATGCACTTCATCCAAATGAAATTCGCAATATAGTATCAACTGCAGTTGATACATCCGGTATACCATATTCTCCAATTACAATAAATTCACTATTATCTAATTTTATACCATCTCTGCCATCTCTGCCACAAGGATTCTGGTGTCCGGGCGGAAATTGCAATACACCTTCAATGCCAGGTTCACTGAAACAATGGTCATCCCTTTACGCATAAAGTATTTCTTAAGAATAGAATACTCATGGAACCAATGACAATTGTATGGTATGTGTTGGTTATCGCATTAATCATTGTATGCTTATATTATTTATACAAGTGGCTATATGGTGCCAGTGATGTCCAGGATGTTGTAATTTGGCAAGATCCTAATCAGGGACTTCCTTCTGTAACAAGTGGTACGGGTAATGTATTTAATTCTGCATCAGGTGTATCCGTTCCTCAAATATATTCAGGTGGAGAATATACAGTAAGTGTATGGATTTATGTTACAAAGTGGGATAACACTGGATGCAAGCCCTTCTTACAATTAAGTGGTGGAGGAGGTGCCTATAATACAATTACCATGTTTTTAGGAAAAAGTGTAAATAAGCTAGGTGTAAGAGTAAGCACTGATGATTCTAGTACTCATTTTACAACTGGAAATGGAGCTTCGACTGAATACTCTAAGATGTTAAGTGCAAGTGGTGACTATTTAGACTCTAATATGCCAATGTGCGATATAGAAGAGATTGATTTACAGCGCTGGGTAAACATTACGGCAGTCATGATGGGAAGGACGGTTGATGTATATGTTGATGGAAAACTATCTCGCAGTTCCGTTCTTGGTAGCTTTTTTACAAATGACGGTGATACATTATCAGGTGGACAAAATCCCACAATGATTCTAGGTGATCCAAGTTCATTCAGTGGATATATCGGTATGACCCGTGCCGCAAATGTAGCATATACTCCGGATAGAGTTTATGCAAATTATCAAGCGGGTCCATTTGCAGGCTGGTCCTTAGCTAGTCTAGACCCAAGTCAGTATTCACTTACACTAAAGAGAAATAGCACTACATTATTCTCTACTTCAGGCAGCCTTGTAAGTCAATAAATCTTCATATATCACAAATACTTATTTAATCTATATTAAAAATTGCTATTAGTTTATGGCAATTTTTAATAATAGTCTATCTTTTACATAACATAGATAGATAGCATGGATGCAGTTAGTAATTTTTCAGTAACCGGCGCAAGTGCTTTATCGCAAGTATTATTTGGTATAGTGCTTGTTTCTCTAGTATATTTTACATTAGCAGGAACTGAATTTTTATACAATTCATTTACACGAATGTATAAAGACCGTATTGAGCTATTTCCTGATACCTATGTCTCCGGCCCTAGAATGCTCACAGTTCTTCAAAATCCTCTGACACCAGGTGCAAAGACTATTTTATTTTCAGATAATCAACGTTCCGGCGTGGAATTCACTTATGCAATGTTTATTAATATTTCTAGTCAAACAATTAATGGCAGCAATCATTTATATCATATTTTACATAAGGGATATAGTCAATTATATCCTCTATTTGGCCCTGGCATATTCTGTTGGGGTCACAAAAATATGCTACGTATTTTCATGAATTCCTTCGATACATGGGACAATTCGATTGATATTCCAAATATTCCAATGGATAAATGGTTTCACTTGACAGTATCATGCAAAGGAAATACTATATATGCATATATCAATGGAAATTTGAAGATGAAAATGCCATTAAGTCAGAATAATTCACCTGCTTACCAGAATTATGGAAACGTGTATGCATTTAGCGCTCGCAAGAAGACATTAGAAAGTTCTAAAATTGCTTCTCTAAATAATAATCCATTATTTCAGCGCACTGGGGCGACACCACCATTAACCCAGTATCATTTTGCAGGACCTATTCAAGGTATGATTAGCAGAGTATATTACTTTGCATACGCCTTGACATATACCGAAATCCAGAATTTTGTTAATATGGGGCCTTCTACTGTAATGAATTCTTCTGATATGTCAATGACGCAGTATTTATCTGATACATGGTGGACAAATACTAATGGCCCATAAGCATACAGGCTATTTTACTATAAGTTCACTTGTATTATGGCTTATTTCTAGGAATTTATGGATAGGGCACATGGGGGCGGAGTGACTGGGGTCATGGGGGCAAAGTGACTGGGGTCATGGGGGTAAAGTGACTGGGGGGTCATACTGAACGGGGTCATGGGGGCGGAGCCCCTATAGGCTTAAACTACATCTCTTCTTGTTTCGTAGTAAGAAGAAGAGTTGTCATGGCAGGTGGCGGATTATATATTTTAGTTGCATATGGTTCTCAAAATGTAATCCTTAGTGGAAACCCCGAATTCACTTATTTTTATACCATTCTAAAAAAATACAGTCATTTTGCCTTTGAATCAGCCACCATACCTCTAGAAGGTCCACAAGAATTATTCTTTGATGAGCCAATTCAACTTCGTGCAAAAATCCAGCGCATCGGTGACTTATTATCGGACTTATATTTTACCTTTTCTTTACCAGATATTTACTCTAAATATTTTGATTCTAGTTTACCAGGTCCTACATTTGAAAGAAGACAGTATCAATTCCAATGGGTAAGATATATCGGTGCACAAATTATTCAAAATGCTACCTTCTTAATTGGAGGAACTCAGGTCCAAGAATTTGACAGTGACTATATTATTTCAACTGCATTTACGGATCAAGATGAAACACAGTATAATAAATGGCAGCAACTAGTTGGAGATATTCCAGAAATCTATGACCCAGCAAATGGAAAATACTCCGGCGCTGTTGCTTCTTCTATAACTCGCACAACTGGCTTATATCCAAATGTGTATCGAAACCAGGATCCATTAATTCAAGCACAAGCAAATTTTCCATCAATTCCTGGACGTGATATTACTCTACCACTCTCTTTCTGGTTCTCGCAAAATGCAGGTCTAGCACTTCCTCTTATTTCTCTACAATATCACGAATGTGAAGTTCAACTGACTCTCAGGCCCATAAGAGATCTCTACACAGTCTTAGATCCATCAGGATATAGAGTTAGACCCCAGAATAAGATTAATTCATCTATAAAACAATTACAAACTGGAAATGTATCTTATACAAGTGATAATGACCCCGGTGTCTTTATAAAGGAGTTTCTGACGGATTTCGGTTATGCAGTTCCGACATTAAATACATGGCCTCTAAATCCGAGGCTTCAGGCAACCTATATTTATTTGACCGACGATGAACGTCGCACATTTGCCACTAAACCGTTAACCTATATTGTCAGACAAGTTACGAATTATAGCTTTCAAAATATTACAAGCAGACAATTATTTGATTTATATACTCATAATCCTGTTCCACGTCTTATCATTATACCTAGAAGAACTGATTACTTAAAAAATCTAAATGCCTGGGTAAATTTTACAAATTGGTGGTTATATCCAAATGCTCCATTTATTCCTGCTTATAGTTCTATACCAACTGGAGGATATTCTGGTGTGCTGACCGCCGCAATGCAACAGGATATTGTAAATCATATTAGAATTTTATGTGATGGTAATGAAATTCAGGAAATTAAACCTCTCCAATATTTCAATGAATTAAGCTCTTGGAAATATGCAACTGGAGTATTTCCACCAGGCCTTGCAATTTATAGTTTTGCTCTTGATACATCGAAGTGGATGAAACCTAGTGGGACACTAAATACAAGTAGAGTAAAGAATTTTCAACTTGATATTGACCCATGGCCTCTAGCTGCAAATTCATTATTCGCATATAATATCTCAGTATATGTGGAAAGTATCAACTTTTTGGTGATAGAAGGTGGTATGGGAGGAATGAAGTATGCAACGTAATATTTTAAGTATAAATTTTTATTATAATTAGATGAGTTCAACATCAGGGGGTTTATTTGGAAGCAGTAATTCAGAAAGCACCCCTTCTACAGGAGGTTTATTTGGAAGCAGTAATTCAGAAAGCACCCCTTCTACAGGAGGCGTATTTACAAGACTATATAATAAAGTTCAATATGAAACATCAAAGGCATTATTTGATCCTGAGGCAGATGCATTTGCAAAACAAGAAGCTGAACAGAGGAAACAAGATGAAGAAGCTAATATGCGAGCAGCGGATGAAGCTGCAAAAGCAAAAAAGAAACTAGATGATAAACTTAAATCTGATATCGAGGCAACTAATTTAGAGAATAGAAGAGAATTTAAAACAGATAGGGCAATAGGAAATATTATATCGGGTGTATTAAATGTATTTAAAACTGTTTTAATGATTGCATTAATGTTATATGGTGGGCATTTAGCAGCAAATGAAGCAATTGGATACAATATTCCATTTCGTATTCTAAGTTTTATTTATGGCACATTTCTATTTTGGTGGGTTATTCCACAGTCATTAATAAAGAAATATTACTATAAAATTGATATACCATATTTCAGTTTTTTACCTATTTTAGTATATGATCCATTAACAATGAGTGAAAATATTTTCT
>Ga0114962_10003183_pt1 | contig 13402 bp, 13 predicted proteins | sample C_130820_MF_Meta_FD_87017 | JGI IMG/M metagenome (GOLD analysis project Ga0114962, IMG submission 87017) | Freshwater microbial communities from Lake Croche, Canada to study carbon cycling - C_130820_MF_MetaG | ecosystem: Environmental > Aquatic > Freshwater > Lake | place: Lake Croche, Canada... | reverse complement strand
TCCATCGGCGCTTGGCCGACCGATGTATCGAGGATATTTCCGCGATCATCTTTTAAAGTGTATTCAATGCTAACAACAGTTTCTTTGGCGACGCGCATAGGGAAGGTCGAAAGAAGGAACAAAATTCACTTTTTCGCAATCACTGAATTTTAAAAATTTAACTATTAGGTAATTCGCCGGCTGGACCTTCGATGTTAGTAATATCTGCGTTTGCCTTAGGAATTATCGCCAAGCTGTCACGACCCTCAGCAACACCAAGCGTACGGAGATTTTCACCCAGTGGACGAATGTATCTATCATAACTAGAGATTGCGTCATTGAAGTTTTCTGTAGCCGAGTGTAGGCTGTTTCTTACCTTACTTATATATTTATAAAATTTCTCTACACGTTCATAGAGATTTTGGGCCTCTTCCGCTATTTTACTAGCATTTTCAGACTGTTTATGTTGCTGCCAGGTTAAATTAATAGCACTTAAAAATCCTAATAGCGTCGCAGGGGTAGCAATAAGAATATTTAGCTCATTCGCCTTAAGAATCAAATTATTATCTCCCTCTAAGGCTGTGCTTAATAAAGATTCGGCAGGTAAAAATAAAACTACCTTCTCAAAGGGCTGTAGGCCATTTTGTTTTTTGGATGCATAATCTTTAGCGGCTAAATCTTTAATGGTCTTCAATAACTTCTTGGCATGATCTTCAACCAGTTCTTTGCGATTGGGTGCGGATTGATTAGCGAGAGCGACATCAAACTCAGGTACCTTGGAGTCAATAATCACACAACGATTAACTGGAATACGCACAATTAAATCGGGACGTGTATCGTCGGTCGAAACTTGTTCGCTATAATCACAGAGGCTGCTCATACCGGCTGAGTCGACGACGTTTCTTAAGGTCTGCTCGCCCCACTTACCGCGATGCTGGGAAGATTTTAATACGGCGGTGAAATCGTTAGTGCTCGACGAAAGTAATTTCGTGGCTTCGGCCATTTGTGACATCTGCGCATTCACTGCAGCAATCGCTTGGTCCTGACCTAAAATACTTTGCTGCATACTTCTACGATAGTTTTCGAGAGCGGCAGTTACTTCAGAAATAAGCGGAGCTACTTTAGTGGCGACTTCTTTGGTCACATCAGGAGCCATTCCTTTGAGTACATCAGTGCTCATTTTTGAAAACGCTACCTTGAGTTCTGCGATATTTTTTTCTGAGTCGGCACGAACCTGAGCTAGACCTATCGCATTGCTACTTTGGGCTTCGGTCAGTTGGGATTTCGAACTTTCCGCAATCGCTTCAGCTGCGGAAACACGCTGAAGGGCTTTGGTTTTTAAATCCTGCTCGTTTTGTAAACTGACTTGGAGAGCTTTAATTTGTGCTCTTAGATCTTGTACCAGCAAGTCTTGGTTGACCGAAGTTGCCCCGGAGTTTTTCTGCGTTGAGTACAAATAAATGAGAGCGCCGACTCCCAAGATAAGCAGTCCGAGTAATATTGGTATGAGTGTATCCATAAATAGTATAAATCTAGTAGAAAATAGAATAACGGGAGGGCGCGTAAAACGCAACCCTCAGCGTGGGTCAGTTTCAATCGCGATACAATTTCCCATCTCCCAAGCAGCTTCGTAGGCGGCCACGTAATCGGGCGTCGACCAAGAGGGTGCCGCCGCTTCAGCTCCGAGCCCTGCTAAAAATCCATAACGAATACCGTGAGCGATGCGTTGCCGTCTCGCATTGATTCGTTTGGCGACCCACTGTTCTAATGAAGTGGTATCGATATCTAAATCTTCTGTGCGAGTAGAACGACCTACCTGCCAAGAAACAAAAGCCGCGTGATTAAGATCGGTTACAGATTTGGGTGAAACCTCGGGTGGGTGTCGTCCCTCGCGACCGGCATCAATATTTTCTTTGATGGTTAATCGCAAATTCACGCGCCAGCGCTCTTCGGTTGAGAGCAGGCCGTAATCAAACTCAGGATTATCGGCGGCATCGTCTTTAAGTTCATGACGTGCATATTTTCTCCATTGCATGAGCCAAATCTCCCAGGCTTCGCTACCTCGATGGGGTGGCTTACCCAACCATTCTGGAATGTCATCGCGCATCAATTTGTGCTGAAATTAGAATAAATATGCCAAAAAGCAAGAAAAAGGTGAAAAAATGTTCACTACACCTAGTTTGGGTGATTTTCGGTGATAAATTCAATCGAACTATTGGGTGGTCGTGTTGTTATAGTAGTGACCCCATTGTACTGTCTTACACCCAACTATTTACTCCTCTGATATTCTAATGAAAAAGTTTACGAATTTATTAATACTTGGGGTCTTTACCGTCTCCACCCTCCAAAGTTTTGCTGCTGATACAACTGTGGTCACCGCCGTGGCAGTGGCGACACCGGTAGCGAGCCTCTCAGTGAATGATAAGGTTGGTCCGATGGATTTTAGCGATGTCACCCTACCTCAAATCTTGGATCTCTTACAGAAGTGGACGGGCAAAACAGTTTTACGTCCCCAAGCACTGCCAACTAATTTATACACATTGAAATTGCCAGCTGGGACGCCGCGCTCGGAAGCACTTTTAGCAATCGAGACATTATTAAATTTAAACGGAGTTGCCATCATTCAACAAGGCGACCGATTTTTAAAAGTCGTTCCCAATAATGTTGCTAAGAGTGAATCGCCTTCGCTGATTACGGAAAGTACTCTCAATTTACCTGCGAGCGGACGCGTGGCCTCCAAAATTTTCGTGCTTAAACATGCCAATGGTCAAGAAGTGGTGACGCAAATTGCGAGCATGCTGAACTCTACCTTGGCTACACCGCCGGTATACTTTGGCCGAAACAATGCTATCTTGGTCACAGATTCGATTATGAATCTGCAAAAAATCGAAACCCTCCTTAATCAGCTCGATCGTCCACAGTTGGACGTCATCGCCACCAAAATGTACAATCTTAAACATGCGATTGCGACCGATGTGGTAACCAAATTAACCACCTTATTACGTTCACCTGCCCAAACGGCTGGTGCCCCGTTTCGTTTAAGCACCGGTACTACATTCACCGCCGATGAACGTACCAACCGAATTATTTTAATTGGTTCGGCCGATCAACACACGTTCTTCGACAACCTGATTGATAGTCTCGATGCGAATGCGGATCCTAATACAATGACGGATGTTATTTTCTTACGTCACGCCAACGCTACTGAAGTCGCTACATTGCTCACACAGTTAATCACCGGACAGACCAAGGCGACTACCACCGCGAGTGGAGGTAAATCTACCACCGGCACTAATCGCGTTACCACTCCTAATGGAAATAATGCAGCTCCTGCCGCTGCAGCTAATTCAGGTTCAACCCAAAATGGTGCTGACGAATTTAGCAGCATGACCACCGTCTTGGCGGATGTGCGCAGTAACTCTATCGTCGTTTCAGGTACGAAAGACGATTTAAGATTACTCCACCAACTCATTGATAAAGTAGATGTCGTTCTTCCACAGGTACGCGTAGAAGTGGTTATCGCAGAAGTTACCCTAACGGATGCTGACACTAGCGGAATTAGCGCACTGGGCATGAATGTAAGTAGCGGAAAATTAATTGGAGTGAGCAGCACCTTTGGTGGTGGCACCTTGGCCGGTAATGGTTCCGCCTTTGCCACTTTGGCTGCGGGAAATGACCTTTCGGGTATCATTGCACTTTCAACCACGCCCACCAAGAGCGACACCCGTATCTTGTCGGTTCCGACAATCACCACGACACACAATAAAGAAGCTACGATTTTCGTAGGTGAGTCTCGCCCAGTAATTACAGGAACCCAGTCTAGTGCTGGTACAACAGGTTTAGTTACTAGCTCAACTGTTTCCCAACGCGATATTGGCATCCAATTAAAAGTCTTACCCCTCATTGGTAAAGATGGCTCAGTACAATTACAGGTTACCCAACAAGTTGAAGATATTTTAGGACAAGTAACCTTAGATAATAACCTCCAACCGATTATCGGCCGACGCTCGACGGACTCATTCGTCAGTGCGATGAGTGGAGAAATTATTGTGTTGGGCGGATTACAGCGCACGCAAAGTCTCAACCAAGCTAACCGTCTCGGTCCTATTCCTTTCTTAGGTGATCTCTTTGGATCCTCCACTAAATCGACGACTCGTACCGAGCTCGTTATTTTTATGAGACCTTATGTTTTAAATAATTCAGCGGTCGATAACTTGAATGCCATGAGCCGAATTAACGCTACGCCGATCAGCGAAGAGGTTAAGAAAGTTATTAATCAAACACCCGCCGAGCCCTTTACTAAATAATTTATGTCATTGGCTACTCGCGATGGATTGCCTTTGAGCCTGGTAGGCCAACTCAGTGATGCTGCACTGAGCATAGTCAATGAGACGTCGCGGGAAAATCGCTACAAGGTTCTCGCTCAACAATTAAATATCACTGATTCTGCTTTGTTAGCACAACTGGCTCAAGCCACGGGATTAACTGTTTTAGAAGAACCTGCGATTGATTTGCAGGGCGTAAAAATTTTACCCGCTCGATTGGCGAGCGATACCCAAGTTGTTCCTGTTTTAATTGCCGGTGCTGAAGAAGGCCGCCTTAACTTAATTTCACCACTCCCGCCCGACAGCGATACGCTCGATTGGATTAGCACTTTTTCTACCCGACGCCCGAAGTGGTTTCTAGCTTTGCCTGAACGTGTGGCTCAACTGATCAATGAAAACTACGGTGTGGGTGGCGGAAGTCTCGATGACGAAGGAGAAGATCTGCCCGCTCAAGAATCTTTATCGTCAGACGTCGAAGCCGATGCCGATGCCGCAGTCGTTCGATTCGTTACCGATGTTTTATCTCAGGCTGTGGCCGAAGGCGCGACTGACGTTCACTTTGAACCCCAAGAGGGAAATTTAAGAATCAGATATCGCGTCGATGGAATTCTTATCCCGGTACCATTGCCTGAAAATTTAGCAAGATTCCAAGATGCTATTATTTCACGTTTAAAAATTATGGCGCGGCTAAATATTTCCGAACGTCGCTTGCCCCAAGATGGACGCATTAATTTTCGCGATGGGAAAAATGTGTTAGATATTCGCGTTTCAACGATTCCCACCATTTACGCTGAATCAGTTTCCTTGCGTTTACTCAATCAGCGCAAAGAAGCTTATGATATGAATCGCATTGGGATGTCGCCCGACGAACAAGCAATCATTCGAAAAGTTTTAGATTATCCGCACGGCATTATTTTAGTCACTGGCCCAACAGGCTCAGGTAAATCCACTACCCTAAACGCTTTCTTGAGAGAAATTAATTCTCCCGACTTACGCATCGTCACGATTGAAGATCCCATCGAATACGAAGTGCCGGGCGCCAATCAGGTTCAAACTAAGGCGGAAATAGGCCTCACGTTTGCGAATGCATTGCGTAGCACGTTGCGACAAGATCCTGATGTCATTATGGTGGGTGAAATTCGAGATTTAGAAACCGCCGAAATTTCTATTCGGGCCTCACTAACTGGGCACTTAGTCTTTTCTACGCTTCACACCAATGATGCACCTGGAGCGATTACCCGATTAATCGACATGGGCGTTGAACCATTCCTAGTGGGATCCGCGGTTGAGCTCGTCATCGCGCAAAGATTGGTTCGTCGACTTTGCTCCGACTGTGCCAAGGATGCGCCTGTTAATCCTGCGCGCTTATTACCTGCTTTAGAATCACTCGGCATGGGTGAACCGGAGTTAAAACAAGTCACAACATTACGAGAGCCTGTAGGTTGTCGCCGCTGTCGTAACACGGGCTATCGCGGCCGGGTCGGTGTTTTCGAAATTTTCCATCCTAAGCCACAGCACGATTTAATTATCACACGAGTCAGTAATCGCGAATTAACGGATCGTGCGATTGCTAATGGAATGAGACCTTTAGCACGAGCAGGCTGGGAAAAAGTGGTGGCTGGTTTAACGACGATTGATGAGCTGGTGCGCAATTTAAGTTCTAACGAGTAATTATGGCATCCTTCACTTACACTGCCCGCGATAGTCAGGGCGCCGTAGTTGGAGGAGTGATTGAGGCACCTCATCGCCGCGATGCGTTACGTAAGTTACAAATGAAAAATTTAAAACCTCTCAAGGTTGAAGAAGTGGGTGCCGCTAAAAAAGAAAAAGTGAGCGACCGCAGTTCCAAAGAAAATGACCCTACAGCCGCAGAGTGTTTACCGTTTCTCGAGTCCATGGCGGATTTGGTGCGTAGTGGAATGTCGGCGGGTGAATCTCTACGATTGCTTTCGTTGAGACTCCAAAAATCTCGCCTCCGCAATTTATGTTCAGGGATTTGGGCAAAATTAGGTGAAGGACAAAGTTTGTCCGCTGCCATGGGTGCTTACCCGGCGGTGTTTGATGGTCAGACGATTAATTTAATTTCGGCAGGCGAAGCTACCGGAAATATCCGCGATGTCTTAGAACGATTAATTACTCACTTTACGGAGCAGGCCGAGTTTAGACGTAAATTAGTCGCGGCAATGGCTTACCCGGTCTTCATCTGCTTTATTGCGATTGGCGTCGTGATTTTCTTTGTCCTCTATTTATTACCACGATTACAAACGCTACTCACTTCCCTTGGTGGAAAATTACCTCTTTCAACAAAACTTTTAATTAACTTTGCAGATTTCTTTGTCGTCGCCGGCCCACTGTTTTTAGTCGCCTTAGTGGTTGGATCGATTGGCGTTTATCAGTGGCGCAAAAAAGAAGAGGGCAAGGTCGCCTCTGATGCGCTACTATTAAAAGTACCCTTGATGGGTGCATTTGTGATGAGAGTTTCGGTTCTTAATTTTTGTCAGACCTTAGCCGTACTTTTAGAGAATGGAATCACGACGGCTGATGCTTTGAGACTCGCCGAGAAGACGGCCCCTAATCGTGCCATGCGCTTGCAGATGCGAGAAGCAACCGACCGCGTTTTAGAAGGTGAAAGTCTATCGCGTGCCTTAGCTCGTACGGGATATTTTCCCCGACTCTTATTAGATCGGGTGGCAGTGGCCGAGCAGACTGGAAATTTAGCACCAGGCCTTAGAGATATCGCACGCTCTTATCGCGCGGAACTCGATCGCTGGCTCGGGGCTATTTCACAAACGATTTCAGCGAGCGTTTTGATTGCCGCTTTTTCATTCGTCGCGTTCATCGCTTTTGCGATTGTCGCTGCCGTCTTCGAGGTCAGCGCTAGCTTCCGCTTCTAAACTTACTTAGTAATAAGTTCTAAGGCGGTTAATTGCAGGGTCATCGTCACGGTACCTGAATTTCCACGATCAGATTGTAAACTAAAGGAGCTGATAGAAATATAAGGTGCTCGAGGACGGAGGTTTTCGTAAAGCTTAACCACGGTGGCGATGTCAGCACGTCGACAACTCAGTTGCATGGTGTGCAAGGCAAACTTACCCGCTTTTTGGGTCTTCGGGGTTTCGGTCGTAGCGTTGAGCCCTACTTCTTTGGTCGCTGCAAGTACTTCCGCCACTAATTGCGAATCATTGTAACCGCGACCCGCCTCTAATCCTTGAATCGCTTTGGCGGCATTCTGACGAATAACTGGTTCATTTTTTAACCAGGTTTGATGAATTTGATTTTCGTTTTCTAAAGCCCGCCACGTATCCCAGCCGGAATTTACGCGCGACCACGAGGCGGTTGACCAGATGATTGCACCGATGACTAAGGCCAAGAGGGCCATGATACGTTCCCGCGTTTGTAAACTGAAAAAGAAATGCTTCATTTATTTTTAACTCCTTTGCGGAGGGTTTCGGGCTTAAAGGTGATGGTGACGCTAAACGTAGTAAAGCTGTCCCGGGCGCGCATATCTTTGGTGGCCACAAAAGAAACCTCAGCGGTCTCCTTTAGGGATTTTTCAAAAGTATTAACATCACTCGCATTGGTGGTGCGTGCTTCAATTTCGAGTTGTGTGTTGTTCTTACAATTTACACGTTGGAAATCGACTGTTCCTGGGCGATGTTCATTAGCGATGGCCAACATTTCTAGGGGTAAGGGCGCTTTCGTATTCATATCGGTAATACGCGCGGAGATTGCTTGAGCTGACTCAATTTCTTGAATGGCCGACTGACGGCTTTCATTGATGAGTTGAAGATTATTAGATCTCCAGTTGATTAGAAACGCAGAGATTTCAAAAACAAAAGAAACGATAATAATACCGACGGCAACGCGCGCCGTATTCCACAATAGTTTATTAACCCGCTCCTTTTTTCTCCGCGTGCTCAAAAAGTCAGCGTCACGAATATCGGCATTGTCCAATTGATTATTCGATAGTTGGAAAGCCTTACCGTTGTTACAATTTAAAATGAGTTGAGAATCGTTTCGATTGCTTGAGAAGTCACCTGTGGTGGTGATAACGGTCGTACCTGATGGCATCCCGGTGCGCTCGAGGATTTCTTTAGTTAAATGTTCCACGCTGCTATCTTTTTTATCTAGGACTAAAACACACTGCGGCAGGGGCTGGTTTTCACTCCAGGCCAGAGCGGTTATGAGATCTGCGCCTTCGTGAATTAAAATTCCGCCGTTATAGGGTCGCTGACCAAGCAGAGCGAGAAATTCTGGGACAACTTGGCAATCGTCAGGCCAAGCAAAACTTTCCTCTGGGGTAAAACGTCGACGGTGGGCCGCATACGCTAAGGCCCATTTATTATCACTACTCGTTATGTAGCCCAACAACATTTGTTCCGATGGAAAAGGTGAAACCGTTTCAATGGCTAGAGAAACTTGGCTGGCAATATTTTCAGGCTCTAACTCAACGAGCCGAACAAAGAATCGATTCCCTGGTAGAAGAGCAGCTGACTCGCGTTGTTTGGAAAAAAGTGAACTCATTATTTTGTGGCGGGTGGTGGTCCATTGTCTTCGGACCAGGCAAGAATTCTAAAAGGGTAGTTGATGGTTTGAGCGGTGGTACGTCCTCCGAGTGAGACACTACTGGCAGTGCCGAGGATGACGCCGGGGGTGATGAAAGTGTTGCGCCTTGATAAAGTAGACCCGCTGGAGGTTGTCGAGGTTCCCGATGAATTATTTGAGGCAGTACCATCGGCCACCGTGGAGGATTTTGTGTTAGAGGCAAAGGTGCGAGCCCCTGTAGTGCTTTTGGCATCCATCGCGGTAACCGTGCTAGGATCTTCGACTGGACCAGCATAAGTGACGTCATCGCGAATAGCGACCAAGGCATTCAGCCTACACTTTGCCTGTCCTTCTTTAACGGTCACTCGAATCCACATGAGGTGAATTTCATCATCAAATCCTTTGAGTGGTGCTGCTCCTCCAATTAAAGTTCGGACTTCGCGCGTGACTCGGAAATAGGGTGGGCTGCCCGCAATATTCTGCTTCATATTATTTTGTTTTTCCCGAATTAACGCAACCTGACGCTCATCGAGTCCTTGAGCGTAAAGCAACGCATCGCTCGCCGTATTAATATTGGTATCACTAAAAGTATATAGGCTCACACATTCCTTAAACGATGTGAGCAGGGGGGTTTCATTCCCTTTTTCGTCAAAGAAGAAATCTTTAACAACGCCTACGGTTCTTAACTCCTCAAACGATCGCAAGGGCCGACGTGCGGGCTTGAATGAAAGTTTAGCACGCTGATAGGCGGCGTCCGTTGCTTCTTCTTCGATGGATTCATATTTTTTATTTGTCCACGCAACCAACGCATCAGAAACGCGCTCGGCATCACGTTGTTCTAGTCCCAACGCATAGAGTAGCTGGATTAGACCATTTTTATCCATGCTCGATAGTGGCAACTTACCACTTTCATCTTCATACTCAAATTTGACCTCTAAGCCTTCGCGAGGCGGAATACCAATATGGGCATGTGGGTCATCGAAGCCTTGGCTGGGCGCGTGAATTTTATTTAAATCAATGGCCCGAATTTCATTGATTACTCCGAGTGCTAATTCCATTTCCGACATCGCATCGACGCGTAGTCTCTGGCGGTCCACTTCGTGCATCGACATCGAAAGTTCCAAGGAATTATCCTCCATGAATCGCGCCAGTAGTAGCGATGCCAAGGTGATTAAGACTAAAACAACAATGATGACCGAGCCTTTACGGGCTTTTAGTTTCATGGACGGCTCGCCCCCCGACGACGAATGGGTATATCAATCACGGTTTCAGTTTTTAAATTCCCGTGGGCATAACGAATGCGTAAGCGCGCCGGCTGCAGATAGGCGCTGCCCGCAGTGTCACGAATCGGTGCCTCTTCGCTTTTCCATTTTTTAAGATCACCGTCGAAATAGTCGTAGGCAATCGAGGTCACAAAAGGCGATAAAACTGTTTCGTGGATATCATTTAAATCTCTTTCGAGCTCTAGACGTGATTGCCATTGAAGAATCAATCCGCGCTCGGTGTTAACAAAGAGCGAAAAATCAACATCAGGCAGAGGCGCTTCGGGCCAATCGGCTAAACGTCCAGCATCCGTAAGTAAAAAAGTGAGTCGGGGTGCTACTACTCCATCAACGTCGGTAATATCTTTGATCGTACAACCTAGGGCCCCCGGTCCAATAGTTGTTTGATTCAGTGTTTCCTTCAGAATGCGCGTCGCGGCGCGGACGTGTTGGTCGAATAATCTTTGATCCCTCCCACCGCCCCACAACTCACTCATCGAAAATAAGAAAGTATTTAGGGTGACCAAGAGTATACCTAAGAGAACAAGAGAAACTAAAGTTTCTAAGAGGGTGAACCCTTTTTTGATTATGCCTAGAGCTATCATTGAATGACGGGTGTTTTTTCTCCCGTTGGCTTGGCTGGGTCGGGTTTACTTTTGGGATTATTATCTTTTCCAGGGTTATTATTATCGGGCTTCTTATTGGAATTATTATTCTGGTTGTTGTTACCTTGGCCATTTTTCGTTGTCGCTTTGCTGATAAAGGAAGTCCCGCCACCTGTTTCTTCGTCATACCCGCGGGTTTTTAGAAGTCGCTCTTTAGTATCCGCCAGAATTTTTGCGCGGTCACTTTCAACGGACCAAGTAGGACGGAGTATCCACTGACTCTGCTCGCGCGGGACTCCGTAGGGTCCACCAGCCGCAGCTTGGATTTCAACCGTGATGGTTACCCAAAATAAATCTGCGACCGTAGTTGGCTCAATTTTACCTTTCCATCGCCCCATGCGATCGTCGGGTAGATATACATCTCCGCCTTTTTCGATGTCGGCAAAATTAGCGGTCTCGAGCATCGCTGCCCGACAGCGCGCAAAATCTTCTTCACCCACGCCTTTTTCTTTAAGCGCCATTCTACTGAGTAGAACATTCGAATAGGCGGAGCCCAATCCCACCGCAGCCAGGGCAAATATTGAGAGTGCCACTAAAACCTCAATGAGAGTAAAAGCCTTTTTTCTCATTTTGTTTTTTCGGCAGGTAGGGGCGCGCAGGTGAGGTGATCAATCGGTAGGACGTGTCGCGATTCGTTACGCGTAATTTCTAAACGAATCCGGTCGCACGTTCCGTCAGGATAAAACTTAATCTGAGATACGGCGGCCTCCTCCATTCCACCACCTAGAAGAATGGCTGCATTTACGGCAGGCCCAATTATTTTTACTTTTACGGCCGCTAAGACGGGCATTCTCTCAATTTTATTTTCACCCCAAGTATAGTTAGTGACATCGGGGTCTTCTTCGTCGGCTATAGTTTTTAAAATGACGGTAGTTCCTTGAGCGACTGCTTCGCGTCGAACGGTTTGCAAGAGAGCGAGGAGTGCATCTTCTGGGTCTTCACGCGATGTACCTTTTAATAATGAAGCTGAGCCGCCGATAAGCACAGCGGCGAGCATGCTGATTAAGCCTAAAACTAAAAGTGTTTCTAGGAGAGTGAAACCGCCCCGCAAATGAGTAGATCCCTTGCTCACCAATTTCCAATGTCGTCAGGAGTATCGGTAGCTTTATCGCGCCCCATAGAAAATAAATCAAACGATTCGGTATTATGTGTTCCGGGGTAGCGGTATTGATAGGTCTGGCCCCAGGGGTCGACGGGCAGGTTTCCACTTTTGGCTTCCATGTAAGGTCCGCGCCAGCGATCGGTTTTACCTTCGGGTGCGGTGATGAGTGCTTTGATACCTTCGTCGGTTGAAGGGTAATCTCCTAAGTCGATGCGATAACGCACGAGAGATGTTTTGAGTGATTCGTTCACGAAAAGTTTGGCGACACCTTCTTGGCTTTGTCCAAGAATTTTATCAGTGTTGGTTACCGCAAGGCCCACGAGCATGCCGACAATAGCCACGGCGATGAGAATTTCGAGTAAGGTAAAACCGCGACGAGCGCGTTGAATTTGGGTGAGTCGATTTTTATTAGTATCCATAAATTAGTTGGTTTTATTTTTACCTTTATTTTTTTGGTTTGAGTTAGCGGTAGTGTTTTCCGTGGAAGTACTGGTGTCAGCGGCTTTATTATTACCCTTGTTTTTATTGTTATCGCTTCCGTTGTTTTGATTTTGGCGATCCTGCCAGCGTTGACGCATCGAATCTTTAAAGCTTTGGGCCTGTTCGGCTGTAGGTGCTTGTCCTAAGGTCGCGCTGCCAACGACCGCGGTTGTCACCGCGGGAGCGGCACCATTATTATTAGGCGGCGCCGAATTGGGTGTCGCTGGTAACTCCATTTTCACAATTACAGCTTCGTGAAGTGAGAGGTTCATGGATTGTCCGTTTGACTCCAGAGTCATCGTATTTTTTTCAGGATCGAAGTTTTTGACCGATACCGCAAAGGGGCCGGTGGACACTTCGCCTTCCGCGACCCACACGGATGATTTGGAAGAGGGATTATAAATACTGAAGTAGGTTATACCGTTATCGACGTAGTAACCCCGGAATTCCAAGGACCCCGTGCGTTGGCCGCCGGCACCCGTCTTTCCTTCGCCAAACGGGGAGCGGGTGACAAGGCCCTGGAGATCGACATCAGCCCGGGCCATGGGGGGGTAGAGCGCGACACCAGTGAAGATCAAAAAGGCTAGGGTAGAGGGGTAAAACATGAAATGTTTCTGTGTGTAGAACACCCGATACACCATTAGGTTTCGCCTTAAAATGTCCACCCTTTGCTGGGGGTCTCTTTTTACCCCCAATCGGCATTAATTTAGGCAAAATCTAGGCCAAGATTGAGTGCCTTTAATTCAGCGCTGCCCCGTCCCACCGAATCAGATTTAGACGACCTAAAGTTAACCAGAAGGTCGATTTAGTGTTATAATTTTATAATATAATTATAATATAATTTACCTTGAAGGGTGAGCTTGTTTTCCTACAAATCCGACTCGTATAAAATCATTATACCTCCTCCTCCTTGCAGCTGCTGTTACTCCAGCTTTTGCAGTTACTCAGGCCGCTAAACCCGGCTTATCCTATGATCGCGTCGCCGTTGGTTACTCTTCGAATGACTCGCTAAAGGGCTACGACTTATCAGCCTCCGCTTTAATC
>Ga0114962_10003180_pt1 | contig 13410 bp, 13 predicted proteins | sample C_130820_MF_Meta_FD_87017 | JGI IMG/M metagenome (GOLD analysis project Ga0114962, IMG submission 87017) | Freshwater microbial communities from Lake Croche, Canada to study carbon cycling - C_130820_MF_MetaG | ecosystem: Environmental > Aquatic > Freshwater > Lake | place: Lake Croche, Canada... | reverse complement strand
GTATTTGCTATCAGTGAATGGTAGATATCCTGTCACTAGCGTTGGACTAGTTGTACCAGTACCAGCAACTCCGAAGTAGTAGTAGTAGCCATCAGTGAACGGATGATATCCTGTCGCTAGCGTGCCAGCTCCACTAAGGTAAGTATAATACAGACTGTCACTAGCTTGTACTGGTGTGGCGGTGGTATAAGCTGCCCATCGCACGCCAGCATTATAGTAGCCATTACTATAAACTCCATTAGCTAGTGTGCCCTCACCGGCTGTGGTCGTACTATACGTATAATAATATCCAGCGTTGTCCAATGGTTCCTGAGGAGCACCTGTCGGAGCAGCAGTCAATACGTCGCTTACATAATAACCATCAGTATAATAGCCGTTTTTAACTGTACCAGTCCCTATATCCGCGCCAGCAACATAATTGTGGGTCAATCCATCAGCCTGCAAATTAGCGTAGCTCCCTGTATATAGTCCAGTGTTAACCCCTGCAGCATAGCTATAGGCCAAGCTGTCACCTTCTAGATTATAGGCAACTCCTGTAAATGTGTCTCCGTTAGTGGTTACAGTAGTCACACCAGCAACAACAGTTGTAACAATCAATGTAGTCGCATTTGCTGTGTTAGTGGCTCCACTTGCCACATAAAGAGTACCATCCACTGTACCGGCATTACTAGCCCCAGCTTCAAGCAAAACAGTGCCTGTAACAGTAGCGTTTTCGACTATCTCTCCTCCACTAGTCACTCGCACATTCCCGATTATAGCCCCAGCATTCGTGCCAGATAACACAACATTTCCTGTGATAGTTCCAGAGACTGTATTTACGCCACCAGCCAAGATCTCTGCAGCTCCTGTGATAGTGCCGCTGTTGATTCCGCCATCATCGATTGTGACAGCTGCTTCGATAACTCCTGTGTTTTCTGCTCCGTCGATTAACGTTGTTGGTATAGAAATTGCCATATAGATTTAAAGTAAGAAATTAAGCTCCTCCTGTGTAGGTAACGTTACCACTGAGCACCAGGGTTCCAGTGTTTCCTGCCCCGACATTAGTAATGGGGCAGCTGATGCTGACTGCTGCGGTTGAAGTTAAGGTTAAAGTGCAAGATGCAGCTACACTGATGTCATCGGGTTCCACCCACGCAGGTGAAACATAGTCAAGAACTGCAGTACAATTTGATAATATTACGACGTGTGTGCTATTGTTTGGATACGCGTCTGCATTAGTCGTATGCACAGAATTTCCAAACCAGTTAGTTAGTGTAGACCAAAGATAATCTGTAGTGCTGTAAAAATATCTACCAATTACAGATGCTCCTCCCCCTCCTCCACCAGAGGCAAGAGGATGTACTCCTGCAAAACTACCTGCACCAAATGTTGATAATATAGGCATAATTAAAATAAAAGTAAGGCAGGGAGCACCCTTGTTAGAGTGCTCCCTGCATTGTTGTTAGACTTAGGCGAACTTTACAGCACTGCCAAACACAGTGTATGCGGCACTACCTGTCTTCACTATCGTGAGGGTATAAGCCTCGGTTGTGTTAATGGCTGTCACTGGAGCTACCCCGTCAGCCCACTTGACTGTTACGGCAGCTCCATCAATTGTAACGTCGACCAAGTCGTACTTGGTGCTTCCCTGTTTTACAAGCAACACTAGCGTGAGTGCTTTGTTTGTAGCAAGGTAACTGTTCAACGTTACAGTGCTAGATGCTCTGATATTTATATCATAGGGTGCAGTTGCCGCTGTGGCGAAGTATACGATCTGCTGAAGTGTCACATCATAGTTAAACACCGCAGGTATCACACTATTGTTAGTAACGTTCTCAAAGAGACCTGGCATCAGATCCACACCCACATCAGCAGCACCGACCTGAATGGCCAATACTTCGATAGTGGTGTTATCTGGAGGGGCGCTAGCGAATTCGATAGCTCCAGCGCCAGAGTTGTCAAGGATGGTGTAAGCATTACCTGCACCACCAATTTGGTGCTCACCACTGATAGTGACTAAATAACTGGTGGCTGTTGTATCAGTATAACCAGTAATGCCAGTGAATACAGTGTCTGTGCCGTTACCAGTGAATATGGTCTGCTCAGCTCCACCTACAATAAGAGCACCTGTACCGGCTGGTCCAGATACACCAGATTGCCCTGTTATACCCTGTGTGCCTTGTTCTCCTTGGGTTCCTTGTTCACCCTGGGTTCCTTGTTCTCCTTGAGTACCTTGTTCACCCTGGGTTCCTTGTTCTCCTTGTGTGCCTTGTTCTCCTTGAGTACCTTGTTCCCCTTGTTGACCCTGTTGACCCTGAGTACCCTGTTCACCCTGTTGACCCTGAGTCCCTTGTTCTCCTTGGGTTCCCTGTTCACCCTGTTGACCCTGAGTACCTTGTTCACCCTGGGTTCCTTGTTGACCTTGAGTACCTTGCTCACCTTGGGTTCCCTGTTCACCCTGAGTCCCTTGTTCTCCTTGAGTACCTTGTTGACCTTGAGTACCTTGTTCACCCTGAGTACCTTGGGTTCCTTGCTCACCCTGTGTGCCTTGTGTGCCCTGCTCACCCTGAGTACCTTGTTCACCCTGAGTACCCTGTTGACCTTGGGTTCCTTGTTCTCCTTGGGTTCCTTGCTCACCCTGAGTACCTTGTTCGCCCTGTGTGCCTTGTTCGCCCTGAGTACCTTGAGTACCTTGAGTACCTTGTTCACCCTGAGTACCCTGTTGACCTTGGGTTCCTTGTTGGCCCTGAGTCCCTTGTTCTCCTTGTGTGCCTTGTTCTCCTTGTGTGCCCTGAGTACCTTGGGTTCCTTGTTCTCCCTGAGTACCTTGCTCACCCTGTGTGCCCTGCTCACCCTGTTCACCCTGAGTACCTTGCTCACCTTGGGTTCCTTGAGTCCCTTGAGTCCCTTGAGTCCCTTGAGTCCCTTGAGTCCCTTGCTCACCTTGAGTCCCTTGCTCACCCTGAGTACCTTGCTCACCTTGGGTTCCTTGTTGACCCTGAGTCCCTTGTTCTCCTTGTGTGCCTTGTTGACCCTGTGTGCCTTGCTGACCCTGTGTGCCTTGTTCTCCTTGAGTACCTTGCTCACCTTGAGTACCTTGCTCACCTTGGGTTCCTTGCTCACCTTGGGTTCCTTGCTCACCCTGAGTACCTTGGGTTCCTTGAGTACCTTGCTCACCTTGGGTTCCTTGAGTACCTTGGGTTCCTTGGGTTCCTTGAGTACCTTGCTCACCTTGGGTTCCTTGCTCACCCTGAGTACCTTGCTCACCCTGAGTACCCTGAGTACCTTGCTGACCCTGAGTCCCTTGTTCCCCTTGAGTACCTTGCTCACCTTGAGTACCTTGTTCTCCTTGAGTGCCCTGAGTACCCTGAGTACCCTGAGTACCCTGAGTACCCTGAGTACCTTGCTGACCCTGAGTACCTTGTTCTCCTTGTGTGCCTTGCTCACCTTGGGTTCCCTGCTCACCCTGAGTACCTTGAGTACCTTGGGTTCCTTGGGTTCCTTGAGTACCTTGATGCCCCTGTGTGCCTTGCTCACCTTGAGTCCCTTGCTCACCCTGAGTACCTTGCTCACCTTGTGTGCCTTGTTCACCCTGAGTACCTTGATAGCCCTGGTCGCCCTTGGCCCCAGAAACTACAGCCAAGAACAATCCATGAGCATTCGCAAACCCTGTTGTTCCTGTACCTGCACTAGTTACAGCTGTGACAGGAATAGTCCAATATGTAACACCGTTAACTGCATCATACGTACGTGTAGGAGCATCACTGATAGTGAACTTCTGCACATTGTTGCTCACATTGGCGTCTTGCACTACGATAGGCTGCGTTTTTTGCAGCATTGCCAAGAATATGTCAATATCAAGATCATCTTGAGTCAAATGCGACACATAGAGATTTGTGGCATTATGTTGCGATGCCCCCTGCGTATCCCACATAAGCTGTGCGCTTCCCGGGACGTGTAAAGCTGTGCCCACTTCATATGTAGCTGTAAAGGCTGCATACTTGTAGATAGAAGAGGATATACCGTTTTCGCCTTGTTCACCCTGAGTCCCTTGCTCACCCTGTGTGCCTTGCTCACCCTGTGTGCCTTGCTCACCTTGTGTGCCTTGCTCACCTTGAGTACCTTGTTGTCCTTGAGTTCCTTGATGTCCTTGTTGACCTTGCTGACCCTGATCACCAGTAACACCAGTATCAACAAGAGTTACCCAAGTGTTTTTGGCTGCATTCAACTGATAGGTAACGTCAGCGGTGTAACCACTGGCTGTTGTGGAACAATACACAATCTGTCCAGCATATCTCAGCCCACTGCTGAGGTATGCACTCATTTCTGCTCCGGTCATTACGCCGCTATTGTCTAGCGGACCATCATATTGTCTTACGAACTGTAAAGGAAATGCGATATTAGCCATATATTTTAATCTATTAAGTGTTTCTTTAAATAGGTGTGTTTAAGTTAGATTGTGACGACGTATGTTGCAGCGTTAGGAAACGGTGCATTTGGGACATAACTATAAACCTTGTATCCGATAGCTGTGTAGGCGTTAGCGCCTTCGACGTTCACACTGGTTTTTGTGAATACATCCTTAACTTCAGAGTTGGCAACTTCCACATACTTTACGGTAGACACATCGCGAAGTGTATCAGGATAAGCAAACACGACGCTTGTGGCACCTAGAGGAATATTGATAGTGAAAGAAGTTCCATTAGCGGGATTCAATACACCGTTACCCAGGTCTCTAACGTCCGCGCTGGTAGCAGCAGGTTTGCTGTAACCATAGAAATATTTACGCTGCCCTACGACAGTCACACTATCAGACACAGAACCAACAGCTAGTGCAGTCAAAGGAGTAACGCCATCAACACCAAACGCCAATCCCTTACTATTGAGAGGAACTGCCCCGATAGCATAATCTACAGTAGAGCTGAATGTATTATTTCCAGCTGCGACAGTTACAGTACCATTATTTTTAGAATTATTATTTTCACGATCAATACCATCGATCGTGTATTTAGTAGCAGCTCCAGCTCTATAAGCCTGAAAAGCGTCAGCATTCCACACACCAGCGGTCATCGTACCATCAATGCTTCCACGATTAAAAGTAGCGGTAAGAGTTAAATTAGCGGAATAGCCAGCTTCCTGAGGAGAGCTGATACTGCTCCCCAAAACGACCGAAGGGGCTACATAGCTAGGCTCAAATGTAGCCGTCACCATAAGTTCAATGAACTCCTGAAGAGTTGTTCCGGTTGTGATGTTTTGTCCGGGGACGATAGACCCCACAGTTTTATTAGCCACAACTGATTGAGTTGAAGCTACCATTTCATATGCTAATCTTGTTAATGCCATAATATCTTTTTTTATTTATTTGTTATTTACTGAAACACACACACTGTTATTGCTAAATTATTGGGAGGCGCCTCATCAAAAATTACCGATCCACCGTCCTCTGTACTTACAGTGTATGAGGTGTTCGGCTGTTGAGTGGCTCCTCCAACTGTTACTACACATTTTAACGCATCTGCGGAAATAATACCAGATATTCCATTAAATATTTTTTTTACCCCATCGCCTGTAAAAACCTGCTGGGAGAGGCTACCGGAGCCAGGAGGGCCTTGTAGCTCCTCCAGAGACACAAGATCAGTCCATGTGGGATCTCCTGCGGCTTGCCATTGAATATATCCATTACTTTTTCTTAAAGATATTTGTCTGCCACTGCCCCCCTCACCAGTTAACCCCTGACGTAATATACCATACGTCACTTTCCGCATTCCACCCACCCGCTGTTCTACAACAAACAGATCAGCGTTGTTGAGAGGATTAGCGGATTTTAGCTCTGAGATGGATTTAATTGAAGGACCAACCATGGGTATAGATTACCCAGAGGAATTAAAGTTTACAATAATAAATATAGACTTTTAGTCTATTTTTGCTTTAGCCAACGCCGAGTAGTAATCTTTCCGTTCAGAAAGGTGGTCTTTGGCTATTTCCTTGGCTGCCGCACGATTATCAGTATGCTCCATCTCGTGCTTTTTCCCTTTGGCTAATTCTCTTTTAGGATATTTCGAGTCTGGGGTATAGTCCCCCTTACCACCTATGAGCTTTTCACTGCTAGTCTTTGCGTTACCACTAGCTTCACTAGGTTGGCTGCTATAGAACTTCTCTTTCATCTTGTTCATTGCCTCATTAGCTTCTTCAGGGCTACCACCTTTTAATCTCCCGAAAGCACTCATGTTTTCTGCTCCCTGCATATGGTTATACAGATTTTTAGAAGCTTTCACAGGATCTCCACCTATCAAAGGAGATAGCTTTTCAGATATAGCTGAACCTGGAAAAGCTGCAGCCTGCCCTATGAGTTTAGTTGCAGGGTGACCGCTTATGCCTAGATTATGAAATATTGGATTATTAGAGAATTGCTTGGCAGCTAGGTCTCTTCCAGCAATGTCTCTACCTTGCTGAAGAAAAGCATCATACATACTTTGACCGTTAACTGGTCTTGGTATGGCTTTGTTTCCAAACAGTGTTTGAAGTAGCAGATTTGTGGTGCTAGGGTTCTCTGCAGTTTTTTTTAACTCTAGCACCCGTTTTACTGCTTCTGAAGAATATTCACGCATGCTAACTTTTGAGGAATGGGTTTGAAAATCTAGTTAAAACTGGAGAATTTAGCCTATCAGCTAAAAATTGTTCATGTCTTGGTTGCTCTTTTTTCTTTTTACGTTTATTTAATATGGCATGAATTGCGCCCACAGCTGCGCTAGGACCTGCAAGGGAAATCAAATAAGTTGCAAAAGCAGGAAGCAAAGAAGCACTATTCAAAAGCTTAGCTTTTCCAGACATTGAGCTGTTCATCATATACTTGATGCCCCTTCGACTCGCCTCAAACTCAGGTACAAGCGCACCAGCATTAGCAAGAGCACCAACAAGTCCTCCCTTTAATCCTCCCTTAAGAGTACTATCTTCGTCATTAGTTAATGCGTACGCGCCAGCTGCAGGAACAACGCCAAGCCCAAGGCTGTTCGCCATCATTGTTGGTCCATACATTTTTCTTTGAAGAAAACCTGCAAGGTCTTTGCTGGCATGAATGTTTGCATGTCCAAGCTCATGAGCCATTATTCCAGGTTTCCAAAGTCTTTTACTTGCTGCTGTCACTAGCCCGGTCTTTCCTTGAGCAATATTTTTTTTATGCTGAACGTTGTTTTTATCTAATTCGCTAAAATAGGCATTTTCTGATAAAATGGGCAACTTTTCTATTGTAGGTTTAATGGCTATGGTTTTATCGCCAACACCAGAGTTATGCATAAGCTCCTCAAAAACTTTATCCTCCATAGGTGCAATTTTTGATGCTCCGTGTAGAGCAGACAGACCTAACATAGGTACAGTAAACATTGAAGCTAAACCACCTAATGACTCCAGTGGGCCAGCTTTCTCAAGAGCACCAAAAACTTTATTTTTTGGAGTGTCTTTTTCTTCATTATACTTTTTAACAACTTTTTGAATTATCTTTTTCTTTTGTTCTGCAGACAAATGATCGTATTTTGTTTTTTGTTTATACGCTAGAGACATGCCACCCAAAGCACCTAACCCAAATCCTGTCACAGCTCCACCGGCCAGTCCTCCGCGCCCGCCCAGAACGCGTCCAAGCAATCCTCCACCAACAGCGCCAGCTAGACCTCCACCAGTTCCGGCCGCAGCAAATCGTAGACTAGGATTGTCATTATAATCTGAAAGATTCTCATACACCTCATTATACGTTTTTTTATCTTCGGGTATAGCGGCGCTCGCCCTGTCAGCATACAGTCCGTCAGATAGACGATATTGCTCTATAGCTTGATCCACAGGATCCTGAGTTGCTTTACCTCCAGCATTGACAATAATAGAGCGTACTATATCACTCATAGCTAGTTTCCTTCACGTTCCCGCTTATTCTTTTGATGCTTCAGCCAAGCGGCAATAGACCCTAAGGTTAGCCCTGCCCCAGCCAAGGCTCCCACCCCACCGCGAATACGGCTTTTACGTACGTTTTCTTTAGCGATGTCGTATATGTGGTTAACTACGTTACTGCGCCCTTTTTCGAGGTCAGACAATACATATTTAGCGCGATCTGCAGCTTCAGCTTTAGCTGCAGCTATAGCCTTATCATCAGTGATATATTTTAAAGGATTTTTTTCGTTGTGCGCTTCAACATGCACAGCACCCACAGGCAAATTCTTGGCAAACTCTTTGTTGCCCATATTCCAAGTATCTGTATCAAGAGGATTCCAGTCACCAAAGCGATGTTTCCATCTGTCTGCTATCGAACCTGGGGTAAAGTAACCTTTATCATATCCCCAAGCTTCGGGGACAGTAATACGTCCTCCAGGCAGAGCCAGATTCTCTGTAAGAGAACTTGTGCCAAGAGAACCCATGTGCTCATCAGCGATGCGCTGCAAACCAACAAATGTCTTGTTGTCTACATTGCCGATGACAGGAATAATGTGTGGATTGTTTGCTAGAGCTTGTTGGATCTTAGGGTTCTTGCCGTTTCCTCCAGTCAGGGCAATTATTTTAACATCATCTCTACCTGCTTCTTGTAAAGCTTTTGATCTTTCCAACGCACGCTCAGCAACAAAGTCTCCGCGTCCGCTACCAGATATAGTGATTATCTTTTTTCCTTTAGCATCACGCAATTGATCGGCTAGATGAGGATGAGCTTTAGCAAGATTACTTAACACCTCTTCTTTTGGTGCAGTGTCTTTAATCGACTCTAGTGCAGATTCAAGAAGCAATGGGCTGCCTGTTTCGTTTAATTTGTGTATCTTGGCTCCCCCTCTAACAATGTCCTCTATTTGCTTACTTTCAGGTCCGTAGTATAGTGCGTGGTCATTAGGTCCCAAATTTTGCAGTGTGCTGCCGCTCATATGTCTCGAATTAGGATGAAACATGTCGGTCATGATTCCTGCTCGGCTCTGATAAGGTCTGCTGTTTGTATGATCAAAGAAATCTGGATGTTGTCTTTTACCAGCATTCATCCCCGCCTGATGCGCATCAGCAAATTGCCCAAGGCCTGTATCTGCAATGGTATTGTATGCGTCTTTTAATTGAGACGGATCAACAATACCTGCTTCGTTACGCACAATACGACTTAAGTTAAAGTCTTTATACTCTGGGTTAGCGTCTTGCGCTTTTTCTAATAAGCTATACAAAGCTTCTCCAGGATTTTTGTGCCCCGAACCAATATCCCAACTATGAAAGTCAGGGCTCATTTTTCCGTACGTGACAGCAATCTCTTTGTTTGGATTTAAAAGCTGCGGAGCATAATGATACATAGCTCCAGCACCCGCACCTGCACCTAATGCAGCTGCAGCGTCATAACCCATCTCACGGGTAGTGTCTTTTAGATCATCATTAATTATTTCTCCGGACTTTTTAAGAGCTTCTTGTTCTTTTTTTTGTTTATACTTTTTATAAGCGTGATAAGCAGTCGCTGCAGTAAGCGCCCCACCCCCAGCTAGAATAGGTGTTTTTGCACTAAGTATCTTATCTAGTATTTTTGGTACAGTTTGCCGATACCCTCTGGCCGTTCCTAGTACAGTACCTTTATGATTACCCACCATCCTCATAACGGACCCAGTGTCTTCCAGTACGTCAGCATTACTAAGCACTTTCTTTCTCAAAGCTTTATCTGCCTCGTCACCTAAATGAAATTTGTGTTCATCTAGAGCGTTTCTAAGATAGTTGTTGTTTTCAGGAAGATTAATTTCTCTTAATAATTTTCCGCTACCCTCTCCGACGGAATCAAAGGATCCTTCAAGATGATGCTTTCTTAACTCGTTTAATGGTACGTCTGGATCACTATACAATCTGTAATGCTCTACGCCAGGGTCATGCTTTATACTGTGCTTTACATCTTTATAAAGATCAGGCAAATCACCAAACATACCAGTATAGTTTCCTTCGTTTAGGTGCTTCTTAAGATACTCTTTTGTTCTCGCTAAAGCCACCCACGAGCTTAGATGTGCTTTGTTTATGTTGCCTGCAGACATACCAAGAACAGGGCTATGCGTTATATCTCTTGCCCCATTGATGTAGGCGTCCATCACTTCTTGGGCCTTTTCTGGAGATAGTTGCGGAGATCCTTTTTGTAGCTTCTCTATAGCCATCTCTGATCTTTGCTGCGCCAGATTATTCTCCCAGGCATCAAGCTTGTTTCTTATGTTCCCCACATCGCTTAAACCTTTTGCAGCAAGTGCTGTACCTGTGCCTGCAACTATAGTCGGCGCGAAATAGCTATTGTTTTTGACTTTTTCTGTAGTGTCATCTATAAAACTGGGCTCTGTGGTTGGCATAGATTACTTTTTTGTTTTACTTAACTTTTCTCTCCAGAGCGCCGCATGCTCGACTACATCTGGGTTAATATCTTTATAGCTACCGTTGTGGCCAATAAGCAAGTGACAAATAATGCCATAGCTTTTAGACTCACACATAGTAATTAAATTATCCGGCTCAAGCTCTAGTTCAGGGTAAAGATGGAAAGGCTTGATGTGATGCACTTCAAGCTTATCCTTGTCTCCACACACAGCACACTCACCATGTTTCTCTAAATGGTGTTTGCGTACGGTAGACCAATGCCCTGATCTTTTAGAAGATAGTGAGGCTTTGCCCTGAACCAGGTCTTTGATCTTTTTGATCATATTATCCTCCAGCTAAATTTAATTCGCCACCATTGTTTAGTGTGTTCATACTACTTTCCTAATACTCCAGTGTAACTGCCAGCACTTTGCCTAGGTACTTCTGTGGGGCTATTTTTAATACCTAAAAATCGCGTAATGCGTTGATCCATGGTAGGTTTTCCTGCAGGGCTACTTGCAGGTGCTGCAGGAGCTTTACTGCCTGTAGGCATAGGCAAACTCGATAACGGTAAGCCTCCAGCCTCTTTTAGGATATATAGCGCCTGAGCCTCATTATATCCGTATTCACTTGCTCGTTTAACGAATCCATTGATGTATGCTTGTTGTGTGTTCATATATTAATACATTTCGTCAGGACGCAAAGGCTTCACTGGAGGAGGCATATTAGCCACATCATTTGCATTTCCCTTGATACTGTTTGGAACTTTAACTGGCAGCTTTGCGGGAGCTTTCTTGTTAGCCATGGAGATTTCTCCCATAGCCTGCTTATAGATCTCTAAAGCCTCTTGCTGATTATATCCGTATTCACTTGCTCTCTTAACGAATCCGTTGATGTATGCTTGTTCTGTATTCATAGATGCTTTCTTTTCTGGTAAATCTGAACTTTTAGTTTTAGCGAAGTCGTGAAGCTGCTGTTCACTCATACCTTCTGCTACTTCTTTTACTTTACCACTATAGTGCTCTTTGCCTCTTTTAGCTGCAAGAGCCATTCCCATTAGTCGTTGTTGAGCTTTAGATTTTGAGGGCATAAGTTATAATTGTTTCTTTATTTTACGTTTTCCGTAGGCTTCTGTCACTTTCTTTCTTACCAGCTCAATATCTTTATTGATCTCCCGTTCAGCTAGTCTGAGTACCACATAACCAGATTTCTCTAGCTTACGTGTCTTTTCCGCATCCTTGTATTCTTTCATTGCTCCCCTATGCCAGTATTCACCGTCAGCGAATATGGCTACATTAGGTTCAACAAATATATCAGCTATTGTTACACCCAATAATGGCTTTTGTGTAATAAACTCTATATTCATGGACGCTAAAAGCTCCTGAAGCTTCAGCTCTATCCCTGTCTCTTTATGGTTTCCACTAAGATAGCCCTTGATGCTTGCACACCTCTTTGTGCAAGTCTTACCCTCCCGCATTCTTTCTGTTTCTCTAGTCCATATCTTTCCGCACAGGAGACACTCGTATTTTCTTTTTCGCATTTCTGGGTTTTTTGCTGGTAAGAAGTATAGCCCCGAACAAACCACTGATTAGTAGACCTACATCTATCCCGAATTCTTTTAATCCTGAGAAGCTATCCTGGTTCATTGTAATATTGTAAACAATACTGATAATAAAATAAATATTAATATCACCACTATCCCCATCCTGCTTATTTTGGGCTCGTCAGCAACTGGCGTGGGAGCAGGATTTGGTGCAGGAGGAACAGGAACCACCGGGTCAGGTGTGGGTGCTGGAGGAACAGGAACCACCGGTTCAGGAACAGGTGCCGGAGGCTCAGGTGTGGGTGCTGGATCAGGCTCCACAGGATCGCTAGTATCATCAGCAGGTGCTTCAGTATTTCTGATAGTCCATACGTCATAGGCCGAGTCCATGAAATAGCTTAATGGGATATAGCAATATCCATTGTCTCCCCACAAACTACTCCAGCTGTTCTGAACGATGAGTACCTCGACTCCATCTGAGTTCTTTTTGTAGCCCACGCAAAGCATGCAATGCCCACCCACACTAGCTTCTTTTGTTTTATCAGGCACTGGAATAATCCCATCATTAGAATTCATGAAGCTAGGATACACCTGTACGCCAAACACAAACGGATAGCCTTCACTGAGACAGAACAGCAACGAGGATCTAAGCGAGCTGGGTATGCTAAGATATTCTAGAGTCTGGTGTTTCTCTGCGTCAGCATAGACTGTCGGTGAAGGTTTCTCAGTGAATCTATTCGTGACATATGGCCACACACGTTCCATCGCCACCCCATCTTTCACAGTACTCTTTAGCGCATCACGAACATAAGCGCCATTGTCCATGTTCTGCTCACCATACTTTTCCCGTGTAGCATAGTATGTGAACAGTGGAGACGGAAGCCATGAGGGCAGATTGTTCTTCATCCTGACAAAGTTGAACAAGCCAGTTACTCCGAAAGCTGTACATGCTCCAATATTCTTCTGATTTCTGACAGCCGGACATTGAGGTCTCAGATCAATATCGAGAAATATTGTCTGATTTAATCGAGGTTTGTATATTCTGTCTCTTGAATCAGCTGGAGCTACGGGACAACCAAATTTGATTTTATCTGTGTTCATATTTATCCTTGTACCGGTCTATTCGTGTTTTCTATCTTCTTGGCAATATCCGCTTTTCTGTCGAGATAGTTACTCATGTCTCTAACCTTGCTAGCTACTGACACTCCTCCAGCAGCAGCTAGTCCGATGGGTCCTCCAAAAGCGAGAGCATCTGTGGTTAATCCTAGGCCTGCACCTACAGGGTCATGTTCCATCATTCGTGCTGGTGGTCCTATGAAATGCCCTAACGCAGGAATACTTTCTAGATATGTAGCTGGTCCCTGATGAGGTTGTTCGTTGTTTGGTGTATATGCTGGAAGCTTGGGAGGAACAACACCCTTTTGAGGAAAGTCCATAACAGCAGCACTACCAGTAGTCTTGATTGGATTAGCGTTAATATTGTTTATCTCAGAACCGATCTGAGAGTTAGTTCTATATCCTGGAGCTGCTTGCTTGAATAAGCTTAAAGCTTCTCGTTCACTGAGTCC
>Ga0114962_10003179_pt1 | contig 13415 bp, 10 predicted proteins | sample C_130820_MF_Meta_FD_87017 | JGI IMG/M metagenome (GOLD analysis project Ga0114962, IMG submission 87017) | Freshwater microbial communities from Lake Croche, Canada to study carbon cycling - C_130820_MF_MetaG | ecosystem: Environmental > Aquatic > Freshwater > Lake | place: Lake Croche, Canada... | reverse complement strand
GCAATTCAAAGCTGGTCCATTATTGAGTAAAATACATTCTCCAGCAGATCTAAGGAGTCTTTCGCCCTCAGAATTGCCCAAAGTGTGTGAAGAATTAAGGCAATTTATCATTGACCATGTTTCTGTGAATGGAGGGCATTTTGGTGCCTCTCTGGGAGTGACTGAATTGACGGTAGCACTTCACTATGTTTTCAATACTCCCTATGACCAATTGGTTTGGGACGTTGGGCATCAAGCCTATGGCCATAAAATACTGACGGAAAGAAGAGATGTTTTTCATACAAACCGACTTATAGGAGGTATCAGTGGGTTTCCAAAGAGATCTGAAAGTATCTACGATACATTTGGCGTGGGGCATTCATCCACCTCCATTTCAGCAGCTTTAGGAATGGCGGTTGCCTCCCGTTATAAAAAAGAATTTCAAAGGCAACACATTGCCATTATCGGAGATGGTTCAATGACTGCAGGCATGGCGTTTGAAGCTATGAATCATGCCGGTGACATTCCCAATAATATGCTGATTATTCTGAATGATAATTGCATGGCCATAGACCCCAATGTGGGGGCATTGAAGGAGTATTTAACAGATATTAGAACATCACACACCTACAATAAGGTTAAGGATGACGTTTGGAATTTATTGGGAAAAATGTCAAAATTTGGCAAATCAGCCCAAGAAATTGTTTCTAAAATCGAAAATGGCCTGAAAGCCACTTTACTAAATCAAAGCAATTTATTTGAATCATTGAACCTTAGGTATTTTGGACCTATTGACGGCCATGATATAGGGTATTTAACCACTGTGCTAAATGATTTGAAAGATATTCCGGGGCCTAAAATATTACATTGTATCACCACCAAAGGAAAGGGATATAGTTTAGCCGAGAAGGATCAAACCTTATGGCATGCCCCAGGAAAATTTGATAAATTAACAGGTGAGATTCACAAAAAAACATTTGATAATCCCCAACCACCTAAATACCAAGAGGTTTTTGGACATACTTTATTAGAGTTAGCGGAAAAAAATCCAAAAATTATGGGGATCACACCTGCGATGCCGTCAGGATCCTCTTTAAATATTATGATGCGTGAAATGCCAGATAGGGCATTTGACGTGGGTATCGCCGAGCAACATGCTGTGACGTTTTCTGCAGGATTAGCTACGCAAGGACTCACTGTTTTTTGTAATATTTATAGTTCATTTATGCAAAGGGGATACGACCAAGTGGTTCATGATGTTTGTTTGCAAAAATTACCTGTTATTTTTTGTTTAGATCGTGCAGGCCTTGCAGGTGCAGATGGTCCCACGCACCATGGACTTTATGACTTTGCTTTCATGAGGGCACTCCCTAACATGATTGTAGCCGCACCCAGAAATGAGCAGGAGCTTAGAAACATGATGTATACCGCTTCTTTAGACTCATTTAAAGAGCTGAATCAAGCCATAACTATTCGATATCCTAGAGGTGAAGGCGTGATGCCCGCATGGAGAACTTCATTTGAAAAAATTGAAGTTGGCACCGGTACTGAAGTCATACATGGAGAGAATGTAGCCATTTTAAGCATCGGACATATAGGAAATGAAGCACAAAAAGCGGTAGAATTGGCCCAAGAAAAAGGCCTAAATCCGGCACTTTTTGACATGCGTTTTGTCAAACCGCTCGACGAGCGATTACTGCACAATATCTTCAAATCATTCAAAACCATCATCACTGTCGAGGATGCAGCAATCCAAGGAGGTTTTGGATCTGCCATTGCCGAATTTATGGTCGACCATCAATATCAAGCTAAAATTATCCGATTAGGGATAGCAGACGTCATTATTGAACATGGAGAACAGAAAGAACTTTATGAACTTTGCGGGATCGACTCAAACAGTATTTTTGCCAAAATTCTAGAAGAATATCCTGAAAAAACAACGGTAATCAATACTCACACTACGATTGATTAAATTCGACTAGTGTATTTTAAATCAAATAGTACTTTTCAAAGAAATAATACATACCTTTGCACCTTAAAATTTACGAGCCTTAATTTTATGCAAAGCATCCGCAACATTGCCATTATTGCCCACGTTGACCACGGTAAAACTACTTTAGTTGACAAAATCATTCACGCCTCAAAAATATTTAGAGAGAACCAAGAATTTGGAGATTTAATTCTGGATAACAATGATTTAGAGCGTGAAAGGGGTATAACGATTACCTCCAAAAACGTATCAGTACGCTACAATGGGGTTAAAATAAATATTATTGATACTCCTGGTCACGCTGACTTTGGAGGAGAGGTAGAGCGTGTTTTACGTATGGCTGATGGTGTTTTACTTTTGGTTGATGCATTTGAAGGCCCAATGCCTCAAACCCGTTTCGTATTATCTAAAGCGATTGCATTGGGGCTTAAGCCGATTGTTGTGGTCAACAAAGTAGACAAGGAAAATTGTCGTCCAGATGAAGTTCATGAGCAAGTTTTCGACTTAATGTTCAATCTAGACGCATCAGAGGAACAATTGGATTTCCCTTGTATTTATGGTTCTTCGAAGCAAGGGTGGATGAGTGAAGATTGGAAGGTTCCTACAGATAATATCATTGCATTATTAGATTCTATTATTAAAAACATTCCGGCATCCAAGGTTCAAGAGGGAACCCCACAAATGCAAATTACCTCTTTAGATTATTCGTCCTTTGTAGGTCGTATTGCCATCGGGCGTTTAGAAAGAGGAACATTGACAGAAGGGATGCAAATTGCACTTTGCAAAGCAGATGGGAGTACTAAGAAAATGAGAATCAAGGAACTTCAAGTATTTGAGGGTTTAGGTAAAGTGAAAGTAGAAAAAGTGGAATGTGGTGAAATTTGCGCAATTACAGGTATAGAAGATTTTGAAATTGGCGACACGGTTGCTGATGCTGAAAATCCCGAGGCTTTGGAACGTATTGCGATCGACGAACCTACTATGAATATGTTGTTTACCATAAACAACTCGCCGTTTTTTGGAAAAGAGGGTAAATTAGTTACTTCTCGTCACATACGTGAGCGATTATTCAAGGAAACTGAAAAGAATTTGGCCCTAAAGGTAATGACAACTGAGAGTGAAGATAAATTCTTAGTTTTTGGTCGAGGAATTTTGCATTTATCCGTACTCATAGAAACCATGCGTCGTGAGGGATATGAGTTGCAAGTAGGCCAACCGCAAGTTATTTTTAAAGAAGGTGAAAATGGGGAGCGATTAGAGCCTATTGAAACTTTGGTTGTTGATGTACCAGCGGAAGTTGCTGGAAAGGTGATTGAGCTGGCAACCCAAGGAAAAGGAGAATTGTTGATTATGGAACCCAAAGGTGACCTTCAACATTTGGAATTCAATATACCTTCCAGGGGTTTAATCGGTTTAAGATCAAAAGTTTTAACGGCAACATTTGGAGAAGCTATTATGGCGCACCGTTTTACGGCATATGAACCTTTCAAAGGCCCTATTCCAGGACGTATCAATGGTTCTTTAATATCAATGAATACAGGATCTGCAATCCCCTACGCGATAGATAAATTACAAGATAGAGGCGTCTTTTTTATCGATCCAGGTGAAGAAGTATATACAGGAATGGTCGTAGGAGAACATAATCGTCAAAATGACATTGAAGTTAACTTACAAAACGCCAAGCAATTAACCAATATGCGTGCTTCTGGAACAGATTCAAACGCTAAAATTGCGCCAAAATTAAACTTCTCTTTAGAAGAGTGTATGGAATTTATCCAAAAGGATGAATACTTAGAAATTACTCCCAAATCACTTCGAATGCGTAAAATATGGCTAGATCCTAATGAGCGTAAACGCAATGAGAAAAAACCAAGTTAATTTTATTTTGAAAAGACTACCTCAATAGGTAGTCTTTTTTAATACACGATAGCTGATCTCTGATCCAAAAATTCTACTTCCTTACTTAAATTAATAGGGTAAAAAGTGGGCCATACTTGCTGAAAATAAATGCTAGGTTTCTTGGCAATAAACAAGGTAGAGTGATCCCAAGTACGTAACCAATTCGGATTTTTCATAAGAACATTTCTTGATACAATCATGGTGAATCTTAGGTCATATGGCTTGATAGCAGCTTTATTTAAAAGAATGTATTTTTTCTTTTTATAGACCCAACTGTAATTCAGACTCGGATCATAATAATGACCTAGTGTATCATTTACTCGCATGTTCGCCCAAAGTGGGCTTAGGTGACCTTGTATCCATAAAGGATCAAACTGCAATCCCCAAGGAGCTAAAAAAACCGATTTACCGCCAGTGACGATTACAAAAATAGGATATCCTTTATATTGAGATAAAAAAGATGTTTGGCAAACAGCACTAGGAACTAAATGATATAAGATTTCAAAGCTAATCAATAAGATAAATAATAGCATGAATATACCCTTTCTAATAGCCCACCAGCACCAAAAGCAAGCAATAATTAAAAAATAAATGAAAACTTCGATCAAGTGAATTTTAAGAAATGGAATGATGGGATGAAAAAGGCCAACAAACTTAAACATGACAAAATGTAACATAGAAAAACTGAAATCTAATATCAAACCTATACATTTCAACAAAAATTCAAGTTTAAAGAATATTAAAAAAGGAGATACACTCATAAATAAAAATCCCATGCCGAGTGAAATCGTAGATAACACAATTAAAATAGGATTAAGTAATAAGAACCAAAAAGGATTTGGAAATTGATAAAAATAAAAAATAATTAGAGGCCAAGTAAAAATTTGAGCGGCAAGTGCTACACAAGTTAATTCCCAAGAATTAACTAAAATAAATTGGAGAGGCTTACATGTGAATTTAAATTTAAGGATCGATGCCCATTTTTGTTGGAATATAATTAAACCTAACACGGCCAGATACGAAAGCTGAAAACCGGGCTCAAACAAAGCCATCGGTTTACAGACCAATAGCACAAAACAAGAAAAAGCTAAGGTATTAACTCCATTTTGTTGGCGTAAAAATGCCTTAGCGAAAAGCATTACCGAAAACATCCAAGCAGACCTAAGAACTGGGTCAGAAAAACCAGAAATTCCCGCATATATCCAAAGAAATATCATCATCAAAATGAAAAAAAATAGTTTACCAAAGCGCCCTTTTCGCAATAAAAAGCCGAAAATAAAACTTAAACCAGCATATAAAAGGCCAACATGCAAACCAGAAACCGACAAGATGTGAATGGCGCCCAAGGATGAATAGACTGACATTGTTTCAAAGTCGATACTTGATTTAACTCCCAAGAGCATCGTTTTTGCCACATCTAGATTAATGCCGCGACGCATAGTAAGTTCCAAATATTGGGCTAAACAAGATTGCCAAAAGTGAAAATAGTAGGCCATATTTTTCGTATCAATAGAGTCTTTTAATATCACAAATTCATTTTTAGATATAAATGATGAGCCATAAATTCCTTTCGACTGAAAATATACTGACCAATTTTTCTCAAATGGAAATGAGGGTTGAGGAAAAGGAATCATGTTAGATTTTACAAGTAATCTGCTCCCCTTCACAGGCTTAATTGAAGTTTTTTCAAGGTATAATTTAAATTTTCCTGAACCCTTTTTCCATTTCTTATGATCTAGAAATGCGATGCAATGAACAAAAAGAGAGATGGATTTAGGTTTAATTTCAGGAAAATCAATGACCTCAAAAACAAATATTTTCGTCTTTTTGAGATCAAAATTTAAGATTTCTTGGGCGTTAAATGCGGCATTTAAATAACTTGAAATAGGTATTAACAGGCTTAAGGAAATACTTAATACATAGCGTAATTTTAAAATGCTCCCAAGGGTAATGGCTAAAACAAGCAAAATTAGAATATATAAAAATAGATGTGTGAAAAATGCATTATAGGAATATAAACATATTCCACACATCCAAAAAATGGCGATCCGAAGGAAAGGAAAACGAAGAAAATTAGAGTACAAAGCTTAGGCAGATAGGCCTAAAGGTAAAATTTTTTCTGACTGATTAATGCCTCCACTTGATCAGGAACTAGATATTTAATGGAATTGCCCTGTTGGATACAGGATCTAATATAAGTCGCAGAAATTTGTAAAATGGGCGCATCAATCTTAATGATACTTTTGTGCTGCCATAAATTGGAGGTGGCTATTTCGCCACGAGGATATACGTAGAGTGTAAAATAATCAAGTATCTTATCGAAATTTTTCCAACTTTTAAATAACTCAAGGTTATCTCCACCCAAAATCAACGAAAATTCTTTCGTGGGGTGACGCTCAGTTAAGTGGATTAACGTATCAATCGTGTAAGATGGCTTTGTCAAGCTAAATTCTATGTCGCAGGATTTAAAAGCATAATTATCGGCAATCGCTCTTTCAACTAAATCAAGTCGATCGAATTCATGTAATAAATTTTTGCTTTTTTTTTGCGGATTTTGTGGAGAAACGACAAACCAAATTTGGTCCAATTCCGTTTGATTTAAAGCGGCTTGGGCAATAATGAGATGTCCATGATGAATGGGATTAAATGAGCCAAAAAACAATCCGACTTTCATGTTAACTTATGAATTGGGTGAATAATTTTTGCGCTTTTTGGATAGCTAAGTCTAATGCATCATTCATTAGAATTACATCAAATTTGTCTTGAAATGACCATTCAAAATTCATTTTAAAAACGCGCTTAGAAAGCGATTCTTCGGTCTCAGTTCCTCTTGTACGCAATCTTTCTTCTAATATTTCTAATGAGGGTACTTTGACAAAGATGGCCAAAGCCTTATCACCATAATATTTTTTTAAAGCAAGTCCCCCCTTAACATCCACATCAAAGATTACATGCTTTCCACTGGCCCAAATTCGCTCAATCTCTGATTTCAGAGTACCATAATAGGCCCCTGAGTACACTTCCTCCCACTCGACAAATGCGCCCTCATTGATTTTTTGCCGAAAATCGTCGGGAGTAAGAAAGTAATAATCTTGTCCATTTTCTTCCAATCGCCCTCTTTTATCCCGTGTGCAGGCTGAAATGGAAAAGCCTAGATTTGAATTATTCTTCAATAATTCCTTAACGATGGTCGTTTTACCTGATCCCGAGGGGGCCGAAAAAATAATTAATTTACCTTCCAAAAATCTTTCACTTTAATTAAGCTAGCAAAATAAGGGAATAAGAATTGAAATAAGGATTAAAAGCAAAAAAAGTTTTAATCTAATCTTGTTTATGATTTGTTCCGGACAGGATAATTGGCATTTAGATTTTAGGTTTGTTTTAAGTGACAACTCTAATTCATAGCCCTTTTGACATGGCATACATTGATGCTTATTAGCAAAAAACGATTCCTTTTCAGCTGAACTAGCTTCCCCATCCAAGATCTTTTGAATCAATTGCATACAATCCTGATGGTGTTCACAGTTCATTTTCATTATATATCACCTTAATTAAATTTTTCAACACCTACTTTATAAAATTAGTTCCCCAAATGTAATGACACCTTGTCAGTTATAACCCTTGGTTTTAGCATAATGAACCAATTTGATTTTTAGCAAGGCCCTTGCCCGATGCAAACGTGATCTAACTGTGCCAATAGGAATATCCAAAATTTTAGCCATCTCTTCATAACTAAACTCCTCTAAGTCACATAAAATAATGATCATCCGAAAATCTACAGGTAGAGATTGGAGTGCAGCGGTGATTTCATCACCCAACATATCATTAACTGTTTCAGCTTGCAAATCAGCAAAATATGCCGGTTCTGCGGCTTCATCCTCACCTGAAATGGACTGCTCCACCCATTCAAATTCAACTTTAGTTGGGCCCCGCGATTTTTTACGATAGTCATTGATGAAATTATTTTTCAAAATTCTAAATAACCAAGCTTTCGCGTAGGTGCCTGGCTCAAATGAATTTATAAAACGGTATGCTTTTAAACAAGTATCCTGAACGAGGTCGTGAGCATCATCTTCATCAACTGTTAACTTTAACGCGAAATTATACATGGCATCCAAATGAGGCATGAATTCCTTTTCAAAAACATGCCTTGCATTAACCAAAGAATAACTTTTATCTTGTACCTCGACTTCCATAAGCATGAATTAATTCGCAAAATTTACGAGCTAGGTGTAAATGCAATTATTAAGCCAACGAGCTATGTGACAAAAAGACTTAGTTTTTTTGATTAAATAATTCGAGTATTCCGAAGACCAATGTGCCTAATATAGCACTGGAAAAAGCCCTGAGTAGACTATAGGTAAATAAAGTAGCATCGGCGGATTCGACTAAAAATAAAATCAAATGATGCGTGAGTAGCATCACAAAAATATAAGGGAAAAACCATAACGCTTTCATTTCACTCAATGATACACTAGATCGCTCGTCATATCCATTAACCGGAGTTAAAATCTTAAAGAAAACAGGACGTAAAAACGCAATAAATACGGTGGCTAAGGAATGAATACCATGTGTATTGTAAAATATATCCACAATCCAACCTATAAAAAAACCACCCAAAATTACGTAAAATAAAGGAGTTTGAATAGGAGCTTTTAATATGATCCAAAGGTAAATAAAGCAAAAAGCCACATGGGCCAATGCCACATCGCGTAAGATAAAAACCTGAGTTATGAGGCTAAAAAAAACAATAAAAACCCATTTGATTTGAAAAGATTTACCCATTTTATTCAGGCTTAGGTTTTAAAGATTCCAACTTTAATTGTTGGTCTAACAGGTGATTCTTAATCACATACACATACTTAAGCGTCGAGAAATTAGTCAACAACATCACTTTAATCTGATGAAAAGTTTTGTCTTTTTCAAGACCTATTTTTGCGACAATGCCAATAGGGATATTGGGAGGAAATACCACATTGTAATCAGAGGTTACAATCGTGTCACCTTTAAGCACCTTTTTATATTTGGAAACATCCATCATTTCTACCACCTCTGTTTGAATTCCAAGCCATTTAATGTACCCTAATTCCCCGGTAGATTTAATTTTAGCAGAAACGTTATTGTCTACATGCAACACAGAGACCACTAAGGACAAATTAGAGGTACATGACATGACTTTCCCGACCACTCCTGTAGACGAAATTACCGCCATGCCTGGCTTGATTCCATCCAATAACCCTTTGTCGATGGTTAAATAATTCTGCGACATTTGAGTGCTTTGATCAATCACCTTACTGGCCAACGGAGCATAGCGATTTAACATAGCTGAGCTAACAAAATAAGGAACTTTGCTTTCAGGCTGCTCAATTGCACTTAATTTAAAAATCTCTTGTCTTAATCGGGCATTTTCTAAAGCAAGCTGCGCATTAACTTCCCCCAAATGATGGTATGTTTTTATTTCACGACTTGTAGCTAACAAGGAGGCTACCCAACGATTTGTTGTGTTCAAATATATAACATGCTGAAAATCATCATATTTGAAAATAGACCAAACATTAACCAACTCCAAAAAAACAAACAAAAGAAGTATCTTTTGCCGAATAAGGAATTGAAACAATTGATTCATACCAAATCTATAATTAAAAGAAAGAAATTAGGTAATTAGAAGCGCTCTATATTTGTCAAGATTTTTAAGAATTTCGCCTGTACCTCGCACAACGGCCTTCAAAGGATCATCAGCAACATGTACTTTCAGCTGAGTTTTCTTCTCAATTCTTTTATCCAAACCATGCAGCATGGCACCTCCACCGGCTAAATGAATTCCATTGTGAAAAATATCGCCGGATAACTCAGCAGGCGCCATTTGCAAAGTCTCCATTATCGCCACCTCAATCTTAGTGATCGAGCTATCCAAAGCATATGCGATTTCAGAATAATTGATTAAGATCTCCTTTGGAATACCTGTCATTTGATCTCGGCCTCTAATCTCAAAATCAGGCGGTGCATTTTCTAATTCAGGCAATGCCGCTCCCACTTGAATTTTAATCTGCTCGGCCGACCTTTCACCAATCACTAATTTATGCTCACGCAATAAATAATCTTTTATATCTCTTGTAAATTCATCTCCTGCTACACGTATGGAATTTTCAACAACAATTCCGCTCAGTGAAATAATAGCAACCTCCGTTGTACCTCCACCAATATCCACCACAAGCGTTCCATTGGGTTGCTCAATATCAACACCAATCCCAATCGCTGCTGCAATTGGCTCATGCACCATATAAACCTCACGTGCCCCAGCATGTTCTGCCGAATCCTTTACCGCTCTTTTTTCCACTTCGGTAATCCCCGAAGGAATACAAATGACCATACGTAAAGAAGGAGAAAAAAACGAATTTCCCTTATCCATCATCTTGATCAATCCTCGCATCATTAATTCGGCCGCCGTAAAATCAGCGATTACCCCATCTTTTAAGGGCCTAATCGTTTTGATATTATCATTCGTTTTTTCATGCATCAACATAGCTTGTCGTCCTACAGCCAACACCTTATTGGTGTTTCTGTCTAAAGCAATAATTGATGGCTCATCAACCACAACCTGATCTTTATAAATGATTAGTGTATTGGCTGTACCTAAGTCAATAGCGATGTCTTTGGTAAGAAAATTAAATAATCCCATGATTTAGTATAATTATTGGATTTATGCTTGACTGTAAATAAACAAGTAACAAATTTACAGATAAATTATGAGCTAATAATTTATTTTAATCTAAAAATATAGGCGTCCTAAAAATAATTATAAAAACACGGAGTATTCACTTTTTGAAATTTTAGCGAATCAAAAAAGTATACTTATAGGTATATTACAATAAAACATATAAAATTATATTGAGAAAAAAGACTATTTTTTTTCAATATAATTTGGATTTATTCGATGATTTATTAGTTTTGTCCAAGTTAAATTAAGAAAATCGTAATAATCGACGATAAAACACTAGAAAATGGAAGATTATAACAAGATTATCGAGTCCTTAGGAGTTAAATTTATTAAGGCTAGAAACATTAGAATATTACAAGCTATCCGAATTAAAAATTATTACGATGTTGAAAACTCGCTCTTGATATTGTACAAAGGCGAAGTTTCTTTTGGTGAGGAAGAAACTCAAGTAGAAGAGGGTGATATGCTTTTTATACCAGGAGGCAAAATGGTCAGCGTTACTTATGGCAACGCAGAAAAACCTAAGGCGGTAAATAACGAGGAGTTCATGACGCATCGTGAGCTTTACTTTGACCAAAATAATGACGCGAGCGCTATAGGTCGACTAGAAAATTCATTTGGAATGGTCGCATTTGAAGCAAAAGTTTTCGATTCGGTGAATTTCTTTACCTCTCTGGATATCCCTCCGTTTTTAATTAAGAAAGATGAAAAGCTGCTGGCTCAAACCATCAAAGAAATTCTTCTTGAGGATATGTCGGATGAGATTGGGAAAGGCAGGATAATCAAAATTAAAACTGAAGAAATTGTCATTGAAGTTATTCGCTATATTATTCAAAATAGATTATTTGTTGAGCAACTAGCGACCAACAGTACCTATTTCAAAGATCCAAGGTTAATTGACATTTTTGCTTATATAAAGGATCATATCGGTGGCGATTTGTCCAATAAAGTATTAGCCAATGTGGCCAACGTATCTGAAGATTATGTAGGGCAATATTTCAAAATGTTGACCGGAATTAATCCGCAAGACTACATTGAATATCAAAGAATGGAAGCTGCCGTAGGTTTATTACGCACGACTAAAAAATCCATTCGTGCGATTGGCTCTGAAGTAGGTTATAAAGATACCGCTTATTTTTGTAGAAGATTTAAGATGATGTTTGGGATACCTGCAGGTAAAATGAGACGCCGTGAATCACTGATGAATATTTAGATTCAATCAAAATAGCAATTAAAAAGGCCTGAAAATTCAGGCCTTTTTTGTTTACAAGAAGTACTTTAACTTAACAAGCTCTCGCTCTGTTAAATACCTCCAATGGCCCCTAGGTAAATCTTTTTTAGTTAAACCAGCAAAAGTTGTTCGGTCTAGTTTAGTTACCTCATAGCCCAAATGTTCAAATATTCTTCGAACGATTCTGTTTTTACCTGAGTGAATTTTAACGCCGATTACATAACCATCCGGGGTAACTTTGGCTAAATCATCCACTTTAATTTCTCCATCCTCTAAGGTTAGTCCCGCTTTGATTTTTTCAAAATCGTCATCGGTCAATGGCTTGTCCAACTCAGCTTGGTAAATTTTTTCGATCTCGTGTGAAGGGTGCGTCAGTCGGTCGGCCAACTCGCCATCGTTTGACAATAATATTAAACCTGTTGTATTGCGATCTAATCTTCCCACGGGATAAATACGTGCATCGCCTGCATTTTTGACTAATTCCATAACTGTTTTACGATCATTGGGATCTTCCGTTGTGGTCAAAAAGTCTTTGGGCTTATTCAATAATACATAGACTGGCTTTTCACGATTCAATTTCCTATTTCCATATTTCACTATATCTGTAGGAGCTACTTGGTAGCCCATTTCAGTAATCACTTTATTATTTACTTTAATTTCACCGGCCTCGATTAATTTATCTGCATCCCGACGAGAACAAATTCCAGCATTCGCGATATATCTATTTAAGCGAACCATGTCACTTTTACTTTCAGCCTCTCTAATTCTTTTTTGAATTTTTGCAGGAGCCTTTTCTTTAAAACGATCTAATTTATATTGTGGCGTATGCGCGGGACTCTCTTCATACCTATTTCTGCTCTTAAAAGTGTCCCTCTTTGAAAATTTGCTCGTTGGCGCTTCCCGAAAATCCTTCGATGAATCATCCGATTTTTCTCTGTCAAATACTCTTTTTGGACGCTCTGTCTCTGAACCAGCACGCTGAAATGGTTCACGGTCTCCTGAAAATTCTCTTTTTGGCCCAACAAACTCGCTATTGGGTTTGCTTTCTGAATTGGAATCTCCCACTTCAAAACTTCTATTAGATCGATCCCCTGCATATGGTTTACGCTCCGTGTTATACGGCTTGCGCTCACGGTCTCCTGAAAATTCTCTTTTTGGCCCGTCAAATTCCTGACGTGGTCTGCTTTCTGAATTGGAATCTCCCACTTCAAAACTTCTATTAGGTCGATCCCCTGCATATGGTTTACGCTCCGTATTATAAGGCTTGCGCTCACGGTCACCTGAAAATTCTCTTTTTGGCCCGTCAAATTCCCGACGTGGTCTGCTTTCTGAATTAGAATCTCCTCCTTGATAAGGCCTAGACTCTCTATTTCTTTCTCCTGAATTGGGTGTTCTGTCAGTTAAGTAAGGTTTATTATAAGGCTTGCGCTCACGGTCACCTGAAAATTCTCTTTTGGGTCCGTCAAATTCCCGACGTGGTCTGCTGCTTTCTGAATTAGAATCTCCTCCTTGATAAGGCCTAGACTCTCTATTTCTTTCTCCTGAATTGGGTGTTCTGTCAGTTGAGTAAGGTTTATTATAAGGCTTGCGCGCGCGGT
>Ga0114962_10003178_pt1 | contig 13416 bp, 9 predicted proteins | sample C_130820_MF_Meta_FD_87017 | JGI IMG/M metagenome (GOLD analysis project Ga0114962, IMG submission 87017) | Freshwater microbial communities from Lake Croche, Canada to study carbon cycling - C_130820_MF_MetaG | ecosystem: Environmental > Aquatic > Freshwater > Lake | place: Lake Croche, Canada... | reverse complement strand
TAAACTGGCCATCCAAAAACGGGTTGATGATTTTTATGTGACTTCGGTTACTAATCCGCTGGACCTATTGAGTAGAATCGAATTTCTTTGCCTCCATAAAAAGGCAACGACAGCTGAAAAATTACCTCTAACAATTGAGGAATCCTATCGAATGCCTGTTTCAAAACGCCTGTTTGACATTCTAGTGGCTTCCACCGTGTTGCTAGTAGCCTCGCCTTTTTTAGTATTTATTTTGCTTGCTATAAAACTAGAATCGAGTGGTAAAGTCTATTATATTTCAAAAAGAGTAGGGAGAAAAACCTTTGATTTTTACAAATTACGTTCTATGCGAACGGGTTCCGATACGCTTTTGCAAAAGCTAGCCCAGGATAAAAATCAATACCGCAGGGTACAAAAGCCTGCCAATACTTTATCGGCGCAGCCTTGTCCCCGATGCAGTAAGTTGGCTAAAGGGGAAACCTGTTCCCCAACACTCTATATAGACAGTCAGGCCATTTGTGATTATTGGTTTAATTCACAAAAAACCGAAGCGGCAAAAACCAATTCTACCTTTGTGAAAATTGTTGACGATCCTCGAGTAACAAGAGTGGGTAAATTTATCCGAAACACTAGTATTGATGAATTGCCTCAGCTTATAAATGTACTAAAAGGGGATATGTCTATTGTAGGGAACAGACCTTTGCCGGTATATGAAGCGGAACTGCTTACAGCCGACTCCTTATCGAAACGGTTTTTGGCTCCTGCCGGAATAACCGGTTTATGGCAAGTTGAATTGAGAGGAAAGGGAGGTTGCATGTCCGAAGAAGAACGGATGCGTCTGGACAATGAATATGCGGATCATTTCAAAGGCGGTAATTTTTCTTTTTGGTATGATATCCAACTTATTTTAAGAACCCTACCCGCATTAATTCAAAAAGGTTCTGTTTAATAAATGATACCTAGAAAAATGAAACTACTCTTACAATTTATCTTTTTGTTCTACCTCAATACTATCGGTACGGATTGTGCATTGGCCCAAACCTCCGTTTCAGAAGCTAGTTCACTATCGAAACAGGAGATCAACCTCCCCCCGTTGAAGGTCATAATAGATTCTGTGCTAAAACGCAATGGAATGGTACGTTTTAGAAAACAACATCTAGCAGTTCAAGCCAGTAAAATTAGATCAGAAAGTATTTATTGGACCAGAAACTTGGGAATACAGGCTGATTCTCGCTATGGAACTTTTGATAATACTTCCTTAAGTGCCACTGGGGGTAATTCGGCTACTTTTTTAAACACCAATACAAAACAGTGGAATTATGGTGTTGGCTTTTATCTCAAATTTCCCATTTTCGATTTATTGAACAGAAAAAACCAACTGACTCTCGCCAAAATGGAGCTAGAAGAATCCAAAAGCATGGTGCAATTTCAGGAAGATGAAGTACGACAAACGACTATAAAATTATATCAAGACTTAGTTTTAAAGCAGAAATTACTCCAAATAAAATCGGAAAGTCTAGGGAATGGGAGGGTTAATATTCAAATGGTTGAAAAGGAATTCAGAAATGGATTAGTGCCTGTTGCCGAATATGTCAGGATTTCCAGTATGACATCCAACATGGAGTCGGACTTTGCATTGGCACAGTCCGACTATTTAGTCGCTAAACAAGTATTAGAAGATATGGCAGGCTTTGTATTTTCAGTAACAGCTTCAAACTAGACCAATGAAACTAATTGAATTTATACGGCTATTATGGAAGCATTTGAGGCTATTGCTACTTGTGCCACTATTGCTTGCCTCCTTAGTGATTCTATTGACCCTCAAACCTCATTTCGAATTTTCTTCGCAAACGGTTTTATATACTGGTCTTGCCTCCGGTTCTTCTATTGAAATGGATAAAACCTTTAATTATCAAGCTACTAACACGGCTTTTGACAATTTCATTACTATTATCCAGTCCAGAGAAACTCAGGAAGAAGTGGCGATTCGATTATTAGCCCAACACCTAATGCTGTCTAAAGCCAATCCAAAATACATTTCTGCCAGCAATTTTGATAAATTAAAAGTAAAAATTCCAAAGGAACTTTATGCTTATGTAGAAAGAGAGAATACTAAGGTGGGTGATTCTATAGTAATTACGAATTATGAGAAAACAGTACGAAACCTTAGGGCTTTGAATAATAGCAGCAATACCAATTTTGTTTACAAATTACTAAATTATGAAGATCCTCATTATTCTATCAACGCAATAGCATCTGTAAAAGCTATAAGAATAGCGAATAGTGATTTAATAAAACTAACGTATACCGTTGACGACCCGGGAATTTGCCAGCAAACGCTAGCCATTTACAATGAAGTTTGTATAAAAAATTATAGAAATATTAAAGAAAACAGATCCGATGCCGTTGTAAAATACTTTGAATCGCAACTAGCAGCTGCCAATGAGAAATTAAAAAATGCGGAAGACAAGCTCTTGGAATTCAATAAATCGTACAACATCATCAACTATTATGAGCAGAGTAAAGCCGTGGCGAATGTGAAAGAGGATATGGAAGTTGATTACAATACTAAAAAAGCCGATTTAGCCGGAATTGAGGCGGCTACGAAACGATTAGAAAAAAAATTAAACATTCAAGATGCGATACAATTAAAGAGCAATAGTGTTCTTGAAAAAAAGAAACAATTAGGTGATCTAAATTACAAAATTGCCCTAACTCAAGCTGAAATCGAGTCGGGCAAAGAGGAATTAAGCAACCTTAAAATGCTGGGCTTAAAAAAACAAGCTGAAAGTTTGACCCATGATATTAGCCAAAGTATCAATGAATTGTATTCCTATCAAAATACAATTGATGGCTTGCCGGTGAGCAAAGTGCTTCCCGATTGGATGAATAACACTGTTGCATCTGAAAACATAAAAGCGAAGCTTAAAGTGATGGATTTGGATGCGAAAAATTTTAAAAAGCAATATGATATATATGCTCCAGCGGGAGCAAATATCACGAGAATTGAAAGAGAGATTTCGGTATCAGAGCAAGGCTATATCGAAATACTACACGGTTTAAATTTAGCTAAACTCAAATTACAAGACAATGCATTATCGTCTAATGTAAAGGCAATTGACCCTCCTTTTTATCCTTTATCGCCAATGCCTACCAAAAGAAAAATACTCATTATCGCAGCAGCATTTTTGGGTTTTATTTTGACTTTTGGAACGATACTGTTAATGGACTATTTTGATGATACTTTAAAAAACCCCAAAAAAGCGGGTCAACTTTTAAAATTGCCTTGTTTGGGAATGATGCCCAAATTTTTACTCCATCCAGAAACCAACAATTTATCCTTTATTCAAAACCGCTTGATTGAAATCATTAGTCAAAAAATAAATCAATTTTTAAGCAGCACTGGGACCGAAAATTCTGTAAAAACAATAGTATTTTTTAGCACTCAGAATAGGGAAGGCAAAACGGTCTTGGCAGCTAATATTGCGAGAGAATTAAAAAAAGAAGGAAAAAAAATACTCTATCTGAATTATTCGGATGCGCAACAAAAGGAGAATAGGGAACGGAAATTTCCATTCTTCGCAAAACTTTTAGGCTATCCGGACCCTAGAATTGATTATGACAATTCGTATCTGGCAGCTGTAAGAACCTATCTTGCTCCTTCTGAATATTATACCTATGCGCTAAATGATTCATTTTATAAAGCAAAAGAGTATCGGGATCTTCTGGAGCAAAGTACTAAGAAACTTGATTTCGTACCCGATTATGTTATCCTAGAATTGCCTCCAATACTCGATACCAATTTTCCAACGGACTTGTTTACGCATTCGGATCTTGCTGTTCTTGTTTGTCGTTCCAATCGATTGTGGTCAGAAGCCGATCAAACAGCATTAAACGGTCTACTTCCCTTTGCGGGGTCTAAAATGCATTTTATAATTAATGGCGTTGCACTCGAGGAAGTGGAGTCTCTATTAGGCGAATTGCCTAAAAAGAGAAGCGATTTCAGAAAGAAAATAAAAACTTTTTTCCAGTTTCAATTTTATACTAAAAATCAAATTTAATGAAATACACCAATGGAAAAGCTTAAAAAAATGATGCGGGAAGATAATTTTCTGTCTTTGACAGGGAATGTTGTTATTGCAGTTTTGGGTATTGCAGGATTTGCATTGCTTAGCCGAAGTTTGACTTTGGAGATTTTTGGACAATGGGTTTTGTTTGTCACTGCAGTTTCCTTTTTTGAAATGTTTCGATTTGGCATCACCAATATCGGTTTAATTCGATATTTATCAGGTGCCGATGCTGCTACAAGAGTTACACTGATAGGCTCTAATGCTTTAATAAGTTTAGGAGCTACGGTTTTAATTGCACTTATCTTACTTTCGTGTACTCTCTTATTTAAAGAAGCGATAAGCAATTCGGATTACAGTTTGTTTTTTAAATGGTATCCAATATTAGCCTTTTTAAACCTACCCTGGAACAATGCCCTGATAGTCTTACAGGCAGATCGGAAGTATGGGAAAATACTTGTCCTTAAAGCCGTAAATAGTGGCCTCTTTTTTCTGGTACTCCTCGCTAATTATTTATACATGGAGCTGAGTTTAACACAATTGGTTCTGGCGGTTCTGATGATCAATGCTTTTACCTCTTTTATTAGTATGATAGCCGGTTGGGACCAAACAAAATACATTAGAAGTGCCACTTTAGCCAGCGTTAAGACCTTGTTGCATTTTGGAAAATACACCACTTTTACGCTAATAGGAACTAATCTATTGCGAAGTGCCGATATCTTGATTATCAGTCTCAGCCCACTGGGAAAGGAAGCGGTAGCCCTTTATAGCATCCCTTTAAAACTTACCGAATTGCAGCAGATCCCTTTGCGTAGTTTTGTAGCTACAGCCTTTCCTAAAATGGCTAAGGCAAGCGCTCATTATAAATTGAAAGAGGTACGGGATTTGTTTTACTCCTATGCCGGGGCACTTACCTATTTGTTTGTATTTCTGAGTGTAGTCACTTTTGTTTTTGCCGAATTCTTTGTGTTTTTACTTTCAGGGGATCTGTACTTAAAAACAGATTCGGTTGCTGGTTTCGATGTCGTAAACATTTTTCGGGTGTTCTCCATTTATGGATTATTATTACCTATAGACAGAATGACAGGCATTGGTCTTGATAGCATCAACAAGCCCCATATTAATGCTTTGAAGGTGTTTCTTATGGTGTTTGCTAATGTTGCGGGAGACCTCATTGCTATTTTTATTTTCCATTCATTAGTGCTGGTAGCGGTTGTATCGGTGCTGTTTTCTCTAATTGGTATTGGGATGGGGATGTACTTTTTAGACAAGGAATTGACTTTATCGTATTCTGATATTTTTTCGAGCGGATTAAAATTCTACTCTACTATTTTTAATAAAGCGACCAATAACCGCTACGAGAGTTATTTGAAGTTGCCTAAAAAAGTGAATCCATGAGAAGTATTCATTCCAACCCCTTTGATGCACATACGGGTTCAGCGTCACTCACTAAAGCAGGGCCGCTACTATTATTAGTATTAGTGGTAGTCGTATTTGGCCTCTTATTGGCTAAATTAGAAATTCTTGGTATCGGTGTTTTATTGGTCCTTATTTTTGGAGCTGTCTATTTGTATAAATTATTTAATAGTCCCGTACTCGGTTTTTATACTGCTATTGGACTTAATTTTATAATTCTGGGCCTAGCCCGTTATATTCCGGGATTACCATTGGGTTTTGGTATAGATGGAATTCTTATTTTGACTTATTTGGCTTTATTTTTTTCCAAATTTAAAGAAAGAATTGACTGGACACCTGCTAAAAAAGACATTACCGTTTTGGTAACCATTTGGTTAGGATATGCCATTTTTGAATTAGCTAATCCTGAAGCTAGAAGCGTTGAAGCATGGATTTCTGGCAGAGGAATGTCATTTTATCCCTTTCTATTGGTGCCACTTACTCTTATTTTTATTAACTCCCCGAAGCGACTAAATTATTTTATGTATATATGGGCGATTTTTTCACTATTGGCTACATTGAAGGGTATTATGCAAATTACTTATGGTGTTGATTACGCTGAACAAGCGTGGTTAGATGTAGGAAACTTTAAAACCCATCTGTTATTTGGAAAGCTAAGAGTATTTTCTTTTTACAGTGACGCAGGTCAATTTGGTGCAAATCAAGGATATACTGGTGTTGTTTTTTTGATTTACGCGATGTCTCAAAAAAAAATAGTACCTAAATTACTTTTTATTTTTGTTGGGATTTTAGGGATTTATGGAATGATACTATCCGGAACTAGAGGTGCTATGGCTGTTCCCATGGCTGGATTCCTGACTTACTTTGTATTAAGTAAAAACTTAAAAGTACTTTGTTTAGGTGTTGCCCTGTTAGTAGTTGTTTTTATTTTTTTCAAATACACTAGCATCGGGCAAGGAAATGATCAAATTCGAAGGATGCGAACCGCTTTTGACCCCAATGATGCCTCCTTACAAGTACGACTTGATAATCAAAAAATTTTCAAAGAATATCTTTCCACAAGACCTTTTGGAGGTGGTATAGGTCATGCTGGTGATAAAGCACAGCGATTTTTGCCTAACGCCTTTCTTTCTCATGTTGCCACAGACAGCTGGTATGTTGTAATATGGGCAGAAACGGGCATTGTAGGTCTGACATTACATTTATTTATTTTATTTTATGTCATTGGGAAATCTTCGTACCAAGTGATGTTTAAAATTCGAGATCCAATTACAAAATTAAAAATGGCAGCCCTGATTTCTGGAATGGCAGGTATCATGTTAGCATCCTATGGGAATGCAGTTTTGGGACAAATGCCAACATCTTTATTAATTTATGCCTCAATGGCCATCCTACTTAATTCCGAAGTTTTTTACACTACTGTTGATAAACAGCTTAAAACATCAAACAACTAAACACCAATTATATGAAAGGTAAAGATTTTATTATTACTGGACTTCAATCGTGGGACATACCTATTGGTTCCAATGCAATTGATATAGCAAAAGAGATCGCTCTTGAAAATAGAGTATTGTATATAAATAGTCCGTTGGATATGATGACCATTTATAGGAATAAACCAACCCCTGAAACCAAACATCGATTGGAGGTTTTGAAAAAGACTAAAAGTACAGTCCGAGAAATCACAAAAAACATATGGGTATTGGACTTTCCTTTTTATGTATGGTCAATTAATGGATTACCAGATGGTTTACTGTTTGATATTTTTAATAAAATCAATAATAAAAAAATATTTAAGTATGCCAATAAAGTAGCAGCAGAATTGAATTTCAAAGACCCCATTCATATTATAGACAATGATATCTACCGTAGTTTTTATGCTAAGGAAATTCTAAAAGCAAGAATATCCGTTTATTATCGACGTGATAATGTACAGCCCTACGCTTACTGGAAAAAACACGCCACAAGATTAGAGCCTTTACTGCTCCAAAAAAGTGATCTAATTGTCTGTAATTCGCCCCAACTAGCGGCTTATTCTAAAAATTTTAATGATAAAAGCTATGATGTCGGGCAAGGAGTTGATTTATCTGCCTATAACACCGAAGTAGAATTGCCTATTCCGACCTCTTTACAGGCTATAAAACAGCCTAGAATTGGATACATTGGCGATATTAATAGTATGCGATTAGATGCCGATTTAATTTATGAATTGGCTAAAAGCAAACCCCATTATTCTTTTGTAATGGTTGGAAATGAAGATACCTTATTTGCTGCTCACGAACTTCATAACTTAGAGAATGTTCATTTTATAGGAAGTATAGCGAAACAGTTAGTTCCTGAATATATGAACGCTTTAGACGTATGTTTAAATCCACAATTGATAAATGAAATTACAATTGGCAACTACCCGCGAAAGGTCGATGAATACCTTGCACTAGGAAAACCAATTTTAGCCACTACTACAGCTACAATGTTGCTTTTTAAGGATCATGTTTATTTGTGTGCTACCGCAGAAGATTATAAAGTAGCTTTAGAAAAAGCGATCAAGGAAAATACGCCAGAAAAAATACAAAAACGTATTCTTTTTGCAAAATCTCATTCCTGGGAAAACAATGTAAGACAGATCTATAAACAGATAGAAAACCTTTTATATAAAAAATCATGAACTACAGAAACATTACAGATTTAAATAATATTATCCTAAAAAGACTACATATTATTCCTCGTTATTTTGATTTGATAGTTGGCGTTCCCAGAAGTGGTATGCTACCCGCTAATTTATTAGCCTTATATCTGAACAGACCTTATACTGATATTGACTCCTTTTTAAATGGTCGTATTTATAAGTCGGGTGCAAGAAGTCAGTTTTTTGACATTTCAGAATTTAAGAACATATTAGTAGTTGACGATAGTATTGCTTCAGGATCTGCAATGCTTGAAGTAAAAGAAAATTTAAAGTCTTTAGAACCCCAATTCAATATTAAATATTGTGCTGTTTATATCATTACTGGAAAAGAAAAACTGGTAGATTATTTTTTCGAAAAAGTTGCATTACCAAGGTATTTTCAGTGGAATATTCTTAATCATACCACCTTAGAAAAAGCCTGTTTTGATATTGATGGTGTTCTATGCGCCGACCCCCAACCGGAACAAAATGATGACGGAGAAAAATATATCGATTTTATTTTAAATGCGCCACCATTATTTATTCCCGGAAGTAAAATAGGGACTATTGTAACGTCCCGTTTAGAAAAGTATCGCAAGGAAACGGAAACATGGTTAGAAGCTAACAATATAAAATACAATGACTTAGTGATGCTTGATTTACCCAATATGGAGGCAAGGCAAAAAGCGAATAATCATGGCGGACATAAAGCTAAAGCTTATATGTCTAAAACCTATGTTTTATTTGTGGAAAGTGAACGTAATCAAGCTTTAGAAATAAATAGACTATCCAAAAAACCAGTTTTATGCACTGAAAATTTTGAAATGATTTTTGATTCAGAATCTTTAGTATACAATCTTAAAAGTGGCAAATATTTTCCTTTTTTACGCAATTATGCTTTAAAAGTAAGAGATAAAATCCGTAAACTAAAAAAACAATAAATACGCTATTATGATACTATTTTACCTAATACAAATTGTTTTTCTTGTTCTTTTAGGATTGGCTACACTGTATATCTTTATATTTTCGATTGCAGGTTTGTTTTACAAACAACCTAGTTTTAAATCTCAAGAAGCCCTAAAAAAAATTGCCGTTCTCATCCCAGGATACAAAGAAGATAAAGTAATATTGGAAGTAGCTAAGTCTGCATTATTGCAGGACTACCCATCAAATTTATTTGATGTAATAGTTATAGCTGATTCCTTTTTAGAGGAAACTCTAAATGAATTAAAAGCAGTACCTATAAAACTAATTGAAGTTAGTTTTGATAAAAGCACCAAATCCAAAGCTTTAAACCAGGCTATGACTTCCCTCACCGATAATTATGATATTGCTGTTATTTTAGATGCCGACAATATCATGGCTCCTGATTTTTTAGGAAAAATAAATGCCGCTTTTGAGCAAGGTTATATTGCTGTACAAGGACACCGAACAGCAAAAAACAGGAATAATTCTTGGGCAATTCTAGACGCTGCCAGTGAAGAAATAAACAATCATATCTTCAGAAAAGGACATAGTGCCTTAGGACTTTCCTCTGCAATTATAGGTTCGGGTATGGCTTTTAAATATGATTATTTTAAATCGCTTATGGCAACAGTTAAGGCTGTTGGGGGATTTGATAAAGAAATTGAATTAAAAATTATAAAGGCTGGGCATAAAATCATTTACCTTGATGATGCTTTAGTTTACGACGAAAAAATTCAAAAAGCAGCTGCTTTTGTAAATCAGCGAAGACGTTGGCTGTCTGCGCAATGGTATTACTTTAGAAACTATTTTTTAAATGCTTGTAAGCATTTATTACTTAAGGGGAATATTGATTATTTTGATAAATCTGTTCAATCAATTCAGCCGCCAAGAGTTTTATTATTGGGTGGTGTCCTAATCTTTGGAGGTTTATTTGTAGCCAGTAATTACCTGTTTAACACTGAAATACTATTTTCTTTTTGCTGGCTTGTTTTAGTTATTTCTTGTGTTTTGTCTTTTATTTTTTCAATACCAAAATCATTTTACAATTTAAATACGCTTCAAGCTTTACTTATTTTACCGAAAGGTATGCTAATGATGCTTTTATCTCTCTTAAAGATAGGAGGAGCTAACAAAACATTTATACATACAAAACACGGTTCTATTATTTGAATTTTCAACTAAAGAACCCGATTTACCATAAAATTAAAATAGTATGAAAATAGGGATAGAAGGACAACGACTTTTTCGCAAGAAAAAATATGGAATGGACATGGTGGCTTTGGAATTGATACGAAACTTACAGCTTATAGATACTGAAAATGAGTATTTCATATTCGTAAAACCGGATGAAGATAATGCCGTTTTAAGTGAAACACCTAATTTTAAAATTATTCAACTAGAAGGTGGGTCTTATCCAATATGGGAACAAATAGTATTGCCTAGGGCTGCTAAAAAATACGGTTGCGATATTTTACATTGTACGAGTAATACGGCTCCAATTTTTAGTGCTATTCCATTGATTATTACCTTGCACGACATTATTTATATGGAGAGCAGTTATTATAAAATACTTAAGGGAAGTGCATCTCTCTATCAAAAATTCGGTAATATATATCGAAAATTAATTGTGCCATGGGTTGTCAATACAAGCAATACAATAGTTGCGATATCCCATTTTGAAAAAAAGCGTATTGCTGCGTTTTTTTTCCTGAAAAAGAACCAACGTCTTGCCACAATTTATAATGGTGTAAGTACCCCTTTCAAACTAATTTCAGATGAATCAGAATTAAGAAGAGTAAAAGAAAAGTATGATTTACCGAATCATTTTTTCTTTTTTCTAGGGAATACTGACCCAAGAAAAAACACTATTGGGACTTTGAAAGCTTTTTCGGAATTTTTAAAGCAAAGCAAATCCGATTTCAAGTTAGTAATGCTGGATTACGATAGGAAAGTACTTGAAAAATTATTAGTTGAAATTGGAGAGGAAAAGCTCCTAAACAGCATTGTATTAACCGGCTATTTAATTAGTACTGACGTGCCTGTAATTTATTCATTAAGTACTATTTTTCTCTACCCGTCTTTACGTGAAGGCTTTGGTATACCAATACTTGAGGCTATGGGCTGTGGAGTACCTGTAATCACCTCTAACACCTCGTCAATGCCTGAAATTGCTGGAGGTGCAGCTCATATAGTAGACCCCTATAAACCCGAAGAAATTACCGAAGGAATCGTTAAGATTCTTGAAGACAAGGAGTATAACACTACACTAATTAAAAAAGGACTTGAACGAAAAAATAGCTTCTCTTGGAAAAACATGGCATTTGAATATCTCAAACTCTATAATGAAGTGGGTCAAAAAGTGTAATCCTGAAACTAAACCTTGGGAGATAATGTAGGAATCTCTCTTAGAACTCTTAAAAATTAATATGATGCAAGCGGAAAAAGATACAACGATAGAAACCCTTAGAGGTGCTGTAATTATTTTGGTAGTAATTGGCCATGTTATTGGATCGGCCTCAGATGGTGGTATGAAGGTTAGTGACGATTCTATTTTACGTTATTTTTATTTTACTTTTATTGATCCCCTACAAATGCCTCTTTTTACAATCATTGCGGGAAGTGTTTATGCGCTAAGACCCACTATATATGAAAAAATTAATGATTTTATAGTCAAAAAAGGCTTGCGGTTTCTTGTGCCAATGGTAGTGGTTGGAATGTGTTATTTTTTACTTCAATATTTAACACCAGGCACTAATAACAAAGGAAATCTTTTAGATATTTGGAAACTACTTGTCTTTCCCTACACCTTATATTGGTATTTATATTCCCTTTTTCTGGTTTTTGTTATCATCGCTTTTATAGATTCTTTTACTATAATGAACACCGCCAATAAGTGGTTGATTCTATTAGGTATATCTGTTTTTATTTTACTAATCAGAGATTTAGTTATCCCTTATGAATTACCTAATTATTTCAGTTACAAAGGAGCGATGTATCTTTTACCTTGTTTTATCCTAGGAGTGGGATTAAATCGATTTAAAGGCTTTTTCCAAAATAAACTTTTCGCTTCTTTTATTCCAATAATTTTGATGTTGTGCATTATCATCCAACAATTATCGTGGTTTAAAATTATTGATTATACGGTACATAAAGACACTATTGTAGGCTTGCTTATCGGACTCGCAGGGACTATAATGCTATTAAAATTTCGACTTAAAACAAATTGGTTAATCTGGTTTGGAGGATTTTCCTATTCCATTTATTTATTTCATGCCTTTGGAACTGCCGGCGGAAGAATCATTCTCAAGAGATTTGACATTCAGTCGTCTGCTTTAATTTTCACAGTTTCTTTAGCTGCGGGCTTATTATTACCTATTGTAACCGAAAAACTTTTGGAACACTATAAGATAACAAGGTTGCTATTTCTTGGGAAAAGCAAATTAAAATGATTGTCTGATGTATTTATTAAATCCTAATGTGCTTGAATAATTAAACTTATTAAAACTAAAACGATATGCTACCACTAAAAATTATTTTTTGGATCTTACTTTTCATAATCGTATATACCTATTTGGGTTATGGTATTTTAGTATACCTAATTCTTAGAATTCGCCGATTTTTAAAAATGGGTACGAAAACAAAACCTAATCCCGATTATGAACCAGAGGTTACATTATTTATAGCCGCTTATAATGAGAAGGATTGTGTTGCTGCAAAAATGAAAAATTCCTTAGCATTGGATTATCCAAAAGAAAAATTAAGCATCATTTGGGTTACTGATGGTTCTGATGATGGTACTCCCGATTTAGCAAGCAAATATCCAGACACAACGGTCCTACACTTAAAGGATAGAAATGGGAAAATTGGCGCTATGAATCGCGGTATGGCATTTGTTAAAACACCTATTGTAATTTTTACTGATGCCAATACCGGGCTTTGTAAAGAATCCATTCGACGCATTGTTAGTTTATTTGCTACGCCAAAAGTAGGCTGTGTATCAGGTGAAAAAAGAATCGTAAATAAAGGGATTGACAGTGCAGCAGGAGCAGGTGAGGGGATTTACTGGAAATACGAATCGGTTTTGAAAAAATGGGATACGGAACTTTATTCTGTTGTAGGAGCTGCAGGTGAATTATTTGCCATCAGAACGGAATTGTACCGAGCTGTAGAGGGCGATACTTTGCTTGATGATTTTATAATTTCACTCCGAGTAGCTCAAAAAGGCTATACTATTCAGTACGATCCGGGTGCCTATGCGACCGAAATGGCCTCTGCGACTATAAAAGAAGAATTAAAACGAAAAATACGCATTGCTGCAGGTGG
>Ga0114962_10003175_pt1 | contig 13418 bp, 12 predicted proteins | sample C_130820_MF_Meta_FD_87017 | JGI IMG/M metagenome (GOLD analysis project Ga0114962, IMG submission 87017) | Freshwater microbial communities from Lake Croche, Canada to study carbon cycling - C_130820_MF_MetaG | ecosystem: Environmental > Aquatic > Freshwater > Lake | place: Lake Croche, Canada... | reverse complement strand
CGCTATTCCTGCGCAGTCCTGCGATATCGGCGCTTGAATTCAAGCATCTTTTTGGCAAACCCAACGGCGAAAGGGTCGTATGGCACATCCGAATCAATGGCGAGCTGTCCTGCGGTTGGACCGTTCGTTGTTAAATGGGCCCAAATTTGTCAGACCCATCCGCTTTAATAAGTCCCCCACCGAGAACGAGCAACTAAAAAGAATGAGAGGAATACATATTGTCCAAAGCTATAAACATTGCTGATCTACTGCGTCCGACCGCACGCCCAGCTGAACTTGATGTCAGCGGAAAGTGCCGAAACCAAAATCCCGTCTGGTTTGACGGTGAATCCCTGGAAGCCATCCAGATGGCCAAGAAAGTCTGTGCCGAATGCCCAGTTCGCCAGATGTGCCTCGAATGGGCAGTCAGCAATGAACCCCAAGGAGTATGGGGAGAAACGACTCCGAAAGAACGCAAGAAACTACGTGGCGGAGCACCACTAGTCACGCTAGAAGACCGGATGCGCGAGATTGAGCGCATTGCGGATGTGCGCGGGCCAATGACGGCGGCTCAGCTCGCAGCAAAGTACGGCAAGGATCAGCGCACCATCTTTAGGTGGCGCGCGGATCTTGGTCTTGCTGAAGGCCAAGTCGCATAACCGACAACCTGTAAGTCTGCACTCGTCGTAGCTCTAGCTACCTCACTTCTTGTTCGTCACATCCATTTCGTATACATATTGAGGAGAAGTCCTATGTGGATATTTACTGAGACAGGTTTCATTAGCGCAGTTCGCACTGCACCAGGTTCTGCCGATTTGAAGGTTCGATCGCGCGATCGCTTGTCGCTTGAGCCGCTGGCAAGTATGACCGGGGCTGAGATTGTGAAGTCTCCGCATGGAGATTACCCGTACCGAGTTTTCATTACGGCAGAACAACTCGGCCAGTTCTTGGCTTGGTCTGTCGATGGCCTCGAGTATGACAACTTCAAGAGTCAGGTCTATGCGACCCGTGGATACGACTTTGCGCACGCACTAAGCGGCGTGTGGTCGATTATGCATGATGTTGAAGATGCCGATGCTCGTTCGGCAAACACCATAGGCTAGAGCACAATTGGCATCACGAGGGGAGAGCAGAATGAATTTTGATGATCCACAATTAGTCAGGACGAGCGAAAGTTTACAAGTCTCTCGACATCTTCAGGAGGCTCTCAGTTGGTCTGTGGCCTCTGAGCTAGTCAGACGTCATCCTGAAGAAATGCGATTGATTGAAACGCACCCGAATGGCATCTACGATTGCCTCTCCGTGTTCAGTATGAAGGGGGAAACCCTATTCGCACATTTGAATCGTGGTCAGAATACCCACATCACGGTATTTCACTCGCAGTCTGAGCAAGCTCCTGTTAGTTGGCCACACATTGCGCTGACGACGGACATCCGTGAAGTTGCACTGAGTTTGGAACGTCAGATGGGTCTTGATGCTCCGAGTGAAACACCGGTAACTACACCAGGCACTATCGGCATACGCTTAGTGGCACAGCTCTTGGCTAGTCGAGCACTGGACAGGCAACCACTCTTCGCGCTGAATGGATGTGCCGACGGCAGCTATGCAGTGTTCACTCGCAAGCATCTTTTTGAGGAATTTCCCAAGTTGGCCGCTTCGTTGGGTAAGGATTTCCTTGAGAAAGATCCTGATATCCGACAGGAAAAATCTTCTTATGATTACTGGTTCATTGTCCCAGGCAAGATTGGCGACGAGATAGACACTTGCTTGTCTGCTGAGCACCGTCCGTATGTGGCGATCGACTCTGTGCAAGGAATCTTGTGGACAATGAATGGTAAGTACAACTTGATGCACGAATACGAAAAGTGTGGCCGTTCCCTACATGCTTTGCAAAACAAGTTGATTAGTATTCCGTAAAGAATCGGATCAGCCTCAGACTGAACCTTGGCTGCTCAGCTGTAGTGACATCGGCTAGACACAAGGATGTCGATTTAGAGAAACCGACTTAGTCCTGTTCGATACGGAATGTCTTCTTGTACTCATTCACCTCGTGACGCAACTTCTCTAGCTCTAGATCCTTGCGCTCAGCATCAAGTTCAAATGAAACTCGCTTATCTGCGATGTAATCCATGATGGAAAAGAGGACGCCAGAAATGACAAACGTCAAGTGGATTCCAATGCGCCACTGTTCGGTAGCAGTTACCAGCTTCTCTGGATTCATAAAATCTTTGAGCAACTCAATGACAGAGATTGCTACAAGCGAACCGATGAGCTTGATCTTAAGGCCGGAATAGTCAACTTTGCCCATCCATGATGGTCGATCAACTGAATGCTTAGCGATGCCGATCTTTGATACGAAGTTTTCGTAGCCGCTGAAGATGATGATCACAATCAGATTGCCGAGCAATGTGATGTCCAGCAACTCGAGGATGTCGAGCGTCACACTGTGCAAGTCGCTCGAAGTCAGCGTGTTGACCATATTCACAAAGCGGTCAATGAACTTCACACATAGGCCGATAAGGCTTAGCGCAAGGCCCACATAAAGCGGCGCGAGAAGCCAGCGAGCACCAAAAAGCACTTGCTCGACGCCCGACTCGATTCGCTTTATTGGATGTAGTTTTGCTAATCCGGCAGTCAGATCATGAGTGCCACTTGGTGTTGCATCACTATGAGAAGAATTGTGTGGCTGTGCCGACATTGCAGACTCCAATAACTCAGTTGGTGGCTGTCGCTCAGCCGGTCCGACACCTAGGTGGATTGGTGCACTATCTTAGTGTGCCTTCCGTGTGGATGCGCTTGCCACTCTTTTGTTCTGTGAGATGTTCAAATCTCTACCTCACAATCTTGGGTCGGCAATGAAGCGCCACCCCCACATTGCAGAGAATTTGGAATGCACTTGTGTGAGCAACCTGTGAAATCTCCGTGAGTCTGCATGTTCCCACCAAAATGTCAGCATCCTGGGTTACGTTTCTTCTATGAGTGACGTATTAGCAACAATGACAATATCGGGCAAGAAGCTGGCCTTGGTCGATTACGGGCGCCCTGTCTGGTTTCTTGAGGACTATCCAGATGGACTCCGGGTTATTCCAAACTGGAATCACAAGGTCGTTGATGCTTTGGCTCTTTTTGCCTCAAGCAGTCTTGCAATAGATATGTGTCTTGATCCATCAATTGCGCGACTAGTCGACTTGTCAGACGATCAGGCTGACGTGATGGCAGATCCATGGCGCATGCAGGTGTATGCGTCAGATCGCATTCTGGCTGAACTCGTATTGCATGAGGGGACAATCGATGAATTCGATGATGAATTATCCAAGCTCAAAGATGTAGTGATACTAGTGAAGAATGCCCCTGTCTCCTAGGTGGTTCAAGACCAACATTGTGCAATGTTCATAGCCATTTCTGTGGTGGAGTTGCCCTAATGCCCTTCGTTGATCAAATCTGACGGTATCCTTTTCAGGCACACCCAAATGCCTTCTGGGCACACATACGAATGGCTGGCTTAGTAAATGGGAATCTGGCAGATCGTTAAGCGGTCGCTCAATCTGCTGAGCCCGCAAGATCGTAAGCGCTACACCATCATTACTATCGCGCAGATGTCTACTGCGCTCTTTGATCTTGTCGGAGTTTTCACTCTGGGTCTTACTGGCTTGCTATCTCTTAGCTACCTTCAACACGTCGAACCGTCGCCGACAGCTCAGAAGGTGCTGAGCGTTCTGCATTTAGGAAGTCTCGGCCCAGCGAAAGTCATTGGAGTAGTCGCGTTGACCGCGACTGCCATGTTTATTCTCAAAGGAGTTGTTGCGCTGTGGCTTCTGCGTAAGACATTGCGCTTCTTGGCTTCGCGCAGTGCTCGAATGTCAGCTTCATTAACCAAGCGCATGTTTAAGAATTCGCTCTTGTTCGTGCAAGCACGCTCCAGCCAGGAAGCTTCTTACGCGCTCGCCGCCGGTGTTACTGCGGCGGTAGGAGAAACCCTCGGTCCAGCGGTGGTGATTGCCTGCGAGATTGCCCTACTTGCCATTCTTACTACTGCGCTGATGATCATTGTTCCTGTAACGACGCTTGGGGCAATGGCCTACTTTGCGCTGATTGCGTTCATCATTCAAAAAGGCCTCGGGTCATGGACTTTTCGAGCATCGCGTGCTCGTACCCAGGCGGAGATTTCCAGTACCAAGTTTGTTCAAGAGGCGATCGGTTCTTATCGCGAGATTACCGTTGCAGACAAAATGGATTACTACATTGATGGAGTGGCGAATATTCGTCTTGCCTCCACTTCTTCAACTTCCGAATTGCAGTACATCGGCTACATTCCTAAGTACGCACTGGATGTAGCACTCATGCTCGGCGCATCACTTCTCGGCGCAATCGAGTTTGTGACTCATGATCTCAATACAGCCGTGACGACGCTCGCTCTTTTCTTGACTGCAGGCACGCGCGTGATGCCGTCCTTGCTTCGCCTGCAAGCTGGCTTCCTGCGCATTCGCACTATTGCGGGTACGCGTGAGGCAGCATTCCGTCTGATCAATGATCTTGAGGCTGAAGATGCCCGACTTGCAGCACTTCGCGCAATTCATGGTGAGGATTCAGTTGCATCAGACCTGCACGAGTTCAGTTCAATCGTCGATCTGAACAAGATCACAGTTACGTATCCTGAGCGTGATCAGCCTGCACTAAATGATGTGAGCTTTGCCGTTACGCCAGGTGAATCGCTAGCGATTGTCGGACCATCCGGTGCCGGCAAGTCCACGATTGCCGACATTCTTTTAGGCGTCATTTCACCAGACCACGGCAGTGCACACATTAGTGGCGTTAAGCCTGCGCAGGCCGTGAAGATTTGGCCAGGCGCTATCGGTTATGTTCCGCAGACCGTTGGGTTGATGGACGGTTCAATTCGTCGCAATGTAGCAATTGGCCTAGACGAAGCTGAAATTGATGATGCTCGTGTCTGGGAAGCCCTCGAGAAGGCAAGCCTGGCTGAGTTCATTAAGGCAGACGGTCTCACCCTCGACTCACCAGTTGGAGAGCGCGGTGTTCGTCTTAGCGGTGGACAACGTCAACGCCTTGGTCTTGCTAGAGCTCTCTACACCCGTCCGAAGTTACTTGTTCTTGATGAAGCAACGAGTGCGCTCGATGCTGAAACCGAGAACACAATCAATCAGGTTCTCCTGGAGCTTGCTGGCAGTGTGACACTCATTACGATTGCTCACCGCTTGGCAACTGTGCGTCGTGCAGACAAGGTGGTCTATATCGAAGATGGAAAGATACTTGCCACTGGCACCTTTGAGCAAGTACGCGAAGCGATTCCGGGCTTCGATAAGCAAGCGAAACTGCTCGGTTTGTAAATACGCTTAGTTGGCTGGCTAGTAGAACCAGTCATCGTTATCGAGCAAAGTAGGGGAGTGCACATGCGCATAGCAATCGTGTGGCCATGGTTTCGCACTCTGGGCCACCTATATGGAAGTGAATTAGAAAAGCTCGGCCATGACGTGCTTTTGGTGACGAGCGAACGTCATTTCGCTGGCGGGCAGTACGACCAAGTTGCTGAAGTGCTTGCAACCCAAGTCGGGTTGCTTCCCAGCATTAAGTCCATCCTGAGCGCGCGCAAGCAACTGAAAGCATTTAAGCCGGATGTGATTGTTGTAGAAGATGTGTACTCGCATCCAGTCTGGTGGGCCGCTCGATTGTTCGGCGTCCCTCTAGTTGGGTCGATTCATGATCCGATGCCGCACGACGACAACCACACTCGCACCGGACTACGCAAGTTAGTGTCCACCATTCAAAACATGAGAATGGATGGCACGATCTACTACAGTCATGCGGCTGCTCAAGAGGCCCGTGACTTAGGAATCCGCCCTAACCAGCCCTCGTTTGTATGGCCATTGATTTCCGAGATGCCCGATGCGCTAGTGCCCAATACCAATGGTCATCGCCGTGGCTTTGCTCTGGTGGGACGATGGTCTTATTACAAGGGTTTCGACATCGGCATTGAAGCTTGGAAAGCGCTGCCGGATGATGTGCGCAAAGCGCATCCGCTTGAGGTGTGGCATCGCATGGGAAGCAATCGACCGCCATTTGATGATGAGTCTTTGGTCTGGCATCCCGGCGGCTATGAATGGGAAGAAATCGCTGAGATGCTGTCCCAAGTGGCCTACGTCCTATTGCCATACCGGACAGCTTCGCAAAGTGGCGTTCAGGTGCTCGCGCAACAATGTGGTGCTCGAGTCATCTACACAGATCTTCCTGGTTTGCAGGAATTCCATGAATCAGGCGATATTGCCGTCAGCAGTGTCGATCCACAATCCTGGACTGCAGCACTACTCCAAGCCAGCAAACTGCCGTACTATCAAGGGCAGGCTGTTACTTTTGAATCGCGCGGCTTTCCTCGGGCCCTTGCTGCAGCTGCCGATGCAATGAAGGATTTAGTGCAGTAGATTTCCGTCTAGGCTCAATGAGTCAGAGTTAACTTGTTTATTGACAGATGGGGCATACCTGTGGAATCTCGTGATGGTCGCGACAGCAACTTCGAGTACGAGGGTGACAATCTCGACAACCAGTTCCGTGATGGTCGCGAGGATTACCTGCACAACTACCTGAGCCATGAACTTTCCGGTGAAGCTGAAGAAGACGAAGAGCTTGACCCGCAGCGCACTGCCGATGATGAGCAAGAAATCGCCGATGAACGTCTGAGTGCACTGAGTGATTTCGCCCAGATCGAAGCACTCCTGCATGCTCGCTGGCCCGAGACGAAAATCGAACCGAGCCTCAAGCGCATCAGCCGACTAATGGAATTTCTTGGTGACCCGCAGTTCGCTTACCCCGTTATTCACGTCACAGGTACTAATGGCAAGACGTCGACCTCTCGCATGATTGAGTCACTTCTTCGGGAGCTCGGCTTGAATACTGGCCTCACCACGAGCCCACATCTGCACAGCATTACCGAGCGCATTCGGCTCAATGGCGAACCAGTAGACACTCAGAGGTTCGTCGCAGCGTATGACGAGATTGAGCCATTCATTGCGATGGTGGATGCTGAAAGTCTCAATGATGGCGGTCCGGCCATGTCATTTTTTGAGGTACTTACTGCCTTGGCGTTTAGCATCTTTGCGGATGCTCCGGTTGATGTCGCCATCATTGAAGTTGGAATTGGCGGGACTTGGGATGCAACAAGTGTCGTTCAGCCTGCAGTGAGTGTGGTCACGCCGATTGGTATTGATCATAGTGAGCATTTGGGAGACACGATTGAACTTATCTCCGAACAGAAAGCAGGCATCATCAAGCCTGGTGCCATCGCAGTTTTGGCCAATCAAAAGTTAGAAGCCGCAGAGGTCTTACTGAAGCGCGCAATCGATGTAGGCGCCATAGTGGCCCGGCAAGGTGAAGAGTTTCAGGTCAACGACCGCCAACTTGCCCTCGGCGGACAGGTACTCAATCTCGAGGGCGTGAACGGTTCCTACCCAGATATTGTTCTGCCTCTTTACGGCCCACATATGGCGATGAATGCTTCAGTTGCCTTAGCGGCAGTGGAATCATTTTTCGGCGGCAACCATCAGCTCAATCTCGAATCTATTCAGCGCGGTTTCGCTAGCGTCAAGTCACCGGGTCGTCTAGAGGTTGTTCGCAGGAGCCCGACGGTTATCGTTGATGCTGCTCACAATCCACATGGCGCAGAGATTCTTGGCTTAGCTCTGCAGGAATCATTCGCTTTTGACTTTATTGTGGGCGTCATTTCAGTGATGGGTGACAAAGATGTTGTCGGCGTCTTGCGCGCCCTTGAACCTGTACTCAATGAAGTAGTCATCACATCAAATGGAACACCGCGCGCAATGGCAGCTGAACAACTCTTCGAGTTGGCTGGTCAAATTTTTGGCGAAGAGCGTGTGCATCTAGTGCCCCGCATGAGTAGTGCGGTTGACCAAGCAATTGAGATTGCGGATGCATCGGGTTCGACAGGCGTTGGCGTTGTCATCACGGGTTCAGTTGTGACCGCTGCTCAAGGTCGAGCTTTGCTCGGCCACATGGAAGCCTAGGAGATCGCAGTGAAAGTTATGGGCAGTGCCATCTTGGTATTTCAGGCCATTGTTATCGGGCTCACTGTTCCAGTGGCTGTGGTGATGAATGGTGTACCAAAGTCAACGGCAATCTGGACATCGCTCGCGCTCATTGTGCTCTGCCTTCTCGCAGTCGGCGGTGTGCGTCGCAATCGTCGAACTGCTATCACCACGGGTCTCGCAGTCCAAGTCATTGTCATTTGCACGGGGCTTGCTGTTAGACCGCTGTTGTTTCCCGGAATCCTGTTTCTGATCATCTGGCTGCTGGCAATAAACCTTTCGGCAAAGACAGATGCAGCAATCGCAGCCAAGGCATCCTTGCAAGCCAAGAGCGAATTGTCATCCTAAATTTCGCCCTAGACTAGGTTTCATGTCTGAACGCACATTAGTTCTTGTTAAGCCAGATGGCGTAGCTCGTGGGCTCGTTGGTGAAGTCCTCTCTCGTATTGAACGAAAGGGCTTCTCAATCGTTGCCCTGGAATTGCGAACGCTTGACCGCGCAACTGCGACGTCTCACTACGGTGAACACGAAGGTAAGCCATTCTTCGAGTCACTCGTGGAGTTCATCACCAGCGGACCTTTGGTCGCTGCAGTGATCGAAGGTAATGAAGCAATCAGCCAGTGGCGTTCGATGATGGGTGCCACAAATCCGGTAAATGCTCCACTTGGAACTATCCGTGGTGACCTTGCCACCGAAATGCAGTTCAATGTTTCGCACGGCTCTGATTCGCCTGAATCAGCTGCACGTGAAATCGCTCTATTCTTCCCCAATCTTTAGGAAGTCACCATGCCGATCGAGTCTGTTTTCCCAGCGCTGGAACAGTTGCTGCCATTTGTTAGCAAGCCAGTTCAGTATGTTGGCGGCGAGTTAAATGCTGTGCTCAAGCCGTGGGATGACGTCACAGTGCGTTGGGTGCTGATGTATCCAGATGCCTACGAAGTCGGAATTCCTAACCAAGGTGTTCAGATTTTGTACGAAGTGCTGAATGAGCGCCAAGACACTTTGTGTGAGCGCACCTATGCGGTATGGCCAGACCTCGAAACCTTGATGCGCGAAAATCAAGTTTCGCAATTCACGCTTGAGGCACACCGACCAGTTGGTGCTTTTGATCTGTTTGGCTTGTCATTTGCAACTGAACTGGGTTACACCAACATGCTTACTGCTATTGATCTTGCTGGCGTTCCAATTCACGCCGTTGATCGCGATGAGACGCATCCAATTGTTGTAGCCGGCGGACACGCTGCGTTTAATCCTGAAGCAATTGCGGACTTTATTGACTGTGCTGTCATTGGCGATGGAGAGCAGGCTGTCCTTGCAGTCACTGACATCGTTGCTGACTTCAAGCGTGGTGGCAGTGTAGGTGGTCGCCATGAACTGCTGCTTCGCCTTGCTAAGTCAGGCGTCGTTTACGTTCCACAGTTTTACGATGTCGAGTACCTCGAAGATGGACGCATCCGTCGTGTAGCTCCTAATCAACCTGGTGTTCCTTTCCGTGTGGCAAAGCACACTGTGTCAAACCTGGATGAATGGCCCTATCCAAAGGCTCCACTCGTGCCATTGGCCGAGAGTGTTCATGAGCGCATGAGCGTAGAAATCTTCCGTGGTTGTACTCGTGGTTGTCGTTTCTGCCAGGCGGGCATGATCACCCGTCCAGTGCGCGAACGTTCAAAAACGACTATCGCTGAGATGGTTGCAAATGGTCTAGAAAAGACTGGCTATGAAGAAATTGGCCTACTGTCACTGTCTAGCGCAGACCACAGTGAGATTGCTGACATCGCCAAGGGCCTTGCAGACCAGTACGAAGATTCGCAGACCGCATTGTCACTGCCAAGTACACGTGTTGATGCATTCAACATTGACCTGGCCAATGAGCTTTCGCGCAACGGTCGCCGTAGTGGTCTCACATTTGCTCCTGAAGGCGGCAGCGAACGCATTCGCAAGGTAATCAACAAGATGGTTACCGAAGAAGATCTAATTCGCACGGTGACAGCCGCCTATGCAGCTGGATGGCGTCAAGTGAAGTTGTACTTCATGTGCGGCTTGCCGACTGAAACTGATGAAGATGTCGTGCAGATTGCCCGCCTAGCGCATGAAGTTATCAAGGCTGGTCGTGAAGCGTCTGGTCGTAAGGACATTCGTTGCACAGTCTCGATTGGTGGATTCGTGCCGAAGCCGCACACTCCATTCCAGTGGGCAGCACAGCTTGACCACGTAACGACCGATGCACGATTGAAGAAGCTTCGTGATGCGATTCGTGAAGACCGGGCATTTGGTAAGTCAATTGGTGTGCGATACCACGATGGTAAGCCTGGCGTTGTTGAAGGTTTGCTATCCCGTGGAGATCGTCGCGTTGGTCGAGTCATCGAAGAGGTTTGGCGCAATGGTGCTCGCTTTGATGGCTGGAGCGAACACTTCAGCTACGACAACTGGATGAAGGCTGCCCAAGTTGCACTTGCGGAGTTACCTGTAGACGTTGACTGGTACACCATTCGTGAACGCGAACTTTCTGAAGTCCTGCCCTGGGATCATCTTGACTCAGGACTCGATAAAGAGTGGCTTTGGGACGACTGGCAGGATGCCCTGGCAGAAGTTGAAGTTGAGGACTGTCGCTGGACTCCGTGCTTTGACTGTGGAGTATGTGACCACATGGGTACCGAAATTCAGATTGGTCCCACAGATACTGTGATGTTGCCTATGCCGACGATTCCTTCACTTGTGACTGTTGCGAGTGGCGCGAATGGTTAGTCGTGATCCCGGTCGCGAGCTAATTCCAGCTGTCCAGAAGCTGCGAATCCAGCATGCAAAACGCGGCCCTTTGCGGTTCACATCTCATCGTGATTTCCAGCGTGCATTCGAGCGCGCACTACGTCGCGCGCACGTGCCAATGGCCTACAGCGCGGGCTTCTCGCCACATCCCAAAATTTCCTATGCAAATGCTGCCCCTACAGGCGTTGCCAGTGAGGCTGAGTACGTAGAAATTGGGGTAGTGCAGGCGTGTGATCCGGTAAAGCTGCGTGAAGTCCTCGATCGAGTTTTGCCACCAGGGCTGGACATCATCGATGTCGTCGAGGTCCACACGCCAGACTTTGTGAACCGTCTTGAGGCTAGCCATTGGCGAATTGAGCTTCCAGATGTGAGTTTTGCTGACCTTGAAGCTGCTGTAGAGAAATTCCTTGCAGCACAAGAAGTTTTAGTTGAACGAATGACAAAGAATGGCACTCGCACCTTTGATGCACGACTTGCCGTAATTCGTGCTGACGTCACGCAAGGCCAAGAGTGTGCAATACTTCAAGTAGTCGTTCGGCATGGAACTCCATCCGTACGACCCGACGATGTTCTGGCAGCTCTCAAAAAGGTTGCGGATCTGGCGCCGAAAGTTCCTTCACGGATAACTCGCTTGGCGCAGGGTCCCCTGCTTGAAGATGGCTGGTCCGTAGGTGATCCTTTCACCGCAGATCGGATCGCCACTCAAGCCTGAGCCCGACACCGTCGCTACATAGGCTTATGCGTTCCTTAGGGAGCGTGGGTGATCGCTCACCATCGCACGAGTGCGGGGTGGGTTGCGATAGGAGAACGACAAACATGTCGGAGAACGATTCAACACAAGTAAATTCAAGCGATACTGGTGCAACACGGCCACGCCGTCGTGCTGCAGGTCGTCCTGCCGGACCGCCTCAGGTAGATGCAACTGCACCTGCCGAGCCCAAGGCTCGTAAGGCTCCGGCCAAGAAGGCTGTGGCTGACAAGGCCACAACTGCCGAAAAACCAGTCAAGAAGGCTGCGGCAAAGTCCGCCTCTGCAAAGAGTGCTAGCCAAGCAGATTCTGTCTCTGGCGATGCTGACAAGCCAGCTAAGCGCCCAGCCAAGAAGGCCGCGGTAGCGATTCCTGTTTTCCAGGCTCCGGCTGCTACTGCTCCGATCAAGAAGTCGACCAGTCGTTCGAAGGCGGCAGCTGCTGATTCGCAAGACCAGTCAGACTCTGCAGATTCAGGTGCAAAGGCTGCAAAGTCTGGCACCCAGGCTCGTAAGGCACCAGCGAAGAAGTCTTCTACTGTCAAAGCTGAGGACGACACTAAGAAGGCTTCAGCAGGTGCCCAAGAATCTGGTGGCGAGCAGGATGATCACGAGGATGCCGATGGTGATGCTCGTTCGGGACGTCGTCGAAATCGTCGCGGTGGTCGTAACCGTAACAAGTCTCGTTCAGGTGCCAATGGCGCTGGTCAAGATGGCGATGATGAGGCTTCAGAAAGTGATGAAGGTGGCACCTCGGAAGGCACTGGCGCTGATGAAGATGGCGAAACAGGTGCACCGCGTCGCCGTAGTCGCAGTCGTAGCCGCGATGGGCAGGATGCAGAGGCTGGTTCAACCCGCGTAGATGCAAAGCGCAATCGTCGTCGTGACGGTCGTGACAACAACAACCGTCGCCGTTCGCCAATCTTGAGTGAAGCAGAGTTCCTTGCTCGTCGTGAAAACGTTGAGCGTGTCATGGTAGTTCGCCAAAAGGGTTCGCGTACGCAGATTGCAGTTCTTGAAGATGGCGTATTAGTTGAGCATTACATCAACCAGTCGAGCAGTGGCTCGCTGATTGGCAATGTGTACTTAGGTCGCGTACAGAATGTTCTGCCAGGTATGGAAGCAGCCTTCGTTGACATCGGCAAGGGTCGTAACGCTGTGCTCTATGCAGGCGAAGTCAATTGGGATACTGCTGGCCTTGATGGTCAGCCAAAGCGCATTGAAACTGCACTAAAGTCCGGTGACACTGTCTTAGTGCAGGTTACTAAGGATCCAGTGGGCCAGAAGGGTGCTCGTCTAACGAGTCAGATTTCTATGCCAGGCCGCTTCTTGGTTTATGTGCCGAACAATCCAATGACAGGCATCTCCCGCAAACTTCCAGATCGTGAGCGCGCGCGTTTGAAGTCAATCTTGCGTCAGGTTGTTCCCGAAGATGCTGGTGTGATTGTTCGTACTGCCTCTGAAGGTGCTTCTGAGGACGAATTGCGAACCGACGTAGCTCGTTTGGCTGCGCAGTGGGAAGACATTGAAGCGAAGTCAAAGACCGCTAGTGCGCCAAGCATGCTTTACGGCGAGCCAGACATCTCCATCAAGGTTGTTCGCGACATCTTTAATGAAGATGTAAAGAAGCTCATTGTTTCTGGTGACGACGCGTGGGACATTGTGAATCCGTACGTTACCTATGTTGCTCCAGATCTTGCTGACCGCTTGGAAAAGCATGTCGGCAATGAAGATGTCTTTGCGCAGTACCGAGTTGATGAGCAACTCTCGAAGGCACTGGATCGCAAGGTATTCCTTCCTTCTGGTGGCTCGCTGGTTATTGACCGCACCGAAGCGATGACCGTTGTTGACGTCAACACCGGCAAGTTCATCGG
>Ga0114962_10003174_pt1 | contig 13424 bp, 18 predicted proteins | sample C_130820_MF_Meta_FD_87017 | JGI IMG/M metagenome (GOLD analysis project Ga0114962, IMG submission 87017) | Freshwater microbial communities from Lake Croche, Canada to study carbon cycling - C_130820_MF_MetaG | ecosystem: Environmental > Aquatic > Freshwater > Lake | place: Lake Croche, Canada... | reverse complement strand
TCATTGCATTGCGTATGTCATACGCTGCGAACAGCGCTTGTTGTATGTCTACTAACTTCATTTGTTTTCTCCTCTTTGTTACAAGTGCAGTCTGAACGGCAGACTGCGAACCGAAATGGGGGGAACTCCCCCCGAATAAAAAAACACTGGTTGCCTCTTATTTGTCTCCCTTAAAATACCCATGCCACGTACGGGGCACGGCATCGTTGTCGTTCAGGTTGGCTAAAGTGCGCAGGGCTTCCTTCATTTGTTTGATGCGATGTGCCCTCTCATCTGTGTACTCAATCGCTTGGTGTCTCACCTCAATGTCCAACTCTTTACTCGTGCGTGTGATGAGACGCTGACGAGGGGACGTTTTGTCGGGGGGTGTGGGCATGAGCGTTCGCTCAAAAGGGATTTTCCGTTTGGCCTTCGCCTTGTATGGGATGTCAGCAAATAGAGCAGACACCGCCATCTTGTTTGTTATAGGTATCCAGTCCGACCAATGCACACCATCATTAGGCAGACCATTGGGGAACGACTTTGTTTTTTGCTTGGCTAATTGGGCAGGTGTCTTGCCCTGCTTGGAATAGAGCACGAGTTTTCCCACGAGCATGTTCAGTAGCGTGATGTATGCGTTGAACGCAAGACGCCTTTCCTCGCAATCGAATTGGGGAAATCTCTCGCCGTACCTCAAGCCACTGCCTGCGTTCTTCAATTCGTACTTAAGCGGGTGGATGATTTCTCTCCATTGAGTGCGTTGTTGAAACTCGCTACTCTTTCGTACTCGTTCTTCGTGCTTGATTTTCTCAACGGCTTCGATGGTGTATTCGATGGTAGCGAGGGGCATTTTCTTTTTGTGTAAGTGATTACGCAATTCGTTTGTCGTAAAGCGTAGGTATGAGGTGTATGTGAGCATGAGTGATTTCTCCAAAATGGACAGTTTTATCAAGTGGTATCCGTGACTACACAATTCTACCACACAAGTAGACACCCCGCAAGCCGCATGAATCCTAACAATAGGGTGGTATTGGCCGTTAATCGTATCCAAAATAAAGAACACCAAAGGGTTTAAGGATTATTAAACGGGGGGAAGTCCCCCTGATTGCTTGCGAGAACAAAAAAATATATACATGCCCTTATATATAAATATATATTAAATAGATATAGATATAGGACGATTTTTTGAGGACGCTACTGTTTATGCGGGTTTGCAGGTGTCTATTGCGGTGGTTAAATCGTGTAGGGATGGATAGTTAGGAAAAGCAGAGAAGTCACAGTGGAATTGGAGAAGTCTTACTTATTTCCACAATGGTTGCTGTCGAGGGTTAACTTTGAGGCGTTCCATCTCTGCTTGGAACTCGGAGCGTGAGTGTTTGTCTTCGAGTCGCTTGCGTTGCCATGCGGTTGACTTGGTTGCGACTATCTCGTCACGCATTTGCATGAGTTTGGCAAACTCAGGATGGTGTTGGTACTTGCGGTTGGTTTTGCTCATGGTGTTACTCCTTGGATGTGGTGGTGATTATCATGACTTGCATACCTAACATGAAGGCAGACAAGAGGGGCAAGACAAGGTAGAGACGGGGGATTTCGTTCCACAATATCTCGATGTGCATACGCACAACCATGCTCAAGATGATGGCGATGCCGAGGTGTGCGAGGATAAGTTTGGCTTTCATGGTGTGCTCCTTTAGATTTTGAACTCGTGGGTTTTGAGGAAAGTGATTTCTTCGGGTGTCGCAAGACAGACGGCCATCATGTGCTTGTTGAGATAGGTCTGTAAGCGGTTGCGGTTTGTGGGTGAGGGAAGTTTGCGGTAGGCTTCGAGTAGTCGTTTCATTTAATAACTCCGTTTGATTTGACAAGAAAAGAAATAGCCGTGAAACGAAGAACGCTCACGGCTTCGGGAAACAGGGGGAAGTCCCCCCGATTAAACTTACTGAGCAATTTCATTGAGTGCCTTGATTGCTTTCGCCTTGCTGTCGAACTGTTCGAGGTAAGCCTTCGCCAATTTCAACTGTGCTTTTGTGAATGTGACTTCCTCTGTGCTACTCGATGTGGCTCTGCCTTTGATGGCCGTCACCAACACATACAAAGCGTCTCTCGCTGCCTCATAGTTTGCGGATGACTTATCAAGCACCATCGTGCCTTTGGCTTTTCTCTCGCCCTCGATTAACTTGATATCGTATGACTTAGCAATACAAGGCTTGAGTGTGGCAATAACGAACTCACGGCGTTTACCTTTGAACTCTTTGATGAGCGAATCAATAGCGACTTGTTTACCATCGACACTTGCTTTGTATGCTGACACATGAGATTGAATAGACATGATTAATTTCCTTTGAACAAACTGGGGGAAGTCCCCCCGTATCGAAACGAGAGAACCTCGAACCGATACCTCTATTGTATGGAAGGGGGTAAACGATGGTATTCAGGGCAGAGCAAAACAAGGCTAAATTGAATACTGAAGACCCCACCATACCCCCACCAACCCTTATAGGCAATGCAGTGGCGTCGTCATATGAACACTATTCCCCAACCATATTCCATATTTTTTGTAATACTTAATAACACACACTCCAAACCCCACCCTTTCAGGTACATGTTCCACGTGAAACTTTGCCACCCCCCATAAAATTTTATAAAAATTCCAAGAAGTCTTGTCCAACGATGGACACACCTAAATAAAAAAAGCCCCCTGCGTTTCCACAGAGGGCATAAGGATGGGGTTACCATCAGAGGAGAAGCAATGAGCAAAGAGTTTTGGCTGTAAGCCAAAGGCAACTGCTTGCACACCGTTCAACTTAAGTGTACACTATCTTTATCGCAGGTTCAAGGGCTTATGCGCTTATGTTGGAACACTTAGTAAATTTTGAGCCACCCGTGACAGAGGTCACAGGAAAAGCCGTCACTACGCTTGACAAGGCAACTCCAGAAGAAACACTGAACGCTCAGGTTAAAACCACAGAATGGCTCGAGAACTTGGGCGTACAAAACGATGCCAAGGTTTTGAAGGATGCAGAAGCTAATGCGTCACGTAAAGTTTTTGCATCCCTTGCAAGCGCCGCACCTGTTGCGGAAATCAAACACCAACTAACGCAAATTAAAACCCCAGAAGCTGTCAGGCATTTGGTGACGATGTTGTCTGCGTATGACTGGGAGTTTGTAGAGCAGGCCAAACAACTACGGGGTATGGCGGTTGCCAAGATACTGGAGGAGACAAACCATCCAGACGCGCGTGTCAGACTCAAAGCGCTCGACATGCTGGGACGGGTCACGGAAGTAGCGCTCTTTACAGAACGCATTGAGATTAGGAAAACGGACCTGACGGATGAAGAGATTGACCGCAAACTCAAAGACAAGTTAGCCAAGTTCATGAATGTCACGGATATAGAGATAGAAGACATCATCGAGAAAACACAACACCACGTAATAGATGAAATTCAACGACCTGACATTAACGCCGCTTGAGATACAAGCCATCCAAAAAGCCTTGCCAACGATGGGTTTGCAAGAGAAGATGGATTTAATGGATACGTTGGATGAACGCGAGAAGCGTTTTGCGTTAAAGTCAGGACGCACTAACATGATTGATTTTGCTAAACGGGTGTATCCGGGCTTTAAAGTCGGTCCGCACCACAGGAAACTGGCAAAAATTTTCCAAGATGTGATTGAGGGTAAGAAGAAACGGGTGATTATTAACATCGCACCCCGTATGGGTAAGTCTGAGTTCAGTTCTTACCTGTTTCCTGCGTTCTTTTTAGGCAATTATCCTAATAAAAAAATTATTATGGGCACGCACACCGCGTCTTTGTCTGAGGATTTTGGCCGGCGTGTACGAAACTTACTCGATGCAGAGGAGTACCATGAACTTTTCCCTCAAACAGTGGTGGCAGATGACCAAAAAGCGGCTGGCAAGTGGTCTACGGGCGCTGGTGGGCAGTATTATGCTGCTGGTGTTGGGGGTGCTCTGGCTGGTCGTGGTGCTGATTTGTTTGTTATCGACGACCCGCACAGTGAACAGGACGTAAAAGCCAACAGTCGTCTAGCGTTTGACACAGCGTGGTCATGGTTTCAGACAGGTCCGCTTCAACGTCTGATGCCGGGGGGTGCAATTATTGTCATCATGACGCGTTGGGGGCTGTTGGACCTGACAGGTCGGTTGATTGACTACCAAGTAAAGAACCCTAATGCCCCGACATGGGAGATAGTGGAGTTGCCTGCCATATTGAATGAGAACACGGATGATGAGAAGTCGTTGTGGCCTGAGCAGTGGCCCCTCACAGCATTGAAGTCAGCGAAAGCGTCTATCGACCCAAGGTATTGGAACGCGCAGTACATGCAGCAACCTACCTCAGATACAAGTGCGGTGATTGCACGTAAGAGTTGGCGGATATGGGAGTCGGACGACCCACCTACGTGTGAGTATATTATTCAGTCATGGGACACAGCGCACGAGACAAAGACAACATCTGACTACAGCGCATGTACGACTTGGGGTGTGTGGTACAACGAGGAAGAAAACAGTAAAGCACAGTTAATATTACTGGATGCGTTCAAAGACAGGATGGCGTTCCCCGAATTAAAACAAGTGGCGTATAAGCACTACAAAGAATGGGAGCCTGATGCGTTTATTGTGGAGAAGAAAGCCGCCGGTGGTCCACTCCTACAAGAACTCAGACAGATGGGCATACCCGCGCAGGAGTTTACGCCGAGTCGCGGAAACGATAAGATGGTACGTGTTAACGCTGTGGCAGATTTGTTTACATCAGGAATGGTGTGGGCACCAGACACGCGTTGGGCACGAGAAGTGATAGAAGAAGTTGCGTCTTTTCCCGTCGGCGAACATGACGACTATGTGGATACGACAACGCAAGCACTTCTGAGATTTAGACAAGGCGGGTTCATCAGTTTGGACACAGACGAGCGCGATGAGCCTAAGATATTTAGACGCAGACAACACGCATACTATTGAGGACACACATGGCAACCAACATTGACAAAGCGCTATACCAACAACCACTCGGCATGGAGGAGTTGGCGCAAAACGAAGACCCTCTTGAGATTGAAATTGTTGACCCCGAAGCGGTGCACATTGGCTTGGGGGACTTGTCTATTGACATTATTCCCGGCGATAAAGAAAACGAGTTTGATAAAAACTTAGCCGAAGATATAGACACGGATGACTTGCAGTCGATGTCAGGTGACTTGTCTAGCGACATTGATAACGATAAGAACTCGCGCAAGGAGTGGGAGAAGTCTTATACAGAAGGGTTGAAGTTGCTGGGGTTGCAGTACGAGGAGCGTACAGAGCCTTGGAACGGTGCGTCTGGCGTGTTCCACCCCATGATTACAGAAGCGGTGGTCAGGTTCCAGTCAGAGTCCATCACAGAAGCGTTCCCTGCACAGGGGCCAGTACGTACCAAAATTGTGGGCAAAGAAACCTTGGACAAAAAAGAAGCGGCGCAACGCGTAGAAGAAGACATGAACTACGAATTGACCGAAGTGATGCGTGAGTTCCGCCCTGAGCATGAGCGCATGTTGTGGAGTTTGCCAGCCACGGGTTCAGCATTTAAGAAGGTGTACTACGACCCAAGCCTTGGGCGTCAGGTGTCGATGTTTATTCCCGCAGAAGATATTTTGTTGCCCTACGGCACAACGGACTTAGACACTTGCTACCGCTTAACGCATGTGATGCGCAAAACCAAGAACGAGATTGTTAAGTTGCAAAAAGCAGGGTTCTACTGCGACATTGACTTGCCTGACACTGACAAAGTGCAGACCAACATACAGAAAGCCAAAGATAAAGAGACAGGGTTTAGTGATGTTAATGATGACCGCTACACCATATATGAGTGCCACGTTGACTTAGATTTACCGGGCTTTGAAGACAAAGATGGTGACGGCGAAGAAACAGGCATCGCATTGCCATACGTGATTACCCTTATAAAAGGGACCAATGATGTGTTGGCTATCCGCCGCAATTGGAAAGAAGACGATGACCTCAGACTCAAGCGCCAGCACTTTGTGCACTACCAATACATCCCCGGCTTTGGGGCTTATGGATTTGGATTATTCCACCTCATTGGTGGCTTCGCTAAATCTGCGACATCTCTCATGCGACAACTCGTTGATGCTGGAACATTGTCCAATTTGCCGGGCGGACTTAAATCGCGTGGTCTCAGAATTAAAGGAGACGATACTCCGATTGCGCCCGGTGAATGGCGAGATGTAGACATTGGTTCTGGAGCGTTGAGAGACAACATTCTCCCGTTGCCCTATAAAGAACCCAGTGCTACATTGTTTCAACTTCTCGGGACTATCGTAGAAGAAGGGAGACGCTTTGCCGCAACGGCTGATATGAAGGTATCTGACATGTCTGCGCAGGCTCCTGTGGGCACAACTTTAGCCATTCTTGAGCGACAACTTAAAGTGATGAGTGCGGTACAAGCCCGTATGCACTATGCGTTCAAACAAGAGTTGGGATTGTTGGCAGTTATTATTCGTGACTACACAGATGCGGACTATGACTACGAACCAGAAGACGCGCCACGTAAAGCCAAACGTAGCGACTACGACCACGTAGATATTATTCCCGTGAGCGACCCCAATGCAGCAACCATGAGCCAACGGGTTGTGCAGTATCAAGCGGTTATTCAGATGGCTCAGATGGCTCCTGATATATACGACATGCCACAACTACACCGCAATATGTTGGAGGTGTTGGGTATTAAAAATGCGGACAAACTTGTGCCGTTGGAAGAAGACCAAAAACCCAAAGACCCCGTATCAGAAAACATGGCGGCTCTTAAGTGTGAGCCAATGAAAGCGTTTTTTACGCAAGACCATGACTCCCACATCAAAGTCCACATGATGATGATGCAAGACCCCAACACCGCGCAGTTAATTGGACAAAATCCCAAAGCACCTCAGATACAGGGAGCCATGATGGCGCACATTGCCGAGCACGTTGGCTTTGCATACCGTCAAAAGATTGAGCAACAAATGGGTATGCCATTGCCAACAGAAGACGAGAAGTTGACGCCGGATATGGAGCAACAACTGGCGGCCATGATGGCACAAGCAGGTCAGCAAGTACTGATGCAGAGTCAAACGCAACAAGCCCAACAGCAAGCTCAACAACAAGCCCAAGACCCTGTGCTCAGAATGCAGCAACAAGAGTTACAACTTAAACAACAAGAGTTGGCTCTTAAAGCGCAAGATATGCAGAACAAAATGACCCTTGAGAATAAGAAGTTGCAAATCAGCGCTTTGGCTCAAGCCGTCAAAGGCAAGACAGATAAACAAAACACGCAGATAAACGCGTTAAACCAAGCGGGACAACTTAAACGTCAGCGCCAACAAATGGGCATGGACATGATTAAACAAGCGGCTCAACAAAGCCATCAGAGCAACCAACAGAAGGAGAAACCGACTAAATGATAAAAGACTTCGCACGCGTATTGCGCGAACAAATACGCACCGATATGAACAATTATGCCGATGATATTGCTGGTGGTTCATGTCGCACTTTTGAAGAATATCAAAAACTCTGTGGGCTAATTCAAGGTCTAGCCATAGCAGAGCGCCATCTAATCGACCTTGCTGAGAAAGTAGAGAAAGCCAATGAGTGAATTAACTCTTGAACCCGGTGCTTTTGCACTGCCTGACTCCATCCAACCAATGGATGCGCCTTCCCCCGAAGCCACTGACGAAGAGAAAGCAACGCAACTCCCCATCCCCACAGGATGGAAGATTTTGTGTGTTGTGCCTCCTGTATCTGAAAAGATAGACGGCACGAAGCTGGACTTAGTTAGAGACACCGCCACAATGCGTCAAGAAGAACACGCCACAACCGTGTTGTTTGTATTGAGGGTGGGACCAGACGCGTACTCAGACACTGCCAAGTTCCCCACAGGTGCTTGGTGCAAGGAAGGTGACTTTGTACTCGTGCGTATGTATTCCGGTACGCGTTTCAAAATTTACGGAAAAGAATTTCGCTTGATTAATGATGACCAAGTGGATGCTGTTGTGCAAGACCCCCGTGGGCTAACCCGCGCTTAAGGAGTAGATATGGCTGATAACTTTAAATTCCCCGATGAGGTGGAAGAAAAAGAATCGACGCAAGAGAAGGTAGAAGTTTCTACAGAATCGCAAGACGTAGAAATTGAAATTGTTGATGACACCCCCGAAACGGACCGTGGTCGTAAACCGCTGGACAGGGAAGTAGAAGACCCAACCGATGCGGAGATTGAAACATACACCAAGGGTGCGCAAGAACGCATCAAGGAACTAACACATGCACGCCACGACGAGCGTCGTGCAAAAGAAGCGTTGGCTCGTGAAAAACAAGAGTTAGAACGATTTGCCCAACAAGCGCTTGAAGAAAACAAGAAGTTGCGTCAATACGTCAATAGCGGGTCAGAACAGTACACGCAGATGGCTAAGACAGCGGCTGAAGCAGAAATGGACAAAGCAAGGCGTGAGTACAAGGCGGCACAAGAAGCGTTTGACTCAGATGCCATCCTTGCCGCGCAAGAAGCGTTGTTCAGTGCACAAATGAAAATGGAGGCAGCAAAGAATTTTCGCGCAGCCCCTTTACAAACAGAAAAAAATGAGTTACAACCTCAACAACCCGAAACCCAAAGGGTACAACCGGATGAAAAAACCCTGCGCTGGCAGGCCAAAAACCAGTGGTTCGGTTCTGATGGGTTTGAGGAAGTCACCAGCTTTGCACTAGGGCTGCATCAAAAACTAGTCAATTCGGGTTCCGACCCGCGGTCAGATGAATATTTCGAGCAAATAAATGCTCGCGTGAAGTCAAAGTTCCCCGAAGTTTTCGGAGGCACGGAAGACAGGCCAAGGAACGGCGAGGTTTCAAGAAAGCCTGCGGCAGTTGCTGCTCCTGCGACACGTTCGTCTGGAGCAAAGAAAGTCCAATTAACTACCACGCAAGTTGCGTTGGCAAAGAAATTTGGATTAACACCGCAGCAGTACGCTGCTCAGGTAGCAAAACTTAACTTGGAGAATTGAAATGGCTCAAAACCGTACCAATCGTGACAATGTGTCACGCGAAAAAGAAGTTCGATATGTGTATAAACCTTCGACTTCGTTGCCAGACCCGACCCCTGAACCGGGCTATGAGTATCGCTGGATAGCGACACACATTCTTGGACAGGCTCATCCAACTAACGTATCCCACAAGATGCGCGATGGCTGGGAACCGGTAAAGGCAGCCGACCATCCGGAATTAATGATTGAAGGAAATGAGAAGACAGGTAATGTCGAACTTGGCGGTCTTATGTTATGTAAGATTGTTAAAGAACGTGCAGCAGCCATGACTGATTATTACAACAATCAAGCGCAAAACCAGATGGAATCGGTGGACAACCACTTCATGCGCAACAACGACCCGCGGATGCCTTTATTTGCTGACCGAAAGTCAACAAGCAGTAAGGGTAGCGGATTTGGTTCAGGTTCAAAATAAGGAGTCTTAAATGGCTTATCCAACGATAGACGCCCCATACGGGCTAAAGCCTATCAACTTGATAGGTGGTCTTCCCTTCGCAGGGTCGACCCGAGCACTGCCCATTGTTTATGGGTATGCAACTAGCATCTTTTACGGCGATTTCGTCTCGATTCTTCGCGGACAAATTGGTCGTTTAGCTGTTACAACTGCTGGCGGCGGCGCAGGTTTAGTCGGGGTTTTCCTCGGCTGCTCTTACACCAACCCAGCTACAGGGCAAAAAACATTTTCGCAATACTGGCCTGCATCTACGCTTGCTGGTGACGCGATTGCGTATGTCTCTGATGACCCGAACGCACTTTATCGTGCAGCAGTTGTTACCACACAAGGTGGAACGACAATTGGCTCGCTTGCTCCCGCATTAGTTGGTCAAAATTTGACTGCTTCTGACTTGGCAGGTAGTGCTGTTACTGGCAATTCCAAAAATGCGATTTTCTGGACCACTACAACTACGACTGTTACGTATCCTTTACGTTTGGTTGGTGTTGTTAACGATACAGCAATTGCTTTAGGTACGGCAGTGTACTCTTCAGGCACTTCAACAATCACCACTTCAGCCAACGTGACTTTTGCTGTACCTATCGGTACACAGTTGTCGTGGATTGCGCCAAACGGACAGTTAGTTGATACCGGTTCATATGTAACAACAGCGATTGCTGCAAACAATACTACTTCTGTGGTGTTGAGCGCCGCGCCGTTGACTACACCAGCCGCTTCTTCGACTTTGGTGTTTACTCAGTACCCAGAAGGAATTGTTAAATTCAATTCTCCGGGCTTCCATGAATACCAAACGGCACTTGCTGTTTAATAAGGAGCACATAACATGGCTATTTCACGCGCACAACTACTTAAAGAACTTCTCCCCGGCCTTAACGCTTTGTTTGGCTTGGAGTACGCTCGTTACGGCGAAGAGCATAAAGAAATTTATGACGTCGAGACATCAGAGCGTTCTTTTGAAGAAGAAACGAAACTGTCCGGCTTCTCAGCCGCACCTGTCAAGGCCGAGGGTTCTGCCATCGCTTATGACAATGCGCAAGAGGCATTCACGGCTCGTTACAACCACGAAACCATTGCCCTTGGCTTCTCAATCACTGAGGAAGCCGTGGAAGATAACTTGTATGACTCACTGTCTGCTCGTTACACCAAAGGCTTGGCTCGTGCAATGGCATATACCAAACAGGTAAAAGCTGCCGCTATCATTAACAACGGTTTTACTGCGGCTCAACCCGGCGGTGATGGCGTTGCATTGTTTAGCACTGCTCATCCCTTGGTATCTGGCGGCACTAACAGCAATCGTCCTACCACCGGCGCTGACTTGAATGAGACTTCATTGGAAAATGCAGTTATTCAAATCGCCGCATGGACAGACGAGCGCGGATTGTTAATTGCAGCCAAGCCACGCAAATTGATTGTTCCACCAGCACTCATGTTCGTTGCTACCCGTTTGTTAGAGACTAACCTCCGTGTTGGTACTACTGACAACGACATCAACGCACTGAAAAACAATGGTTCAATCCCTGAAGGCTACACAGTTAATCACTTCTTGACCGACACAAACGCTTGGTATTTGACTACTGATGTACCTAACGGTTTGAAGCATTTTGTGCGTCAACCTTTGGCTAACTCAATGGATGGAGATTTCGATACCGGCAACGTACGTTACAAAGCCCGTGAGCGTTATTCATTCGGTTGGTCTGACCCATTGGGAATCTACGGTTCGCCGGGGTCTAGTTGACATATAAAGGATTAGCAACTACAATAGGTTAATGACCTATACAGAATGCAAAATCCCCGAATGTGGCAATCCAGTTTTTGCTGGCGGGTTGTGCCGTAAACACTATGACAGGGAGCGGCTAGCAATGGCCCCTCCCTGTTCTTATTTGGGGTGCGATGCCAAAGCCTTTCGAGACACTTTGTGTGCAGCGCATTACGGATTAAAGCTACTAGAAGGTAAGCCACTATGCGTAGTACCTAATTGCGGCGCACATCAAAAAAACCTAACCTCTGGCTTTTGCGAAAAACATCTTGCACCCACTTAAATCCTATGCTACAGTCAGTCAACCGGAATCTTTCGGTGTATCAAACAGGTCCGGCTGACCACATGCAGATTGATACGCCATAACGCATGGAGAAATTATTATGGGTTTCGCAACACACCTTGGCCCTTGGTTATTGGGCACTGTTAAAGACACAACTGGCACGACTGCTGGCACGATTCGCAATACAGGTGCTACGCCTAGTATTCAAACTAAGGCAATTCTGTACACAGACATTACCGCAGCAACACAGTTATGTGTTTTACCCGCTGGCGCAATGATTCAGGCTGTTACTTTTAACACCACAGTTGCTTATGCAACAACCGTTCCCACCCTTGCTTTGTTTTGTAATGGTACAGCTATTAATACAGCAGGAAACATCGGTTCTGGTACTGGTAGCACAGGTACTTATGCTATTACTTTGGGTAATAACAGCGCCGCAGGCGCAGTATTGTGTAGCAACGTAGGCACATCGGACGCAATTATCACTTTCACTCAAGCTAACGTAACAGCAACTTCAGGCGCTGGTATTATCACCATCTCTTATGTTGTCCGTGGCTCTGATGGCGTAATGTTCCCTGTTTCTGCTTAATTAACCTTGGGGGCTTTGGCCCTCTTTTAACAAAGGATTAATTATGATGCAAACCGACGTAAAAGGCGCGGACTGTGCTGTCAGCGCGTCAACTACGGCATTCAATGGGCGAACTCGCTTTAAAGGTATTTGGTACAGCGCGTCAGGTGCTTCAACCATTGCTATTAAAGACGGCTCAACTACGTTGTTTACATTTACCATAGCGGCAGCAGCCACGGACAGCGTTTGGATTCCGGGCGAAGGCGTTGTGTGCTACACAAGTTTGGTTGCCACAGTGGGCGCAACGTGTACAGCGATTGTTTTCTACGGATAAAACATGGCAGCGCAACAAACCGATGTCCTATCCAGCGCACTTCAAGCCGCTTCTGGTTTGGTTGTGACTTGTGATACGTCACAAAACATTGGGCGTACACGGGTTAGAGGCATTTATTACAATGCTCCTGCGGGGGGCGGCGCAGGAAAGTTTTATTTGCGTGAGGGTAGTTCCACAGGGCAGGTTAGGTTTGTCATACAGCCATCAGAAGCGGCTAGTGGTTTGCTTTGGTTGCCCGGAGAGGGCATTTTGTTTCAGACCACGCCGTATGCTGTTATTACGGGCACGCTCAACGTCACTTTGTTTTACGGGTAGAAAATGAGTACACAACAATACGACATACTGTGCAGTGATATTTTTACCGTTTCGGGTTTGATAAAGACTTGCGACACGCAACAAAACATTGGACGAGTAAGAATTAAAGCGGTGTACTATTCAGCGTCTGCTACAGGAGCATTGGCTTTTAGAGAAGGTAGTGCAACGGGGCAGATTCGGTTAACTTTCCAAACAACAGCATCTGCCAGTGGGCTTGTGCTTTTGCCCGGAGAGGGTATATTATTCAGAGACACGCCTTACGTAGTAGTGGGCGGAACAGTAACAGGAGCATCAGTATTTTATGGCTAAAACTGAAGCATGGACTCGTAAGGAAGGGAAGAACCCTAAAGGCGGTTTAAACGCCAAGGGACGGGCTTCCTATAACGCAGCTAATCCGGGCAAGCCGGGGCTAAAGGCTCCGCAACCAGAGGGCGGTTCACGCAAAGATTCGTTCTGCGCAAGGATGTCAGGAATGAAAAAGAAGTTAACTTCTGCCAAAACAGCAAATGACCCCGATTCACGTATTAACAAAAGCCTACGGGCTTGGAAATGTTGAGGTAAATATGGGCATTCTTACAGACATGGAAAAATATATAAAAGGCCAACAAGGTTCTTCTGGCGGCTCTTTGGATGAACAACTACCCGGCGATGTTCATTTTGGTA
>Ga0114962_10003172_pt1 | contig 13428 bp, 12 predicted proteins | sample C_130820_MF_Meta_FD_87017 | JGI IMG/M metagenome (GOLD analysis project Ga0114962, IMG submission 87017) | Freshwater microbial communities from Lake Croche, Canada to study carbon cycling - C_130820_MF_MetaG | ecosystem: Environmental > Aquatic > Freshwater > Lake | place: Lake Croche, Canada... | reverse complement strand
GTGTTTTCGCAGGGATGAGTAGTGGTGGTTCCGTTGCAGCAGCATTGAAAATTATTCCTACCCTTGAAAGTGGAGTAGTAGTTTGTATCATCTGTGATCGCGGGGACAAATATTTATCGACAGATTTATTTGATTGATTTCGTCTCTTTCTTCCTCCCTGGAGGGAGGAACGAGGAGGGTGACACGATAAAACAAAATTTAAATTATTAATTTTACACACATAAAAAACAAAAAAATGATAGAAACAGATATCATCATCATTGGAGCAGGACCAGTAGGGTTATTTGCCGTATTCGAAGCAGGATTATTAAAATTAAAATGTCATTTAATTGACTCTTTACCGCAACCTGGTGGACAATGTTCAGAAATCTATCCTAAAAAACCGATTTACGATATCCCAGGATTTCCTTCGGTATTAGCAGGGGAATTGATCGATAACTTGATGGCGCAAGCAGCACCATTTAAACCTGGTTTTACACTTGGTGAAGCTGCCCAAGATATTGAGAAATTAGAAGATGGTTCGTTTATTGTTACTACGGTTAGAGGTACAAAACACCATGCACCTATCGTTATGATTGCAGGTGGATTGGGTGTATTTGAACCACGTAAACCACCTATTGCAAACATCACTGATTTTGAAGATAAAGGAATTGAATACATCATCAAAGATCCTGAATTCTATAAAGACAAACGCGTAGTTATCGCTGGTGGTGGTGACTCAGCATTGGATTGGTCTATCTATTTAACGGAGAAAAAAATCGCTTCTGAAGTAATCTTGGTACACAGAAGTAGCTCCTTCCGTGGACATCTTGATTCTGTACAAAAAGTAATTGATTACGCAGAATCAGGAAAAATCACTTTAGTAACAGAAGCGGAAGTTACTGGTTTAGCAGGAGGAGACCACTTAGAAAAAGTGATCATCACGCATGCAAAAGACGGTGAAATCGTAAAAGAAGCTGATCATTTCATTCCATTGTTTGGATTAAAACCAAGTTTAGGTCCAATCGCTAATTGGGGATTAGAAATCGATAAAAACGCAATCAAAGTTGATACCTTAGATTATTCTACAAATATCCCAGGAATCTACGCTATTGGTGATGTTAATACATATGAAGGTAAGTTGAAATTGATTTTATGTGGTTTCCATGAAGGGACAATCGCTTTACAATCCGCTTTCGCACGTATCCATCCAGACAAGAAAAACGTATTGAAATATACAACCGTAAATGGTGTGAACGGATTTTAATGTACATTAAAAAATGTTTAACCATTAAGAAATTAAGTCATTTAAGACTTAATTTATAAAAATGAGCAGAGTATAAGGACATTTAGTTCGCTCTGCTCATTTTTTTAACCGAATGTCACTTAATGATATCTAAGCCAATTTTATAATTTTTGTCCTTAACTTCTTAATTTCTAAATGGTTTAATTTTATCTCAATATGACCTAAGGTCACTTAATAATACCTAAGCTAATTCTAAATGTTTATCCTTAACTTCTTAATTTCTTAATGGTTCAAAATGACAATTTCTGAAGCCTCTGCCATCCTCGGCCCCTACGATGACCTCCAAGATGCATTCGAACTCCAACTTTTCGAATTCAAAAAACAACTGATTGCACTTGCACCCATTGAGAAACTCATTGCACCAAAATTGAAGAAAATCAAACAGCTTCAAGATGCTTACTTGACGCTTGGAGGCAGTATCGATGAGATTACACAAACTTCATTCGATCCGATAACACCGACTGAAGATTTATTAGAAAGTTTTAAAATTTACCAAGATGTCAGAACTTCCCTCAAAAAATATATCTCAAACGCAAATGCTTACGAAGAAATAGCGAACTTTTGTCAGTATTTGGTAGCATATGAAAATATGTATGCTTCTTGTTGGGTTACTAATGATATAAATACAACAGAGATTGTTTCAAAAGAACCAGATCCGATGGAGGTCTTACATGCCATTCGAACGTATAACGAAAATGGCGGTGCGACTTTCGAAGATTTGAAGTGGAACAAAAACAATCCACCTGAAGTATTAATTAAGGAACGGAATAGATTATCTTTGTTGGCAACTAAATTTGGAGATTCGTATGGAGGAAACATTACAACGTCTTAAAGCACAATTGGAACAAGAAGAGTGGCCAAACGTGTATTTTTACAAATTCATCGTAGAAAATCATCCCGATCATGTAAATTCGGTGAAGGCAATCTTTGAAGAGGAAGCAATCATCACCATTAATGAATCGAAAAGTGGAAAATATGCTAGTATTAGCATAAAAGAAGTAGCTTTGCACGTAGATTATATCTTAGATAAATATCGACAAGCAAGTACCATTAAAGGAATTATTTCGTTATGATTTTATACACATTTTTCACCATGGAGAAAGCAGTCATTTTTATGCTGGTTTCTATTACGATTATCATTGCATTTTTAGCATACCGTAAGGTGTTGAATAACATGCGAAAAGGGGAAATGAACCTAGATAAATACTTCGTATTATATAGTTTGGAACGTAACGAACAAACTGGGGAGTTAGAATTTTATTTTACGAATGAAGAAGCTAAACACGTGACGTTTGAAATTTTGGCAGAAAATAACGAAGTCTTAGAAACCTTGGCAGACAAAGAATACAAAGCAGGGGGACACATAGTGCGTTATGATTCAACTCGTTTGGAAAACGGCGTGTATTTTTACCAATTGCGAACAGATAATCAAAAAACAGCTAAAAAAATGATTATTCAAAATTAGTTGTCAGTATGGCAGAATAAAATGCTTGGCAAACTCTTTGACATTACAAACGTAACTAGTAAATTTGCTCCCGTAAGCAAGTGAAAATTTTAAATCTAAAAATAAAATAAGATGGCATTAGAAATTACAGACGCAAACTTTGAGGAGCTTGTATTGAAATCAGACAAACCAGTATTGGTTGACTTTTGGGCTGAATGGTGTGGTCCTTGTCGTATGATTGGTCCAGTTGTGGAAGAATTATACAAAGAATATGAAGGTAAAGCAGTTATCGGAAAAGTGAACGTAGATCATAACCCAGGTGTTTCTGCTCAATTTGGTGTTAGAAACATCCCAACAATCCTTTTCATCAAAGGTGGTGAGGTTGTAGATAAATCTGTTGGTGCTGTTCCAAAAGCACAATTGGCTACTAAATTAGATGCTATTATCTAAGGAGTAGAAAGTTAAAAGTATAAAGTAAAAAGTCGGTTAGTTCCTTGAATTAACCGACTTTTTTTGTAGTATAAATTTCTTATTTCTTATTGAACCATGTAGCTTCCACTATCCCTGAGGCTCTCGAAGGGGAAGAGGTACCTATGGAGGTGACTAGTTTTTCACAACCTAAATTTAAATTATAGAATAATCTATAAGCGAAACATTAAATTCTTTTACTCTTAATAGGATATGTAAACCATAAATCTTCCCCCGCTCCCTGAGGCTCTCGAAGGGGAAGGGGGACCGAGGGGGAGGACTCTCTCAACTATGCATCTGTATTTACTCCAATACCTTAACCTTTGCTTTTTCAAACATTCCAGGAACCGTAATTTCAATCTTTACGTTTGATTTTATTTTTTTACCATTGTGTTTAGCTGGAAGCCATACAGGCATTTCAGAAATTAGTTGTGTAGCATAGCGGTCTAATAGTTCTGATACACTCTGAATTAGAGTAATGTCAGAGATTTTACCTTCCGCATCCACTAGAACATTTAGGATTATTTTTTCGTTTTTGTGTTTACTGCTTTTTTTGTGGAAATTCTTTGAAATATAGGTTTCAGTAGTCATATTTTGATAACGGAAAAATGAATTTTCATCTACAATTTCTCCGATTAATGCAATTGATTTATCGTTGTTACTGATAGTATCATTTGTATTTGATTCAATTAGCAAATTATTTTCCCTTTTATTTGATATCAATGTATCCGGCTCCATAACCATAAATCCCATAGTTTCTCCTTCAACTGAAACTGAATTAATTTTAATCGCCTTAATAGTAGTGTTTTCTAATTTCGGTTTTTCAGGTAGTTTTATGCTAGAATCTTCACGCTTCACTCGTCTCCCTTCACTCTCATTTCTCAACTCCGTTTTCGTCTCTTCCGTCACACGTCGCTCTTCACTCCCGTCACTCCCTCCGCATCCTGCTAACATCATCCCCGCCAACATCAGCACTGCCATCGGTATCTGATGTCTTGGGTATCTTTTTTTCATTTGATGCAAGGTGACCACAATATCTCGTCGTGTAAAATCCAATTGGGAAGGCAAAATTCTGCCACACGTACGTTTTCCTTGGTTTTCCAATAGGTATTCAAGAATTTCTTGACGTGACATCTTCGTAAAATCCATCACATCTTTTGTACAACGCTCGCAAAAACGAGAAGTCAGTCCGATTTTCATTTGTTCCCAATCTTCGGGACAAGGTGTAGGAATGTGATATTTCATATGCTTAAAACGAAAAATAGATCACTTTATTGTTTTAACCATCCCCTTCAAGCATCGCCATAGATCCCTAAAATATCCCTCTTTGTTGAATTGATTGTCAGGTAGTCCAATCATGTCTACTTTTTCGGCTGGATGATATGTCCCAAAGATGCGATCCCAAAAAATAAAGGTATTCCCCATATTCTTGTTGTAGTGTCTCTCTTCTGTCGAATGATGTAAACGATGTGCGGCAGGTGATACCAAGATATATTTACCAATCCACCCCCAATCGGAGGTAAATGAGGAGTGTATCATCAATTGATGGGTTTCCTTGAAAATCCGCACAGCTAAATAGGAGTATAATGGCGAACCCAACAATATAAACACCAAGACATCAAAAAAACGACTGATCTCAGGATCTAAAAAATGTACTCTTTGACGAGTTAAAACGTTAAAATGAGTCGCTGAATGATGAAATTGATGCAACTCCCATAAGGACTTAGATTTATGAAATGCATAATGTCGCACATAATTCTTAAAATCTCCTGCTAAAAAGATAATTGCTACTTGTAAATATGGATTTGAAACATGGGTGATTAAATTCAATCCAAAATTCTTTTGAATCAACCCCACTAAAAAGTATAAAATACCAAAACTCAAGACAAATCCAAAGACATTTGATACATTAAAGGTGTCCATCATCCAACAAATGAAATCGGAACGCGTGGATTTGTCAAACGAGACTATTTTTTTTAAGGAGGATTGTTGCCACCCGACAAAAAATAATTCAATAAATAAAACAGACAAGGTGACTACCAACGAAAAGTACATCACTTCCCAAGGAAAATGGTCGATACCAAATCCATGGATTAAGGATGCTATTTTGCGTTGAATGAGTTCTATCATTGGTTTTATAAAATTACACAAAATCTATTGAATCAAGCTGTAACGGTTTTTTAAGTTTAAAAATGTGCGTTCGATGTATTTATACGAAATCCATGCTAGTAAAACCGTAAAACCAATAGTAGTTCCATATAAACATACATTGTAAATCAACATACTATTAGTTGGAATAAATTTCCATTTAAAAATAAATTCTAGAACAATCCAGTGATACATATACAATCCATAAGAAATATTACCCAGGAATTTGAATGGTTTTATGTCTAAATTTGGTATTTGAACACTCGAACATGCAATTACAATGGAAATACTGAAAAATACAGCATAAATCTCGTCTGTACAATAAGCGAAAATAATTCCATAGAACCAACAGAAAAACGGTAGAATAACTAAACAAACTGCTAGTATGCGGTAGCGATTTAAGAAAGTGATTATTTTACTTTGTTGATTTAGGAGTATAGCGAAGATTGCTCCGGCAGCCATGCAGTTAAACTTTAGTTTTTCGAATAATTGTGTCCAAATTTTAAGTGTTTCAGCAGGTGCGTCGACTTTTATTAATTGGGGAAGGACGATAAAAGGGAGGGCTGTAATTACTATAAACACGATAATTATGATCCAAATTGCGTAGTTACTATATTTCATTAACCATGGCCAAGTGAGGTAAAATTGCTCCTCAACACCGATAGACCATAGGGGAGGACATGGTTCAAAGCGCATCATCATACTGTCAGCAATGTTAGGTATGAAGGTTAACGTCATCATTAACGTGGTCGTAGTAATAGGATAGTCTAATAAATAATAAGTCGCAAATAAAATCAAGAAATACAACGGCCAAACACGCAATATTCTTCGGATATAGAAATATTTTACATGAACTGTTTTGGTGTAATCGCGTTCTTTCAGTAACAAATAGGTAATCAAAAAACCACTTAACGCAAAAAATAAAATTACAGCGATGTGTCCACCTGTATTTTTTAAGAAAGGAAAAGCATACCAATTAGCAACCTGATTCCGATGCTTAAAACGCTCAATATGACTGATTATAACAACAAATGCTGCTATCGCCCGAAAGGTAGTAAGGTTTTTTAGGTGGAAAGTCCCCATTTTCAAATCTTCAAATCAACTAATTTTCAAACTTTCCTTTCAAAAACTTTCCGGTATAATTATCTTTCTCCAAAATTAGTTCTTCCGGGGTCCCTGTAAATACGATTTCCCCTCCTTTATCACCACCTTCCGGACCGATATCTATCACCCAATCTGCACATTTAATTACATCACCATTGTGTTCAATGACAATGATGGAATTTCCAGCATCAATTAAACGCTGTAAGGCAATTAATAGTTTTTCGATGTCGTAATAATGTAACCCCGTTGTTGGTTCGTCGAAAATGAATACATTCCCTTGCGCACCCGCACTTTTCGTTAAAAAGGATGCTAATTTAATTCGCTGTGCTTCACCACCACTTAGGGTACTAGAGGATTGACCCATTTTAATATATCCAAGTCCTACATCTTCCAATGGTTGAATTTTGGAAACTATTTTGTCTTCTAAGTTTCCTTTGTGTTCTTTGAAAAATGCTAAAGCTTCTGAAATGTCCATTTCCAGTAAGTCAGCTATGTTTTTCTCGTGGTATTTAACTTCTAACGTTTCGGATTTATACCTACGTCCTTCACAGGATTCACATGGTAGGTGAACATCTGCCATAAATTGCATTCCTACAGTAATTATACCCTCTCCTTCACACATTTCACAACGACCTCCGTCGACATTAAAACTGAAAAATCCAGGTTTATACCCACGCGCTTTGGAAATCGGTAATCGTGCATACAAATCTCTAATCTCATCAAAAGCCTTTACATAGGTAACAGGATTACTACGGGAGGATTTACCAATTGGATTTTGATCAATTAGTTCAATCCCTTTGATGAATTTTAAATCACCTTCCACCGATTTTACTTCTCCTTGAAAATCCCCAAAAACACCTAATTGTTTACGAATAGCAGGGTAGAGGATGTCTTTGATTAAGGTCGATTTTCCTGAACCACTTACGCCAGTAACACACAACAATGAAAATAAAGGAATGTCAACACTTACATTTTGTAAGTTGTTTTCACGTGCTCCAATTATTTTTATCCAATTGCGTGGTTTACGTTTGATAGTAGGAATTGGTATGACGCGTTCTTTGGTTAAATATTGTGCAGTTAAACTTTGTTTTTGATTGCGTAACTGACTGTCATTTCCTTGAAATACAACTTCTCCACCGTAAATTCCAGCCATGGGACCAATATCCAAAATTTCATCCGCTTCTTTCATGATGTCTTCTTCATGTTCGACGATAATGACGGTATTCCCTAAATCACGAAGGTTTTTAAGAACATCAATCAATTTTTTGGTATCACGCGGATGCAAACCAATACTTGGTTCATCTAAAATATACATTGAACCAACTAAACTGCTTCCTAAAGAGGTTGCTAGATTTATTCGTTGCGATTCCCCTCCAGATAAGGAATTCGAAGTGCGATTTAACGTTAGATATTCTAATCCTACTTCACATAGAAACTTTAAACGACTTGTAATCTCAATTAAAATACGTTTTGCTACTTGCGTATCGTAGGTGTTTAATTCCAAGGTTTGAAAAAAGGCATAGCATTCTCGAATTGGAAGCAGTACTAAATCTGTAATTGTTTTCCCTTGGATTGTAACGTAATTGCTGTCTTTACGCAAACGTGTTCCCTTACAATCTGGACAAATTGTTTTTCCACGATACCTTGATAAAAGAACGCGGTATTGAATTTTATAGGTTTGTGTCTCTACAAAGGCAAAAAATGCATTTAATCCTGTGAAATAGCGATTTCCAGTCCATAATAACGCATACTCTTCCTCGCTTAATTCATCGATTGGGCGATGTATCGGGAAATTGAATTTTGTGGAATTTAAGGTTAATTCACGTAAATATTCTCCCATTGTTTCTCCTTTCCAACACGCGATAGCGCCTTGATAGACACTTAAACTCGGATCTGGAATTACTAATTTGGGATCGATATCTACTACCGAACCAAAACCTTCACACTTTTTACATGCACCGTATGGATTATTAAAGGTGAAAAATTGTTCACTTGGCTCTGTAAATTCGATTCCGTCTAATTCAAAACGGTTATTAAAGTAGATCGTTTCATTCGAATCTGGGAAAAATAATTCACAATTTCCATTACCTTCTGAAAATGCTAAAGAGGTTGAATCGGAAATTCGAAGTAACGCATCTTCATCGCGTGTGGTTTTAAAACGATCGATTACGACTTTTGCTTCTTGAATGTCTTGGGTATCTATCGTAACATCATCTAAATCGAGTACCTCTCCTGCAATAAAAATACGTGCATATCCTTGCTCTTTTAGGAGTGAAATCTGCCGTTCTACTCCGTATTTCTGAAAGGTATGGATAGGGGAAAGTAAATAGACTTTTTGTTCTTCTTCTTCTTGTATTTTAATATGCTCTAGTACATCGGTAACGGTATGTTTTTTTACTTCTTTCCCTGAAATTGGGGAATGTGTTTTTCCGATACGTGCAAAAAGCACTTTGAAATAGTCATAAATTTCAGTGGATGTACCTACGGTAGAACGTGGATTTGTAGAAGTAACTTTTTGTTCAATAGCAATAGCTGGTGAAATTCCTTTGATAAAATCGGTATCTGGTTTGTCTAACTTACCTAAAAATTGTCTTGCATAGGAAGATAAACTCTCTACATAACGTCTTTGTCCTTCTGCATACAAGGTGTCGAAGGCAAGGGATGATTTGCCTGACCCTGATAAACCGGTAATAACCGTGATTTTTCCGTGTTGAATTTTAACATCTATATTTTTTAGATTGTTAACACGTGCTCCTTTTATATGGATGTATTTATCACCCATTTAGTCGTTCTCTTACAAGTTCTAAAGCAATCTCTAATTGTTCTTCTTGATTGATATCGCTGTTATCTAAAACAACTGCATCCTCTGTTTGTATCAATGGACTTTCTGTACGAGTGGAATCTAAATAATCGCGTTCTTCTAAATTTTGTCGAATTTCTTCGCGGGTAATGTTTGGTTCTGTTGAAAGTAATTCTTTAAATCTTCGTTCTGTTCTTACTTCAGGAGAGGCTGTTACGAATAATTTTAATTCTGCATGTGGGAATACTACGGAGCCGATATCTCTACCATCCATGACAACGCCACCTTTTTCTCCCATCTTTTTTTGTTCTACAACTAATTTTTGTCTTACCTCTTTAATGCTGGCAACTTTACTTACCAAAGAAGAGATTTCTAAACTTCTAATTTCGCGTTCTACCACTTCGTTATTTAGGTAGATTTCTAATTTTGAAGTTTCTTTATTTCGTTCAAAATGGATTTCAATTTGGTTTAAGTGATCGATTATAGCGTTTTGATTAACAGCTTCTTTTGAAACTAAACCTTTTCGAAAACAAAATAAAGTTACTGCACGATACATAGCGCCAGTATCTACAAAAACATAGTCTAATTCAAATGCAAGCGCTTTGGCTAGTGTACTTTTACCACAGCTTGAAAATCCGTCGATTGCAATGGTGATTTTTTTATGTTTTTGCATCTTGTTTACTTTACTTCGAATTTTACATAGATATTAGACGCAATTTTAATTTTAGAAAATTGAATGTCTAAACGCTCTTGTTTTACTTCTGGATTTCCATTTACGTCATAGGTTATCGTTGTAGGGGTTGCCATTGTACGAAGTATAGGGTAGGGATATGGATTGTTGTTTTGACGAATAATTAACGATTTTCCTGTCGTTTCACCAATCGCATGTAACAAATAATCGGCTTTATGTTTTGCGTTTTTGATTGCTTTAATTTCAATGTCTTTTACTATTGCATCGTATTTTGTATGGTGTACTTTTTCAATGTAAATATCGTTGATTTTTATTTCATTTAGTTTTTCAAAAACCATTGCCACTTCTTTTGCGCTAGAAACTTTCAGTAAATAATTAGACCTGGATAATACTTGTTTTTTCCATTTAACCTGAACAATTTCTGTATTTGCATCAGATAGACTTAAGTCCTCTAAATTAATTCCATTTGCAATCAAGATTTTTTTCATTTCTTCTTCTTGATCTTCAATAGAAATTTTAGTCTTCCCATCCATGCGCTCATCGATTTCTATCTTAAGATAAATCATATCTGGAACAACCAATGTGTCGGCTGAACCATCAACTTCAATGTAGGACTTTTCGTGAATAACCGTATTGACTTGTGCAAAACTTGAAAGTGTGGCGAATACGAAAGAACTGACAATAAATAACTTTTTCATATGACTAGTAAATTTTTGGATATTTGCTAGGATTGACTTCGTGCATAATTTCCATTACTTTTTCGATTATATCTTCCAAGTTTGGTTTGGAGAAATAATCTCCATCTGTTCCGTATGCAGGTCTGTGGTCTTTGGAGGTTAATGTAACAGGAGCTGAGTCAAGGGTGAAATATGCTTTCTGTTCAGTTAGAATTTTGTCTAACATAAAACCACATGCACCACCACTAACATCTTCATCCACCAATAATAAACGGTTTGTTTTCTCTAAAGATTGTTTAATTCGATAGTTTATATCAAATGGTAAAATTGTTTGAACATCAATTAGTTCCACGTGTATGTCGTGTTCTTTTAATATCTGACATGCTTTCTCACAAATGTTGAAAGTAGAACCATACGATACTAACGTCAAATCACTACCTTCTAGAACAACTTCTGGGATACCAATAGGGGTGCGATAATCTCCAATATTTGTTGGACGTTTTTCTTTAGTTCTATATCCATTCAATGGTTCAATTACTAACGCACAATCATCACTCGCAAGTAGGGTGTTGTAAAATCCAGCAGCCTTTGTCATGTTACGTGGCACACAAACAATCATTCCGCGAACAGCGTTAATGATCATTCCTAATGGACTACCACTATGCCAAATGCCTTCTAAGCGGTGACCACGAGTACTGATAATCAATGGTGCTTTTTGACCACCTTTAGTTCGGTATTGTAGTGTTGCTAAATCATCGGACATGATTTGTAATGCATAGATCAAATAATCTAAATATTGAATTTCAGCGATTGGACGTAATCCACGCATAGCCATTCCGATTCCTTGACCAATAATAGTGTTTTCACGAATACCAGTATCAAATACACGTAACTCGCTATATGCAGCCTGTAATCCTTCGCAACTTTTGTTAACGCCACCAATGCCTCCAACATCTTCTCCAAAAATTAAGGTTTCAGGGTAACGAGCAAATACTTCGTGGTAATTTTCTTTCAATACCAATCTACCATCGATTAGTGTACCTGCATCGTCATAGATCGGTTTTACTTCCTCTTTCAGTAATGCAGACATGGAAGATTGTGAATAGATATGGGTAGAATAACGTTCATGGCACATTGCTAGTTTTTCTTTCACCCAGGTTGCTAATGGTGCTGCAGCTGGACAATGATCACTTGCGCCTAAACGCAAACAAGTACGAACAATTCCGTAAACATCTTTTCGCAACAAATCTTTCTCTTTGTTTAAACGTTCGATATTTTTTGTAATTGTTTCATTATGCTTTGTTTCCGTTGCTAATTGGGTTAATAGCGGTAGAACTGAATCAATATCTTTACGAATATCGTCTGTAAAGTCTTTCCAAGCAGCGTTTTTTATGTCGCGAACTTCTTCTTTTGCAGCTTTTTCTAATGCTTCAATTTCTTCTAGAGTCGCAATAATATCTCCTTCTACATTAAAATTTAAAATCCATTCTTTGAATTTTGCGATACAATCAAAGTCTTTTTCCCACTGTAAACGTTCAGTGGTTTTATAGTGTTCATGTGAACCAGAGGAAGAGTGTCCTTGTGGTTGATTTACTTCTTTAACATGGACAAATACTGGGATTCTCTCCTCACGAACAATACGAGCTGCTTTTTCAAACGTTTCTACCATATGGGCGTAGTCCCAACCAGTAGTAGTCATAATTTCCCATCCTGGTTTGTCTTCTGTACGTTGAAAGCCTACTAAAACTTCTGATATACTCCCTTTCGTTGTTTGTTTAGCTGTTGGAACAGAAATACCGTAACCATCATCCCAAACAGACATCAATATTGGGATTTGTAATACTCCAGCAGCATTGATGGATTCCCAAAATACGCCTTCGGAAGTACTTGCATCTCCAATAGTTCCAAAAACGATTTCATTTCCGTCGTTGGTAAATTTTTTGACGTTTGGATCATTTTTTAAAGTTGGATGCTCTTTGTATACCTTGGATGCTTGCGCCAAACCAAGCATACGTGACATCTGACCAGCGGTAGGAGAGATGTCGGAAGCAATATTGTTGTGCTGCATTAAGTCTACCCAATTTCCTTGCTCATCAATGTTACGAGTCGCGAAATGTCCCCCCATTTGACGACCAGCAGAAGTCGGTTCTAGTTCTACATCTGCATGTGCGTATAATCCTGCAAAATATTCTTTGATTGTTAATTCACCCAATGCAAAAACCATGGTTTGATCACGGTAATAACCAGATCTAAAATCTCCCTTACGGAATTGTTTTGCTAAAGCTAATTGCGCAAGTTCCTTTCCGTCTCCGAAAATTCCAAACTTCGCTTTTCCTGTAAGTACTTCTTTTCTACCAAGTAAGGAAGTTTCTCGGGATAAACACGCTAACTTAAAGTCGTTTAAAACTTCTTGTTTAAATGTGTTGAAGTCCACGTTGTTTTCTTCTAGTTGTATTGAGTCGTTTGCCATCGTCTTGTTTTGTAGTACAAATATAACGAAATAAAGGTTTTTTTTCGGTAATGTTTCAGAGAATTAATCGTTTTGAATAATGCCTATTTGTGGTTCATTCTTATCGCTGATTAATCAAAAATTATTATACTTTTGTAAAAAAAAATGCCCACGTGGTGAATCCCGATAGTTATCGGGAGGTAGACATGTGAGATAAACAAAATGCCCACGTGGTGAATCCCGACAGTTATCGGGAGGTAGACATGTGAGATGAATAAAATGCCCACGTGGTGAATCCCGATAGCTATCGGGAGGTAGACATGTGAGATTAATAAAATGCCCACGTGGTGAATCCCGATAGT
>Ga0114962_10003171_pt1 | contig 13433 bp, 10 predicted proteins | sample C_130820_MF_Meta_FD_87017 | JGI IMG/M metagenome (GOLD analysis project Ga0114962, IMG submission 87017) | Freshwater microbial communities from Lake Croche, Canada to study carbon cycling - C_130820_MF_MetaG | ecosystem: Environmental > Aquatic > Freshwater > Lake | place: Lake Croche, Canada... | reverse complement strand
TCTAATATGTAGGTGATACCTTGAAGTTTAGAACCAATTTGTGTTGCCAATCGTATTCTTTGCGACTCCCCTCCACTCAATGATTTGGATGGGCGACTTAGTGAGAGATATTAAAGTCCTACATTCATTAAAAAAGAGATACGATCGTCAATTTCTTTTAAAATTCCCGATGCAATTTGTGTGTCTTTTTTATCTAATTTTTTTGGTAACGCTAAAAACCATTTTTGCAAATCGTCCAAATGCATATCATTTAAAGCAGCAATATTTTGATCATTTACTTTAAACCATAAGCTTTCTTTACGAAGTTTTGCACCGCCACAAGTATTACAAGTATTTAATTCCATGTAGGACTCTACCCATCCTTTTAAATGATCGGTACTTTGTGATGAAGTAAACCATCGTTTTAACATAGCCACGATGCCTTCATAACTTCCTGTAAAAGTATCAGGGATATTTTCATCATCTAAATCTAATTCCAAAGAACTGGTGATATTTTGATCACCAAATAATATTAAATCCAATTGTTCCTTGCTTAAATCCTTAATGGGTTTATCTAAACTTATTTTATGTTTTCTAGCAAATTGCTTTATCTGTGTAAAAACACTTGCTTCTCTGGCTTCCCCAAGTGGATGAATTGCGCCTTGATTAATACTCAATGTGTGATCAGGCAATAATAAACTCATGTCAATTGCATAAACATTGCCCAATCCCTTACATACCGGACAAGCACCATAAGGACTATTAAAAGAAAAACTATTAGGCGAAGGTTCCTCATAGCTTAATCCTGTTTCCAAACACATTAATTGTTTAGAAAACTGCACCACTTTTGTTTTGCCTTCTTCCAATAAGAACATTAAATCGTTACCCATTTTTAAACACTGCGCCACACTTTCTCCCAGTCTGGTTTTCATCGCATCTGTTACAGGGATTCTATCCACTACAATTTCAATGTCATGAATTTTATATCTATCTACTTGGAATTTTGGTCTTAACTCCATAATCTCTCCGTCTACCCTTGCTTTTACAAAACCTTTTTTGCGTATCTCTTCAAATAGTTCTCTATAATGACCTTTTCTTCCACGCACCACAGGCGCCAATAAATTAATTTTTTTATCCTTAAACTTCGTGAATATATTTTGAACAATTTCTGCTTCCGAAAACTTCACCATGGGCTTACCCGTATTATAACTATACGCTTTTCCTACACGCGCATACAATAATCTCAAAAAGTCGTACAATTCAGTCACGGTTCCCACCGTAGACCTTGGATTTTTATTGGTGGTTTTTTGTTCGATGGCAATCACCGGCGAAAGACCCGTAATTTGATCCACATCCGGACGTTCCATATCCCCCATAAATTGGCGGGCATACGCACTAAAACTTTCCATGTACCTGCGCTGACCCTCATTATATAAAGTGTCAAATGCCAAAGAGGATTTACCACTTCCACTCACCCCCGTAAATACCACTAGCTGGTTTTTAGGTATAGAAATATCAAAATTCTTAAGATTATGCTCTCGGGCACCTACTACTTTTATTTGGTCGTTGTCTTTGTTCATGGGTATTTGTAAAGTTATAACAACCTTTTAAATAATTAGTTTACAATAAGCTATAAACATTCTGTATTTTTATGCGCAATAAGACAATTTCAAAGTATGCAAGCTACTTTTCCTAAAAACTTTATAATTGCTATAGGCGGCAGCCTATTGATCGCTTTTATATTGTTTGGAACAAGCTATTTGTACACAAGGGAAAGTCTTTTTTTATTACTGAATGCCGATTTAGGCAAGGGAGGTGATATGCTATTTAATATTATATCATACCTCGCGGAAGGTTGGATTTGGATTCCATACTTTATCCTACTTTTTGGATGGTATAAAAAAGATGCCATTTTTATCCTACTTAATTTTCTAATATCTACTTTGCTAACTCAAATTCCTAAAAATTACATTTGGGAAAATGTAAGTAGGCCCATGAAAAGTGGGATACCACAGGATCAAATTCACAAAGTTGATGGCGTTGTAATGCATTTTTGGAATAGTTTTCCTTCCGGTCATACAGCTACTGCTTTCACTATTTTCTTGGTCACTGTTTACTACTTTCCCAATAAATGGGTGGTAGCAATGGGCGGCCTTTATGCAATAGCATGTGGCTATTCACGCGTTTATTTAGCGCAACACTTTCCATTAGATGTGGCAGGAGGAATTATGGTTGCAATTTTTACGGTATTAATTAGCATTTATATTAGCATAAAAACAAAAAAAGATGTTCAAAAAATTATCTAGTCTCCTATTCGTATTGGTCTTATCAAATTCAATATTTGCACAAGACACCACCCAGAAAATTATTGAAGGAAGAAAAAATGATAAAAGTCAATTAAATAAACCTTATGTTATTTTAATTTCAGCTGACGGTTTTCGTGCCGATTTCACTGAGCTTTATGATGCAACATTTTTAAAATCAGTTGCTCAAAATGGTGTGCGTGCAAAATTCATGACGCCTTCTTTTCCATCTTTAACTTTCCCCAATCATTATAGTATTGTAACTGGAATGTATCCTGCTCATCATGGATTAGTGGACAATACTTATTTTGATAAAGCTTCTGGTCAACAATACAGTATGGGTAATAAAAAAATGGTGGGTGAAGGGAAATGGTATGGCGGTACCCCATTATGGGTTTTGGCCGAAAAACAAAAAATGTTATCAGCTAGTTTTTACTGGGTAGCTTCTGAAGCAGATATACAAAATACAAGGCCTACCTATTATTATATATATAATGAAAAAATTGATATCGCCACTAGAATTCAAGCAGTAAAAGATTGGTTGAGTTTACCCGAAGATCAACGACCACACATAATTACTTTTTATTTCCCTCAAGTGGATCATGAAGCACATACTTATGGACCAAATGATATACATGTTGCCGCTGCGGTGAAATTTGTAGACAGCAGTGTAAATGCATTACAGACATCACTCGCAACACTTAATTTACCAATCAACTATATTTTTGTATCCGACCACGGCATGACTAAAGTAGATGTTGATAACACCATTGGCATGCCAAAAGCCATTGATACCGGTGCTATGAGAGTGCCATGGGGTGATGCGCTAATTCATGTTTATGCTAAAGATGCAACTAAATTAGCATCTACCTACGAGGAACTTAAAAAAGATACTTCCGTTTCGGTATATAAATTAGACGAGACGCCTGATTATTGGCATTATAAAAAATCGGACGACCTTTTTAATCGTTTAGGAGATTTAATAGTGGTGCCTCATTTACCAAGACCTTTTAATTTTTCGACTCGTAAAACAACATTGGGCAAACACGGATTTGATAACCACCATCCTGATATGCGTGCTACATTTATGGCATGGGGGCCAGCCTTTAAAAAAGGATTAAATATTGATGGTTTTGAAAACGTAAATGTTTATCCAATTGTTGCTAAAATTTTAGGACTAGAATATGACGAAAAAACAATTGATGGTAAATTAAATGTTTTAAATCCAATATTACTACCCACTCCAATTTCGATGAAAGGAGCAAAAAATAATTAGCAAGTAAATTAATTTTAGTTTTTAATACAACGTACCGAAACACCCCCCTCCATTACAAAAAGGTTGGATTCCGTAAAATTGGTGTTGTTATATTGTAAAATACGAACATAATTTGTAGAATTATCTGCTAAAGGTGTTGAGCTCCAAAAATATGCCCAAGTTGACATAAAAGAGGAGGAGTTTGCATTGCCCATATATTCCCAAACCAAGTGCGCTACCGGCCTACCTTGCAGTTTATTATATTAATAAACAATCAGTTAAAAATGAAATACTACTATTACAAAGAACATCTGTCCCATACCTGACCCAAAATTGTTAATAATTTATTTTCTTTGTTGAAATTAACAAATTTCATTGTTTTATTAGCACTTTATTTTTTTAGTTGTTTAATTCATGTATTACTAATAGATATTCTTTGTGAAATTCACTTATAAAGCAGTAAGTAATTCCATGAAAATTACAGTTGACTATCTCAGGTAGTCCTTTAGGCTTAAGTGAGACCTTTTGGAACAACCTTTGGTACTTTGTTAGCCATTTTACCTTGTTAGCATCAAACATTAGTTCTTTTAGTGCTTCTTTAGCATTTTCATTAGCAATCCAAAAATCCTGTTCTTTTTTCATTTTGTTGTATTTTTTGTTGGGGGGGATAATAGCATCCCTTAACCCATAGAGAGGGTTATGATTGGGAGTACCTTTAAGTATTATACATACAAAAAATAATCAGTTTGATTAGAGCATAGGGGGGCTTCTAACTGCATTAATTAGAGGACGATGATAAGTATGAATAATGGGATAAGGGCATTTTTTTTATCACTACAATATCTATTATCAACAAGTTTATTTTTTTTATTTTGTACTTTTATAATACCTTTCTATTCAGTCATTATTTTGATAGTCTTAATAATTTAAAATAAATTATGGGTGGAAATTCGTTTCATTTTAAAAACTTAATTCTATGGAAAAGTTAATATTATTTTTTTTACTTTTTGTATTTCGTACTGGGTATTCCCAAACTTTTGAAATGTATGAATTAGCTAAAATAAGTATGGCTAGTGATGAATATCTTGAGTATGTGGTTGCTGAAAAAGGATATAAATTTTTTGAAACAAAAAATGAACAAGACTATATAGCAAAAGTTTATGTAAGCAATTCTAAGGGAGGAAAGAGTTATTTTATATCTAAATTGAAATATAAAAATAATAAGGAAGTTTTAATTTCATATAGAACAACTATTGATGGAGAATATTTAAAATGGAAAAATAATATGATCAAATCTTTATTTGAAGAGATTGAAAAGCGCCCCAATGATAAAATTATTTTTCATTACAGCAATGGCGACATAGAGATTTCTTACATAGATCCAAGATATGACATTACTAAACAAAGTTTTTATCTAAAAAGTAATAAAATTGAATATGAAATTGATGTTTCAACCACTAAAAAATAAAGACACTACAGTTAGTATTATATTTACCTCTTTTTCATATGATATTGATTACAATTGATAACTTTAAATAACTTTGAGGGGGGATGCTTGAATACCAATACTTATGAAGGGGTATCAATTGGAGGTAATCTAGACTCTCAAAGACATAGAATTTTTATTAATTAATGCTATATTTATTAAGTCTACATTAGGTAATAATTTGAATCCCTAAAAAAGTGACCAAAAAGGGGTGATGTGCATACATCAACTCTCGTTTACATGTTAATTTTATAGCAAATAGCTTAATCTGTTATTACCATAATTTATCATTTGTTTGCCTTAACTTTATAGGGTTAAGACTCAATAATTAATGACCAATCAGAACCCAGAACAGCAAGCTAGAGATAACATTGACAAGCAACTAATTGCTTGTGGATGGATAATCCAAAATAAGAGCAATATTAACCTTTCTAGTGGGGTTGGTGTGGCAGTAAGAGAATATTCTACAGAAGTGGGGCCAGCTGATTATGTTCTATTTGTGAACAAAGAGCCTGTTGGTATTATAGAGGCTAAAAGAGAGGAGGAAGCTGTTAAATTCTCTGTTCATGAACAGCAGGTTGAGGATTATGCAACTGCCAAGCTTAAGTACATTGACCAAAAGCTATTACCATTTCTTTACCTGAGTACTGGGGCTTTAACAAGATTTACAGATACTAGAGATCCAAATCCACGCTACAGGGAAGTGTTTACCTTCCATAGACCAGAAACTCTGGCAAAATGGATTAGGAAAGACAAGTCATTAAGAACAAGAATGGCTCAAAATTTCCCAAGTTTAGATACTTCAGGACTTAGAGATTGTCAAGTTGATGCAATTAATAACCTGGAAACCTCTTTTAAGAAGAATAGACCTAAGGCTTTAGTTCAAATGGCTACTGGCTCTGGTAAAACATTTACTGCAATTACATCAGTTTATAGATTACTAAAGCATGTCAAAGCAGAGCGTATTTTATTTATTGTAGATACTAAAAACTTAGGTGAACAAGCTGAAGGAGAGTTTAGGAAATATCAACCACAGGATGACAATAGATTATTCCCTGAGTTATATGGGGTTAGCAGATTAACAAGCTCTTTTATTCCAGAAGATAATCAAGTTTATATTAGTACTATTCAACGCTTATACAGCATTTTAAAAGGGGTTGATTTGGATGAAAGTGCTGAGGTGGACAATCCAAATGAGCAAAGTTCTTATGCAAAGGAGGCTTTGCCTGTTGTTTATAGTGAAAAACTACCAATTGAGTTTTTTGATTACATAGTAATTGATGAGTGTCACAGAAGTATCTACAATCTGTGGAAGCAAGTACTAGATTATTTTGATGCATTTCAAATTGGACTAACTGCAACACCAGACAATAGAACCTTTGGATATTTTAATCAGAATATTGTTTCAGATTATGGTTATGAAAAGGCTGTGATTGATGGTGTATTAGTTCCTTATAATGTTTATACAATAGAAACCCAGATAACTAGAGATGGTGCAGCTATTAAAATGGGAGAATTTGTTGATAAGCGTGAGAAGTTAACACGTAAAAAGTTCTGGGAGTCTGTTGATGAGGATGTAGAATATACTGGTAAGCAGTTAGATAGGGATATTGTTAATCTAAGTACAATACGTACTATTATTAAAGAGGTAAAACAACAATTGCCAAACATGTTTCCTGATAGGCATGATGAGAAAGGTGCTTTTGAAGTGCCTAAGATGTTAATATTTGCTAAGACAGATAGTCATGCTGAAGATATTATTGAAATAGTGCGTGAGGAGTTTGATGAACGTAGTGATTTTTGCAAAAAGATTACTTATCAAAGTAGTGAAGATCCTAAAACCATCTTGTCACAGTTCAGAAATGACTATTATCCTAGAATTGCAGTAACAGTTGACATGATTGCAACTGGAACAGATATAAGACCATTGGAAGTCCTTTTGTTTATGCGCGATGTTAAAAGCAGAAGTTACTATGAACAAATGAAAGGAAGGGGTACTAGAACATGCTCTTTAGAAGAATTAAAAGCAAAAGGAACTCCTAGTGCAAAGTTTGCAAAGGATCATTTTGTTATAATTGATGCCATAGGTGTTGAGCAATCGCAAAAGACTGACAGTAGACCTTTAGAAAAGGCTCCTTCAGTATCACTAAAGGAGGTTTTACAAAGAGTTGCTGTTGGTGATAGAAGTGAAGAAATGATGTCAACCCTTGCTAACAGATTATTGCGTTTAGATAAACAGATTAATGATTATGAAAAGCAAACATTTGTTGAAAAAGCACAGGGCAAGGGTATTTCAGAGGTAGTAAGACAACTACTTTATGCTCATGATCCTGATACTAAAGAAAGCTTGGAACAAAATATTAAGGAAGAAAATCCTGGCATATCTCCACAGCAGATTGAAGAGAAAGTAAAAGAACATCATAATGCTATTTTAGAGCATGCAGTTAATGTTTTTCATAATCCTGAACTAAGAGAGTTTATTGTTGATGTGCGCAAAAAGTATGACCAGATAATTGATAATTTGAATCTAGATACAGTTTCAAAAAGTGGTTGGGTTAAAGATCAACAAGCTGAAGCTGAAAATTTGATTCAAGATTTTAAAACCTGGATTGAAGAAAATAAAGATGAAATTACAGCTTTGCAGATTTTTTATGATCAACCTTACAGAAGAAGAGAGTTGACTTACAAAATGCTAAAAGATCTTAGTGAGCAAATTATTAGAAATAAGCCTTCTTTAGCACCTTTAAAAATTTGGAAAGCTTATGAGCAACTTGAATCAGTTTCTGGACAACCAAAGAATGAATTAATAGCCTTGGTTTCTTTAATAAGAAGAGTTGCAGGAATTGATGAGGCGTTAACTACTTTTGACAAAACAGTTGATAAAAACTTTGCTGAGTGGGTTTGGAAGAAACAGCAAGGAGCTACTTATAAATTTACCAAAGAGCAAATGAATTGGCTGTACTTGATTAGGGATCATATTGCAACAAGTGTTCATTTAGACTTAGAAGATTTAGATTACACCCCATTTGACTCTTTAGGAGGAAGAGGAAAATTGAATCAACTTTTTGGAGCAGAAATGGAAACAATCAATGAAGAATTAAATGAAGTATTAGTAGCATGATAAAGAGTTTACCTAAAAGCTGGATTAATATAACTTTGCAAGATATTTGTTATTCTAAGGATGGATTAAGAAGAGGGCCTTTTGGTAGTGCCATTAAAAAGGAGTTCTTTGTTCCTGATGGTTATAAAGTTTATGAGCAGTCTAATGCAATTTATGATGATGTTTATAGGGGTAAATACTTTATATCTGAGTCAAAGTACAATGAATTAAAGGCCTTTGCTGTTCAAGAGGGAGATTTCTTGGTGAGTTGTTCAGGAACTTTAGGCAAAATAACACTTGTTCCAAAAGGCGCAAAAGCTGGCATAATAAATCAAGCTTTACTTAGAATTAGAACTGACTCAACTTTAGTAAATAAATCCTTTTTCCAATATTTTTTTAGGTCTGAGGTTTTTCAGAGACTTATTTTTGATCAGTCTCAGGGAACAGCAATGAACAATTTAATTGGAATTAAAGATTTTAAACTTCTTGAAATTCCACTTCCCCCATTTGCTGAACAAAAGCGTATTGTTGCCAAAATTGAAGAACTTTTGAGTGAATTAGATAAGGGAATTGAAACCTTAAAAACAGCTCAGCAACAATTAAAGGTTTACAGACAAGCTGTGCTCAAATACGCTTTTGAAGGTAGACTTACTAATCCTGAAGTAAAAGAGGGAGAGTTACCTAAGGAATGGGTAGTTAAAAGCCTTAGTGGATTTGGAAAAGTAGAGACAGGTACCACTCCTCCCAAATCTAATCCTGAGTATTACCAAAATGGTGACATTCCATTTTACAAGCCTACTGATCTAGAAGCAAACAACAATGTTTACAAATCAAGAGAATATGTGACAAAGTTAGGACTAGAAAAAGCAAGGTATGTACCAGAAGGAAGCACCCTAGTAACATGCATAGGTGCAACCATTGGAAAGTCTGGCTTCTTGACAAAAGGTGGTGTATTTAACCAGCAGATTAACGCAATTACCCCTATAGTTGGTGTACTTCCTAAGTACCTTTACTACCAATCAATATCTCCTAAATTTCAAGAGCAGATAAAATTAAATGCCTCTGCAACAACACTGCCTATTTTGAACAAAAGCAAGTTTACTGAATTACTGATGAACTTATGCGATATTACAGAGCAAAAATCTATTGTTCAAGAAATTGAATCACGTCTTTCAGTATGTGATAAAATAGAAGAAAGTATTGTGCAGGGATTGCAACAAGCTGAAGCTTTGAGGCAAAGCATATTAATGAAAGCATTTGAAGGTAAATTAGTGCCACAAGACCCAAATGATGAGCCTGCAAGTGTTTTATTAGAACGAATCAAAGCTGAGCGTGAAAAAGCACAACCAGAAAAGAAAACAAAAACTAAGAAAGTAAAAGCATAATATGAGCACAGAAGCAAATAATACATCAAGCATCATTAGCAAGGTCTGGAGCTTTGCAACAGTATTAAGGGATGATGGGGTTGGTTATGGGGATTATTTGGAGCAATTGACTTATCTATTGTTTCTAAAGATGGCTGATGAATTTAGTAAGCCTCCATATAATAGACCTTTAAATATCCCAAAGGGTTATGATTGGCAAATTTTAACTGACAAGCGTGGTGCTGAACTAGAATCTCATTATAATGAAACATTAAGACAACTAGCTAATGCAAAGGGTTTCTTGGGTCAAATCTTTACTAAGAGCCAAAATAAGATTCAAGACCCTGCTAAGCTTTACAAGCTAGTGGATATGATAGACAAGGAGAAGTGGAGTACAATGGGTGCTGATATTAAGGGTAAAATTTATGAAGGATTATTAGAGAAGAACGCAGAAGATACAAAGAGTGGTGCAGGACAATACTTTACTCCAAGGGCTCTAATTAGAGCTATGGTTGAGTGTATTAGACCTGAACCAATGAAAACCATTGCTGATCCATCTTGTGGTACAGGAGGGTTCTTTTTAGCTGCTTATGACTTCATAGCTAATCCTGATAATTACTCTCTTGATAAAGAGCAGAAGCAATTCCTAAAGATGAAAACATTTTATGGGAATGAGATTGTAGCTAGTACAAGAAGAATGGCTTTAATGAATTTGTTTTTGCACAATATTGGTGACTTTGATACTGATAGTCATATCTCCCCTGCAGATGCTTTGATATCAGATCCAGGTTATAGAGTTGACTATGTTTTAGCCAACCCTCCTTTTGGTAAGAAAAGTAGCATGACTGTTACCAATGAGGAAGGAGAACAAGATTCTGAGGATCTAACTTATAACAGACAGGATTTCTATGTTACTACTAGCAATAAGCAGCTAAATTTTATGCAACATATTTTGACCATGCTAAAGACAGATGGTAAAGGTGCTGTGGTATTACCTGATAATGTATTATTTGAAGGTGGTGTTGGAGAGACTGTTCGTAAAAAATTGCTTGAGAGTACAAACCTTCATACTATTCTGCGTTTACCTACAGGTATTTTTTACAAACAAGGTGTAAAGGCAAATGTCTTATTCTTTGATAACAAACCTGCTTCTAAAAATCCTTGGACTAAGGAAGTTTGGTTTTATGACTTTAGAACAAATGTCCATTTCACATTAAAGAAGAACCCTCTTAAATTGGAGGATTTATCAGATTTTATTAGCTGTTACAATTCAAGTAACATCAATAAAAGAAAAGAAACCTACCACCCAGATACAAATCCAGAGGGAAGATGGAGAAAGTTTACTTATGAGGAAATCATTGAAAGGGATAAAACAAGCTTAGATATCTCATGGGTTAAGGACAAGAGCCTAACTGATTTAGATAATTTGCCAGATCCAGATGTCTTAGCTGATGAAATCATTGAAAATCTACAGGCAGGAATAGAAAGCTTCAAGGAGATTATGTTGAATTTAAAATAGAATAAGGGCTCATTATTACAATATTTTCGTCTAATCTTCCTTGTGGAGAAGAAATAGAATTATTTTTCACAATTACTCCCCATTTGTTGAAAAAATTTGGAATTTGTTTGAATTTCATTTTAATTTTGCATTACAAATCCTTCTAAATAATAAAAGAAGGTATGAGCAGAGAAATTCTTGCTTATCACAACCTGGTGTTTACACCCTACTTTTTTGCATTCAACTTGAATGAATCTAAAGTTATTTAATGGTTGTTACATAAACAGAAACATTTCTTTCTGTTATTATAATTCATTCAATAGCCATCAGCTGTTAGGTCATTTTATTACCTAAGCAGTCTTGGTACAATACTATTTTGTACCATGAATTTAATAATGCCAAAACATTTTTAAAATGGCAAAATCAACAATTGAGTGGACTGAATCCACATGGAATCCTATTACAGGATGTACCAAAATTTCTGCAGGATGTAAAAACTGCTATGCATCAATTTTAGCAAAGCGATTGCAAGCTATGGGTCAAAAGAAGTATCAAAATGGATTTGCACCAACAATGCATCCAGACACATTGGACGACCCTTTTAAATGGAAAAATGGGAAATTAGTATTTGTTAATTCAATGAGCGATTCATTTCACAAAGAATTTCCATTGACTTTTATCCAGCAAATGTTTAGTGTAATGAATGAAACACCACGTCATACTTATCAAGTGCTAACTAAGCGTGCTGAAAGATTAGAAGAGCTAAGTACTTTTTTAAATTGGACTGATAACATTTGGATGGGTGTTTCTGTTGAGAATGAAAAGACAATTGACAGAATAGATCACCTACGAAAAATAGGTGCTAAGGTCAAATTCCTTTCTTGTGAACCACTTATTGGGCCATTACCCAACATTAATCTTGAAGGAATTGATTGGGTGATTGTTGGTGGTGAATCTGGGCCAAATTCTCGTCCAATGGAAAAAGAATGGGTTGAAGACATTCAACAACAATGTGAAAAAGCTGGTGTTGCCTTCTTCTTTAAACAATGGGGAGGGGTAAACAAAAAGAAAACAGGCAGACTATTGAATGGTAGAACATACGATGAAATGCCTTCTATTGCTTAACTAAATGCCCCCTGTAATGGGGGGCCTTATTTTTATGAATAAACCAACTATAATAGTGCCAAACATAAGTGCACTATATAAAATATTTGAAAATGATCCACCATCAAGAAGTGGACTAAATCAGGAGAAACTTCTTTACATCATTAGTTTTGTTTTTAACCATCAGATGAAGAGCTATGAAATAGAATTTGATGCTGAAGAGTATGCAGTAACAATATGTAGTAGTAATTTTCAAGACATTCTTGGGCGTAATTATAAAGAATATTTTGAGTACTTGGTTCAAAATAAAATTTTAGAATTGGAATCAAAGCATTTTACTGGCGTTACTTGTAGAAAATATATTTTAACAGATCCGTTTTTATGTGATCCAAGCTTTTACACTATCAATGGATTCGCTTTTGGAAGGACATTAAAAAGAAGAAAGCCAAATAAAAAAGACAGCAAATATCAATTCCTGAATAAATGGCTCAATAAAGTTGAATTTGATGTTGAATCTGCAACTATTTTCAATAACCTAATGTATGAATCCAGAAAAAACCATCCACCTTTTCAAACTATATCAAAAAGAAACAGAAAAAGACCATCAAACCCATTATCTCAATTTACCCATGGTCAAATGAGCATTTTAAGAATGCAAATGAAGGAACAAATAGGGCATTTAGATGATAAGGGCATGAGGTTTCACACTGCAATTACTAATTGCCCAAAACCATTAAGAAACTATATTACAATTGGAGGGCAGAATTTGGTAAGTATTGACATAAAGAATAGCCAACCTTATATGTTATTAGCACTTTTTGAGCCTAATAACTTCAAAAAAAGGGGAAACACTACCCAACACTACCTTTCACTACCAACTACTCTACTTTCTACTCTTAACATATCTTCTATTATTTTACGACATTCTTCTGTAATACAAGATAGTAAAGAGTTTCAGGAGTACAAAAACATGGTTACAAATGGTTCAATTTATGATGAGTTTGTTGACTTAGTTGATATTGGTCAAGGAGAGCTTGAAGCTGGATTTAGTGCAAGAGATACTATTAAATTTAGGTTTATGCTCTGTTTTTACAGTCATAATGGTTGTAACAGTAGTGGGATGAAAAGCGCATTTAGATCAAAATTTCCAAAGATTTATGCCCTTATTTGTGATTTGAAGCAAAAAGACCATACTACCCTTTCTATCTTATTACAAAGGGTAGAAAGTACATTGGTTTTGGACAAAATATGTGGGCGAATTTCTTTTGAATTTCCTAAAATACCTCTTTTTACAATTCATGATAGCATTCTCACTACTCCTAATAACGTTGAATACGTAAAAAG
>Ga0114962_10003170_pt1 | contig 13436 bp, 6 predicted proteins | sample C_130820_MF_Meta_FD_87017 | JGI IMG/M metagenome (GOLD analysis project Ga0114962, IMG submission 87017) | Freshwater microbial communities from Lake Croche, Canada to study carbon cycling - C_130820_MF_MetaG | ecosystem: Environmental > Aquatic > Freshwater > Lake | place: Lake Croche, Canada... | reverse complement strand
CAATGTGATACCAGAATTACTTAATGGCAAATCATTAATAATGTTTTCAACCGCAATCATGCTAATGCGTGAAGTATCAATAAATGGTGCAATATCAGGATTGCTGGTTGCCATTGTAGCTTTAACTGTCAATGTTGTATTAGCAGTTGATGTTAATACACGGCGTCCATAACCATCAGTCATTAAATAATCATTCAACGGAGTAAATGGCAAAAATCCTGTTTTACCACCAGTTGTAGCTTTTTCAGAATTAAACTGATATGTAATTGAAGTATTGTCAACAGATGTGCCGTTTGCAATCAAATGCATTAAATCATATGCCGTATTAGCAGACGGATAATTAACATTAAATTGTGCCTGAGTTGTACCAGTATTGAATGTATAACGGAACAATCTGAACATTAAATCTGCATTTTGTTCGGCAGTCCATGTAGAACCGTTTTGTGATAAAAACAATGAACCTTGATATGGTTGTTCTGAAATCTGCCTTCCTGATACTGTATCTAATTTACCAATTTCAGCACCATATGTTTCATACTTGTTAGAATTAGATAACAACACAAAACAATGTTCGCCAGGCTGTAAGAACAATGGAGAATCAAATACAAATTCTGTGTATTTTGTTGCATCATCCAAATCAGGAGATGTAGTTGTTTTAACTTTATCTGGTGTCAATGTAACTGTTGAATACGGATAAACCAAAGATGTTGATGGATATCCATTTACAACAGAACGAACTTGTAATGTAACAGGTACAGTTGAATCTTTTGACTTAAAGCAGAAACGAGCTTTAGACAAGAAAATACCTTGGGAGTAATTTGTTGGAGATACTAAGAATGTTTGTGCTAACGGGTCATACCAACCAATAACACGATCCGCAATAGCTGTTGTTGTGGTAATTCTATTGTCATTAACAGCAACACGTTGAACTGTTGGAACAGTTGCGGAAATAATTGTATTTTCTGTTTTTTGTAAAAGACCTTGTGCAAAGAATGTAGCATCTCCATTTGTATAAGATGTGCCAATATCACCAGTTGAATTGTCAATTAATCTAAAGTTTTTCTCACCAATACGAAATACTCCATTTGGAATATTAAACACACCAGCAACATCACCTGCAGCCGTTGTTGTTAAATTACCAATTGAGTAAACAGAACTAGATGTTGGTGTGGTTGTCCATGTTCCAACAATTGCTAATGTTCTTGTTCCTGCGGTGTAAGAAGAAACTGTGGCTGACTGACCAGCGCCAGTTCCAGATACAATATAAATTGTTGAACCAGCGTAATCACCCGTATTATTTGCACTTGTAGCATCTACAGCCAATACAATTGTATTAGATGTAGCAGAAGTTACAAATCCAGAGTAATGGTCATAACCTTTAATCTTAATTGTTGTGCCGCTAGATTGACCAACCAAATTCATAGTTGCACCATTCAACAATGTTGATGGACTCAAATTAACAACAAAGGCTTCTGTATTTGATGTGCGAACAATAAGTGCTGTTGCATTAACGGTACTAGTTGTAGTATTGGTAACATTTACAGCTTCTGGATTACCAGACTGTGTAATATAACCTAAATTATTAGAACTTAATGTGAACTTATTAGCACGAGCAATGTATTTGTTTACAGCGGTATTATCAAAGAAACCATAAAGTTCGGTACTTGGTTTAAAATCAGAACAACTAAACAATATATTACGGTCACGCATATAAGGAATAATTGACACATCAATAATACGGTCACCTAATGATTGAGTGATTGTAGATGGAACAAATCTAGTCTGTGTTCCGGAACGAGTTTGAGCTACCGTAGTTGTTTCTACAAATGTTCCAATGCGAGCTGCTCCTGCACCGCCACCACCACCTTGGCCATTCCAAACTCCACCTAAATTTGCTTGGCCGTTAATCCAACCACCTTCAACACGTTCGGCAATCTGAGAGCTGAATGAGGTTCCTGCCCAATAAGTTTCCCAATTACCCCATTCATAACTGTATGAGTTTGCAGAAAGTGTGGCCCAAGCATCTTTGTCACCTTCAAGGTTTACAAGAACATCTGGTTGTTTGTCTGTATCAATCCAAACATCTGATGGTGGGTCTAACTGAATTTTACCAATGTAATTTATAATATTAAATGGGTTGATATTATAAATTCTTGAAGATTTGTTTTGGTCAACAAAAACAGTATGTGTTGCTGTAGGCATCACAATTGGACCAGCTCTTAAATAGTTAGATGAATTGGCTGAATCAAATGTTAATAGGTGTGATGTAATATTAAATGTTGGTCTAATTTCTTTCTTTTTAGGATCAACAGCAATAGAGTAATCCGCATTGGTTACATCTGCAACTGAGGTGCCATTAAATGAATCTACAACAATACCATTTTTAAATCTTGGTAAATTTGTAGAATCTAAAATAGTCAAATCTTGTTTATTTAATGCACTCTGTTCAAGTAGAGAGAGTGAAGTATAATACTCTAAATTACCAATACGCTTATCAATATTACCAATGTCACGCATTGTATATCGTTTATTATCAACATATTCAACAACAATATCAGTTGTGTTGGCAACATATGCTCTTTCACGAAGAATATACAATGTCATTGCACCATCTTTATCATTAGGGATAACTGGTGTCAAAGATGGATTGCCTTGCAGAACCTCAAATGTGCGGTCTTTGTTTAATATTACCTTGTCAATTCTTGGTAGATAATATTGATAATCTAAAACTATGTCGGAACCATTCTCAGGAATCTTAGGACCAGTCGTGGTTGAATCAACATCAAAGCTGACGGTGTTTGCTGTCGCTGGTGTTGTAGGTGTCGACCTGACAGGTCTGTAATCAAGGCAATCTCTTAATTGATAAACTTGCCCAATTGCCTGAGAAGTATAAGAAGGAATACTTCCGTAATTGTATCCAACATAAGAATCTACGGTAAACAATCCGGCACCAGATGAGTTGAAACGATTAAATTTAACAACCAAAGGACCTGAAGGTGCTGCTGAGCCAGCTTTTAATCTGATAGATGAATGGTCATAGAACGAATCTCTTTGGCCATTATCTAATGTGTAACGTGATGTAACATCAGTTGCAATTGTTGAGTTAGCAACAGTAATTTGATTGCCGTTAAAATCTAAAACAGAAACCAATTCAATTACATCTGAAACAAATAGTGATTGGACTGCACCTGGAGTTTTATAAACTGTGTTGGCCATAATATGAGCTTGGCCATTTGCAGTATAAAGAATTACTCCGTTATTTGCAAAAATACTTGTACCACCAGTTGTTTGCACAGTAGCATTCGCAGAAACATATGTTTTGCCTTTTGAACCAGGATTACTTGCATCAATAGTTGCAGTAATATTTGCAACCATGTTATTACCAGAAGTAACAGTAAGCTTACGAGTTCCTGTATCAACAGTAAATAAATTTGCAGGAATAATTTGGCCAACGGTATATGGTGATGTGCCTGAAGATGTTACTACAATTTGATAATTTTCAGCCTTAGCAGAAGAACTTGTGGCGGCAGAAATTGTTTCACCACTACCAACAGTTAGTGCTGGAGAATCTGAGGATGAGAATGACTGAGATGCATACAAACGTTTATAAGAGTATGAAAAATCAGCAATTGTATTTTGTGCAATATGATTTTGACCAAGATTAAACAATAATGGTTCAAGATTACTATCTGAAATAAGTGTGTCGTTATATGTTGAAGCTAAATCTTTAGATGCAATATCAATATCAGCTGCAGCAAGACGAGTTGTACCGCTAATTATTGATAAAGATTTAACATCATTAAATTCAAAGTCAATAGACCAGTTAGATAATGAATTTGGTGTGGTAATAAAAGGTTCAGAAAGTTGAATTGTCTGAGTTGCACCATTATAGTTTGTAATTGTTTTTGGTGTTTCACCGGCACCAGGTCCAGTTAGGATTCTAAACTTAGAACCAACATAAGCAGTATTAGCGGTAGAATATAATTGCGAACCAGTTATACTATTTGCAATTTGAACATAACCTGTATTTGTTCCCAAAACAACAACATTACCGCCTGTAATAGAACCAACACTTACATCAAACAAGTATGTGCGATAGGTATATGTTGAAGAATTTTGTGTATTTGCTGCGGACTCAAATGCAATAGATTTGACACGGGCTGTACCAATTTTAGTATTAGTAATTGTGCCAGCAGTTGCCACATTAATTGTGCTATTTGATACACAATGTAAATCTATTGTTTGTAAACTATTAATTGGTAAAGAGCCAAAATGTGTATTTGAATACACATAGTAACCATAATCAGCAGTTAATCTTTTATTATTTACTGAATCGGTTGTTCTTGGTTTTTCAAATGAAATTGTTGTTGGTGCGATTGTTTCAAATTCATAACCATAAACATATGCTTTACCTGGCGAAATGATGACATTAGCTTTTGCAGTATTAGCTGAACTTGTTTCTAGTGCAATTTTGAATTGTCGAACAGTATAGTTACCTGATTCATCATATGTTCTGCGTGCTAAAGTATCTTCAAGCACAGCATATTGTGGATAAATTAATGCATAAGATAAAGTTCCATTTTCAACTCTAGCTAATTCAATAAATTGTGTGTCATCAGTAGAATTGAGTGCTCTACTGGAAAGAATTAAATCAATTTTATATCTGTCTGCACCCGGAGCTTGAAAATTAGAAGCATCTTGTGCTGGATCCAATAACGAAGTATCTTGTGTATATACAACAACTGATTCTGTAATTTCAAAACCAATTCTTACATTAGAAGATGTTCCATATTTGCTAATTGCAATTGTTTGTGCTGAATTTTTAAGAAAAAAACCATCATAGAAAAATACACCATCATTGACAGAAAATAATTGGCCTTTTCCTGTGCCACCAATTGCGACATTGGCAAAAACTGGAGCATCTTCAACTGTGGTAATTGTATCACCAGCAGCAAAAGCAGTACCTGAAATTTGTTTTACATAAATTGTTTTTGGGTCACCAGTACCAGTATCAGCGTCATAAACAATAGCAACTTCGCCAGTTTTTGTTCCTGCCAAATTGGTGATTGTTTTACCATTAAAAAAATTTATATTAACAGCTGTACCAGCATAATCTGTGGCTACATTTAAATATGTTGAATCATGGATAAACAGTTGACCGCCAGAAACTACTGAACCATTTTTAAAAATATGGCTACCAAAGCGTTCAACTTGCTTTTGTAAAAGAGTTTGTGATTGTGTTAATTCACGAGCTTGAACAGCAAAACCAGGCTTAAATAATATTCGAAGAAATTTCTTATCTTCATCAAAATCATCATAGTATGGATTGACATTAAAATTAGTATTTAACGACATTAAATATTTTCCTTAGAATCTAATAACAAACTTGACATTTTCTGCTTGTCCATCTGCTCTCGTAACTTTTTGTGTATTTTCAAGATATAATATATCACCGGTGTATGGTTCAAATTCGGGATTAAATTTTTTAACAACCGCTCTAGTTATACCAGAATTTGCACCAATTAATAAACCACCAACTGAAACTGTTCCATGAACTTTAGTTAAGCGAACTTCATTGGAGGATTGAGAATTAACAAAGCCATAAAAATAGGCATTGTTTATAGAACCCCCTTGATAAACAAATTCATTTAACTCAAAATTTGTACCAGCAATTAATGTCAAATTGGTAGTCTGTGATATGACTGTATTAGCATTTGAACTAATTACTGGCGATGTATTGCCATATTTATACGGATCCCTTAGAAGTCCATACTGTCGGAATGATGTGGATGTAGAAATTAATCCATTTTCTGTTGCATCAACCACACCAAACCTTTCTGAAACCATGACATTGGTTGCATCCAACTCTTTAGCAGGATTAAAACCTTGACCAAATTTTGGTGCCAAAATTATACGAGTATTTGCACCTGTGCCAGAACCATAAATGGTCGCATTAGCATAAGAATAACCAATTCCAGTTACATTAACAGTAACTTTAGAAATAGCACTACCTACAATATTTGCAGAGGCTTGTAGTCCTGCGCCATCGCCTTGAATGTAAACTCTGGTTGTAAATGTTATATTATTTCCTGTTCCGCCACCGTTTGCTGTTGTGGCAGTATCTAAAACAATTGTGGAAGTAATTACATCCACAGAAGAAACTAAAGTTCCGCTTGCAATACCTGTTCCAGTAGCAATCATGTTAGCAACTACATTTGTTGTATTTGCAAGAGTAATAGTTGTTACTCCTGTTCCAAAAGCAGAAGCATTAATAGTTGGATGTGCATATCCTGTTCCGCCATTGGTGACAACAATTGTTGTAACTTCTCCGTCAATTGGGCCAGTAGAACTCACATTATAATCCAATTTACTTGTAGAAATTGGTGCAGGTATCCAGTCAGGTGTTAAAAATCTATTTGATGGTTTAACATTATACAAATATTTCCAAATGAATCCATCAGCTGTTAAAATTGTACCGTTTGCGGTTGTGTAATCGCCAGTTGGTTCTACGGTAGAATTGGCAGAAATATTGTTTGATAAACACTTATATACATTTCTCTCTGAAGTAAAAATATACATTGGTTTAACATTTAATGTGGTATTTCCAGTCAATAAATCATCAAGAGAAATTCTATCATCATACTGTTTATATTTTGTATTTGCAGTCCAATTGACACGAGGAATAACCAGTTCAACATCGTTACCTGTAATTTTTTTAGCTGCAAACATATTATCCCATGCAGATTTTTCATCAAAAGAAGAATCTACAATAGAATTTGGTGACGATTCGTTTGCATAAGGAACATGATTTCCAATGAAAACATAACCAACAGTTGCTGGTTCTGGCTCATAGAACGATTCTTTGAATTGTTCTGCGTTATTAAACGAGAGTTTTTTGGATGTATAGTTAGTTGCCATAGTTTTACTATTTTATTTATGTAACAATTACAAGCGTTTCCGCATTGGCGGATTGTGTGAAAGCAGATGACACTCTCAATTCTGTGTTACTTATAATGCTACTAATTGTTCTAATTTGTGAGTTGACCGCAATATTGGATCCAACAGTCATTATGCCTCTTGTAGCCGCAATGTTAAATTTAGTATTTGTACCAATAACATAAATGCTACTATTAACATTTACTGTTCCTGCAATGGTGTTTGCAACATTTAATGTGGCAGTTGTAACGGTATTAGCAACAACAGTTTGGTCAATTTTAAACTCAGCATACTCAATAAAACCAGCTGGGTGAACAAGATTTTTAAATGTTTGTTTAAAATTATCAAATTCAACTTTTGAAGATAACACATAAGCATAATCTACATAGTATTCACGACCTTGTATTACCCTTTCAGATGTTGAAAGAATAGAATCTGAAGTTGTCCAACGGCCAGGAAGTGTAACATAACTTGATTCAACGGCCGCATTAGCTGTTGCACTTCTATTACCTGATTTTGTTAAATCAATAGTTGGAGGATAAACATAACCAGATCCGGCATCAATAATTCGAATTTTTAAAATTTCACCAAGATTTTTATCAGCAGCTCCAAATAAATTTTCACCATCTCCCATCAAAGCAACAACAGAAAGATTTGCATTAGCACCAGTTTTGGAACTAACAGTTATTGTAGCTGGTTTATTTTGATTATAATTTTGGCCACCAATTGGATAATCGTAATATTTACCAATGTTTTTATCAGTAGTTGAGTATTGAAAATTAACATTAACATTCAATGATGTGTTTGATGATATGGCATTAATATAACGAGATTCATTATTAATCATAATGTAATCTCCAACACGCAAATCATCTTGAAATATAGTGCCTGTTCCAATAACTGTTACATTTGTATTAGCAAAAGTGTTTGCGGTACCACGAATTCTTGATGGTTGAATTTTAATTTGTGTAATTGCACCAGTAGATGATACATTAGTCACAGCAGCAGCTGCACCAATTCCTAATGCCATTGGATGTGTTTCTCCAATTACAACCTCATCACCAATTCGATAACTAGTGCCGCCATTATTAATTTGAATTCTACCAACTGATTGTGAACTTTGAACATATTGAGTTGTTCCGTTTGCCAAATATTGTGCTGACTCAGCATCTAAAGTTGGAACACTAGAAAATGTTGCATTAGCAAAAAGAATTGCCACATTGGTAATTGCACCAATACTTGTAACCGGTTGAAAGGTTAAAGCATCAACAATTTTAGAAGTAACATTTTCAGTTACTATGGCAGCATTAAATCCATAATTAGCAGCAGAAATTAAAACACTACCAAAGTCTGCAATTCTATCTGTATTAACAACAAATGTATTGGCAGTATTTGCACCAGAAACATCAACGGCATCAATAGCCAAAGTTAATGAACCTGCACCCGCACCAATAACAAAGACATTACTACCAGTTTTAAATCCAGCACCACCAGCTAAAACTCTAATTTGATTAATAAATCCTGAAAATACTTCTTCAACAGCAGCTGTGGCATCTCTTGTAGCTTCACCGCCTGAAATTATTACCGAGTCGCCAACATTATAACTTGCTCCACCAGAAATAATATTAATTGTTCTGAGAATTGCTAAACCATGAACTTCAATTTTAATTATTGTGCCATCAATTGGGTCTATGATATTAACAAAAGCATTTTCGCCATTATTAAATGTTCCTAATAATGATTTTTTATTAATATACAATTCAAAAATTGGAACAGAGTTAATTGTTTTTTGAGCCGTCCTTTCAACTACCGCAGTAGCCCGAGAAGTTTCACCAATAATTTGCCTATTTTTTAATAAATTAAAATCAAAATTATTGTATAATACTTTAATTGTTGCACCTGTGGATGGAGCAGTATTAAATATTAATTTTCTAATTTCTTTACGAATAATAAAACCAGAAGTTTGTAGAACACCATTGATGTAAACAGATACATCTGATGGTTGAACAACCTGTGCAAGCTTAAAGGTTTTTGTGGTTGAATTGCCTGTATATACGCTATACACAACTTGTTCAATTCTAAAAGCATTTTCAATTAACCATTTACCATCAGATGCTTTAAGAACATTGGTTTTAGGTTGAATAACTTCTACTTCTTCATTAAACAAAAGCCTAAACAATAATTTAAAAGACTTTTCATTACCTTTGGCAAGATATAATGGTAAGACGTGTTTTAATAAAATGCCCTTGTCTACCTCAACATTACGAGGTATTAAAGTAGCAAAAGTCCTAAAAAAATTATCTTCAAATTCATCAATAGACAAATCAACATCGGAAATATTTCTAAGTTTTTTGGATTCTGCAACTAAATCGTTTTTTTGACTTCCTTGTTTGTTTTCAAGGAATTCATAATATGCTTCCAAGAAAGCAATAAAATTAGGATGTTCTTCACGAACAAACTCCGGTACCTGACGATTAATCAGTAGAGAAGTTTTTTGGTCAGCCATTATGCGTTAAGCTTTTCTAAAGTTGTTAATATTGCCGTTGGATCATCCACATCAATTGTAATAATCGTATCTCTTGTAGATTGAAGATATCCTTTATCTGCTTCAACACTAATGCGAATTAAACCATCATCAGAATCAACTGTCAAAAAGCGAATATTGTTAATAGTAACAATACCATTATCATAGTCAATTAATCCAGCATTTGAATTGATAATTTGTCTTTGTGCCAATGTATCGTAGTAAATTGTTCGTAGTGTTCCTGTTCTGCCATCAACAACAGCCACAGCTTCTGCACCATAACCAGAACCTCCAGTAATTGTAATAGTAGCACGAGTATAGTCCGTGCCACGGTTAGTAATTTTAATTGATTGGATTTTACTATTAACAATTACTGCTTCAGCTGTTGCGCCAGTTCCATCGCCATTGATTGTTATGGTTGGCGTTGTTAAATAATTTGAACCAGGATTTGCAATTTGTATTTCAGAAATGCCAGTATAAGATTGTGGAATTTCTTCAAATAAAGCGGTTCTTATTGTTCCTAATGTATCATATACTGTAAACTGTGTTGATAATAATTTGTTGGTAATTGTGCCACGATGTAGTGGAACATTATACTTAATTGTATAACTTACCGACTCATTTAATTTTGGTTGAAATCTTTTTTGAACTCGTGTTGTTGTTCTTACACCAACAATAGCATTTAAATCTAACTGAGCAATGTCGGATTCAACATCTGAAGCAACATATATTGTTCCAAACTTATTTAAATAAGTTGTATTATAATTTAATATTGCTTGTTTAATGTTTTGTTTTAATGTTGTTTCAGTAGCTGTTGTTTTCTTTGGGTTATATTGAACATCATTTTCTAACAACAAATACAAGTATTCTGGATCACGAATCTCGGTTTGAACAGAAATAATAGATTTTGGATTAATAATCTCTGATACAATTCTAGCCTTTTCTGTTTCAGAAATATAGTAATTGGCTTTTGGTTTTAATGCTACATAAACTTTACCAAATACTTTTGGTATTTCATCTTCACCACCCCAAACAGAAATAGAATCTATGCTTGGATAATTATTTTTAATATATGTTTCATAATCTTTAACAGTAACTAAACGATTCTGTGTAGAGAATTGTGATGCAGCTGAAAATTTAATACTATCAACAGATTCACGACTTGCACCACCTGCAGCGGCATCAACAGGAGTAATTGTAAAGTTTGTTTGTGAAACACTTAACGAGTCTGTTAATGTAGCAGTTGCAATAAAATTATTTGCTTTATTAGCGGCTGTTCCATTAGTAACCAAATATCTTACAGAAACGGTTGCACCATCAGGTAATGATTTACCAATATCATTGTTACCAAAATAAATTTGATATTTTCCATTACGATTTTCTTGTAAGAAATAACCCTCTGATGTAGAAGTAATATCCAAAACATCAGTAATTTTACTATAAACAATACTTGCTGTATTACTAGATTGTGGTGTTACTGTAACTTGAATAGTTTTGGTATCAATATTATCATCAGGCAAAGTAAAAATTTGTTTTGGATTGGAAGCAGAATTATATCCAAAACTATATGTAATTAATTGACCTTCGTGAATATTAAGTCTGTCAAAATAATATGTGGTGTTTGCTTTAGTAGCCGTTGTATCTTCTAATACAACAAAATTATAAGATTTATTATCAATTTGATTTGATAAAAAAGAAAAACCAGCAGGAATAGTTAATGTTCCTGGTGTTGATGTACCAGAAGCTATTTCAAAATTAATAATTGCAGTAGGCGCAGTTGTTGAATATGGAATGTAACCTAAAGTTTTTGCGTGTGATACAACAGAATCACGCAACATAGCGGTATCTAAAAATGATTCATTTGCAACCATATTAAGATAATAAGCATTATAGTGCGTATTATATGCCAAAATATCCAACAAAACAGTAAGGCCTGAACCTTCAAAGTCGTAGTCAGTAAACTCTTTTTGTTGATTTAAAAAGGTTTTTAAATTTGACTTGATTGTATCAAAATCAAGTTCGGTAACTCTTAAACGGTCTGCCATTTTATTATCTAATCCGCTCTAAAAAGAAATTGATTGTAATTGGATTTGGGTTATTAATGATAAAAAACTCCAATAGTATCTTATATCCATTATCATCTGGTGATGCTGACGCTATTACTTTTGACACCTTAACTCGTGGTTCAAAGTTATTAATTGTTTCAACGATATCTCGTTCAATCTGTGCAGCTGTAACAGAATCTACTTGTTCAAATAAAAGACGGCGAACATTGCTACCAATTTCTGGTTGGAATGGACGCTCATAATGATTAGTTAGAATTAAATTCTTAACTGAGTTAATTATTGCGTATTCGTTTTTGTAAATGTTAATGTCTTTACGAATTGGATGAATTGTAAACGACAAATCCAAGTCTTTAAACGACCTTGCACTATCTATGTCTATTGTTGCCATATCTTATTTATTCACCCCGTAAAAACATTTCCTGAACCGGCTGCAACTAAATCGCCATCCGCAACTGTATCTCCAATTCTGGCCGCTTTCTTTCCATCAAAAGAAACGGTAGAACTACCAGCCACAATTTGGCGAGAAGCACCTGCATGAGTTACCCTTCCACAAGTGTGTGGTGCAAATTGTGATCCAACCACAGCAGCTGCAATTCCATTAACAAATACTGTGCTAGATACAGCAGAAATAATGCTGGTTGGTGGAAAACAACCTTCTCCCGTTGATTTGTCACCAAGTCTTGCTTGTGATGGCATTAAATGTATTTCCTTAAAATATCTCTTGCAGAATTATAATTATTAAATACTGTTTTTGTTAACTGTATTGTTCCTAAGTCAGTTAATACTGTAAAAATAACATCAATGCTACTTCTTGGATCAGCCGAATAGTCATACACCTGAGATTGTATTGGATCTATATTAAGTAAACTAGATGTTTGCTTAGGTGTTTCCAATAAATCTGATAATCCTCTTGTAAAATACTTTACTAAATTTCTATCAAAAGCTTCTTGTCCATAATATCCACTTATAATCATTGTATTGCTAGTATTTGAATAAGCAATATTAACAGTTGGACTGCTTGTTGATACAGTAACAATCAAAACATTACCAGTATTTGCAGGTACAGGAGGATCTGGTGGTGGATCCTCAGGTGGAGCATCATCACTAAAAACTATTGTTTCAGTAAACACTTGTAGCAGCTGAACTTCTGCAAGTGTTGCTGGTGTAGCTTTTAATGCCATTAATTCAAATCAATTTTAGGAGCAGTAAACTTCATATTACCACCAGATTTGAATGTGCAACTACCACCTATATCAGCATTAAAACTTCCGCCAACTTTTAAACTAGCACTACCACCAACATCTGCGGTAACTCCACCGCCAACTTTTGCCGATACATCACCTAGAATTTCTGCGGTAACATTGCCATCAACATAGAGGATAACATTACCCTTAACATATACCGAATCGTTTCCAATTACTACTGTGAACTTATCCTTTTCAATGCGTTCCGCTCTGTCTCCAGCAGGTCCCCATTCAATGTAAGAGCCCGAGCGATGATACAGATGAACTCTCTCTGAATCCTTCGTGTCATCAAACTCCAAAGCGTGCCCACTTTCCGATTCATAAACATTATTATACGGGTATTTTGCCGCATAATATGAGTCTGGTTCTACCTTGTCTGCCTTCTTTGCCTTTTTTAAGGAAACAATTGAATCATCTATCTTTTCATTTCTCGCCAAGCGTGATGTGCTTGGCTCATCAATTCTTCTAGGATATCCCGTTGCACTTTCATTTGGTTTAACTGGTGCAGAAGTTAACTGGTCGCCTGTTCGTGGATCAGCATATGCTTCTTGTGCGTTTGCAGCCTTCAATGCAATACCAGGAAATACACCCATGATAACTGGTTCTTGTGCAGCTTCTCCGTCTGTAAAGAAACCAACAACCATATCACCTTCTTTTGGTGCATAT
>Ga0114962_10003169_pt1 | contig 13439 bp, 15 predicted proteins | sample C_130820_MF_Meta_FD_87017 | JGI IMG/M metagenome (GOLD analysis project Ga0114962, IMG submission 87017) | Freshwater microbial communities from Lake Croche, Canada to study carbon cycling - C_130820_MF_MetaG | ecosystem: Environmental > Aquatic > Freshwater > Lake | place: Lake Croche, Canada... | reverse complement strand
GCGTAATGCACCTGCGCGTCTCGCCCCGCGAAAGCCCGTTGGTAAGGGGCCAAAGCAGCCAGCATGGCGGCCTTGGAATACACAAACAACGGTGTGCCGTGTTGCTTGGCCAAAGCTTGCAAAGCCAGTTCTTCGCAAAAAAGCTCGCCTTCTCTGCGAGAAAAAAAAGGTGCGCCAGGCAAGGTCAGAGAGGTCATAAAGATAAGCTAAAGCGGCAGACGCTCAGGGCTGCGAAGAAGAGGGGGTAGCAGGTTGACTGTCGGGAACCAAGACTTGCGGGAACTTGGCGCGGTCATTTGCTTGCGGGTCGGTGGGAATAAAGAGCGCACCCTTTTGACCACAACCCACCAAGGCAAAAGCCATGCTCAGTGCGAGGAGGGTGCGTCTGCCTAGAATCTGCCTTGTCATGGTTGAAATTGTAGCCATCCCCCTTAACCTCCACGAACGCGACGCCTTACCCAATGACCGATCAGGAATTTTTGAACCAAGCCGAAGCCTTGCTGCTGCGCCTAGAGCAGTGCTGTGACCGCTTGAACGACGGCAGTGACGCAGATATTGATAACTTACGCAGCGGTGGCATGGTGACACTGACCTTTCCCAACCGCAGTCAAATCGTGGTCAATTTGCAAAAACCTTTGCAAGAGGTGTGGCTGGCCGCCCGCAGCGGTGGCTACCACTACCGCTTTGATGGCCAGCGCTGGCAAGACACCAAAGGCCAAGGCGAGTTCTGGCAGCAGTTAAGCCAAGACGCCAGTGCGCAAACAGGTTTGCAGCTGCTGTTTCAATAAACCTCAGCGCGGCGTTTCACTCTTTGAAGAGATCGAGAATTTTCTTTTTCTCGGCGTCTGCGCCCTCACTGTCTGCGCCGTGTCCTTCGATGCCTAAGCTGGTCACACCGGTGGTGTGGGTGAACTCAGAGAAGAACCAGTCGTTGCCTTCGTAAACCACACCCGAGGGCACGGGCAAAGGCGTGACGGGAATATTTTTCAATGCGTTTTGCATGTAGCTGATCCACACCGGTAGGCTGAGCCCGCCACCGGTTTCGCGGTCACCCAGCTTGCGTGGGGTGTCATAGCCTATCCAGGTCACCGCAGTGAGTGTGGGGTGGTAACCGGCAAACCAAGCGTCCATGGAGTCGTTGGTGGTGCCGGTTTTGCCAAAAATATCGTTGCGCTTTAACACCTGTTGCGCCCGCATGGCCGTGCCTGAGCGGGTGACTTCTTGCAGCAAATGGCTCATCACAAACGCATTGCGAGGTTCAATCGCACGTGAGCGCTCGTCGAGTTCAATCGGTGTGTACTGCGACAGCACCTTGCCCAGCGGGTCGGTCACTTTAGATATCAAATAAGGTTTAACCAAATAGCCGCCATTGGCAAACACCGAGTAACCCAGCGCGACTTGCATGGGCGTGACCGAGCCGGCACCTAAGGCCATGGTCAGGTAGGGTGGATGGCGCTCGGGGTCAAAGCCAAAACGGCTGATCCATGTCTGCGCCTCCTTCGGGCCCACCGCTTGCAAGATGCGGATAGACACCATGTTTTTGGATTTGGCCAAAGCGGTTTTCAAGGGCATGATGCCTTCGAATTTGCCGTCATAATTTTTTGGCTCCCAGGCTTGGCTGCCGGTCACGCTGGCGTCGAAAAACAAGGGCGCATCATTAACCTGGGTGGCCGCTGTGAAACCTTTTTGCAGCGCTGCAGAGTAAATAAAAGGCTTGAAACTCGAACCCGGCTGACGCCAAGCTTGGGTGACGTGGTTGAATTTGTTTTTGTCGAAATCAAACCCGCCTATGAGCGAGCGGATGGCACCGTCAGTGGGGTCTAACGCCACAAAAGCCCCTTCGACCTCGGGCAACTGCGTCAAAGCCCATTCCCCTTTGCCATTTTTAGCCACGCGAACAATGGCGCCAGGGCGTAGCTTGATATGCGGTGGCGCTTTGTCAGACAGGCCCGATTGCACCGGCTTTAAGCCCTCGCCGCTGATGTCAAGCACCTCGCTGTTTTGGCGTATCACCCGTACTTTTTTAGGTGCAACTTCGAGCACCACGGCGGCCAACAAATCGCCTTTGTCACCGGCATCGATCAAGGCCTCGTCGATCGCGTCCTCTTGCTCGCGGACGTCAGTGGGTAAGGTGATGAATTTTTCTGGACCGCGGTAAACCTGACGCAATTCGTAGTCCATGATGCCGCGGCGTAACGCTTGGTAAGCCACCTCTTGGTCATCGGCCTTGATGGTGGTGTAGACATTCAAGCCACGGGTGTAGATGTCTTGCCCATACTGCGCGAACATGAGTTGACGCGCCATCTCAGCCACATAGTCGGCGTGGGTGGTGCTGGGTGTGCTGATGCTGCGTATTTTCAATTCCTCGGCCTTGGCGCTGTCGGCCTGCGCCTTGGTGATGAAACCGTTTTCTTGCATACGCTCGATGATGTACAGCTGGCGCGAGCGGGCACGTTTGGGATTGTTGATGGGGTTGTAAGCCGAGGGCGCTTTGGGCAGACCCGCCAGCATGGCGGCTTCGGCAATGCTCAGGTTTTGGATGGGCTTGCCAAAATAAGTTTCTGCAGCGGCGGCAAAACCGTAGGCACGGTGGCCGAGAAAAATTTGGTTTAAATAAATCTCGAAAATTTGGTCTTTGCTAAGCAGGTGTTCCAACTTATAGGTCAGCAGCAACTCGTAAATTTTGCGGGTGAACGTTTTCTCGGAAGAGAGGTAGACATTACGCGCGACCTGCATGGTGATGGTGGAGGCGCCTTGGCTTTTGGCCCGGCCCACATTGGCCAAACTGGCGCGAGCCAAGCCGATGTAGTCCACACCGCCGTGTTGGTAAAACCGCGCATCTTCAATCGACAAGACCGCTTGCTTGACCACATCGGGAATTTCTTTGAAGGGCACCAATTTACGCCGCTCTTCGCCAAATTCACCGATGACTTTGCCTTCCACTGAAAACACCCGCATGGAAAGCTTGGGGCGGTAGTCGGCCAAATCGGAGATATCGGGCAGCTGCGGGTAGGCCATCGCCAGCGCCACACCCACGAGCAAGACCAAGCTCATCAGCGCAGCGGTACCCAAGCCCATGGACCAGGCAAAAAAGCTGCCCAGCACCTGCCACAAGGTGTTGGGGGGCGCCTTGGGCGTGACGTCGCTGGGGTTCTCGGCAGGCTTGGAGGGTGGTGGCATGAGGTTGGTGTGCCGCTAGCGGGCGATCAGAGGAGTGAGTGCATTGTAAAAACTTCGTCAGCCCAGCTTAACCTAAGGCTTGTCGGACAGATTTACAACCTGGGCGTGTCCATCCCAGGAGCTTGTATGCGCCGTCTTTTCCCTCGCGCTCCCCGCCACAGTTTAGGCTTGGTGGTCCAAACCGACGGTTTGGCCTTGGCCCAAGCCAGCGCAGCCCCGCAGGGGCAAGCGCACATTCAGCATTGGCATTGGCTGACGCTTCCAGCGGCGCCCCAGACCCGACAACCCTTGTTGGCCGGTTGGCCCGACCCGGCTTGGGTGCGTCTTGCGCGACAACGTACAGGCTGTCAGGCCCAAGATACTGCTTTGGCCATCGAAGACAAGCGCTTGCGCCGCTTGCACTTGTCGCTGGCCAGTGGTTTGAATGTACGTGAACAAGTCAAAGCCATCGAGGTCGAGCTGTCGCGGCAACTGCCGTGGGCCTTGGCCGACACGGTGTGGGACTTCCGCTGCCTGCCTGTTGCCGAGACTGCAAGCGTTGCGCCCCCAGCCCAGCGGCCTGCATGGCTGGTGGCTGCTATGCAAGCGCAAGCGGTTCAGCAGGTTGAAGTGCTGGCCACCCAGCGAGCATGGGTGGCGGCTTGCGAACACTGGTGCCGTGCGGCAGGCTTATGGTTGGTGCGCCTAGAGCCCATCTGGCAGGCCGAGGATCGTTGGCGACGCCAGCCAAGTGCGGTGTGTGCTCAAGATGTCAATGTCTTGGCACCGCACTTGCAGGCACAGGTGGGCGGTTTGGCATTGGGTGTGTTGACACCATGAGCACGCTCAATTTGGTCCCTTGGCGCGAACGCCAACGCCAAGCGGTGATGGGGCGCTGGCAACTCGGGGTGCTGCTGAGTGGCTTGGCCACGGCGGCGGCGGTGCATCTGGTGGACCAAGGTTTGGCCGACATTAACCAAGCGCATGAAGAACGCATCGCGTCTTTACAAACCCAACAGAAAGCATTGCAAATGCAACTGCAAGAGGCCCCTTTGTGGCAAGAGCGTGAACGGCAAGCCAAGCATATTCAACAGGCATGGCCGCGTTGGCAACAACTGCAGTGGCAAGCGTGGCAAGCGCTGATGCAGTTGCTGCGTGTGCCGCCACAAGGATTGCAATTGATGCAAGCCGAATGGCACGATGGGCAATGGCGATTACAGGTTCGTGCACTCCATGCCGCACAGGTGCAGCAGTGGCTTGTGGCTTTGCAGGCCCAAGGCGTGCCACTGACACTGCAGTCCAGCAGCGTGTCTGCGGTGTTGTGGCGCTGTCCGCAGGGACGTTTATGGCGCTTGCACAGTTTTGAATTGAGCACACCCACCCAGCGAGACCACCCATGATCAGCACAAACTTGTTTTGGGAAGCTTGGTGGCCCCAGTGGCGCAGCCATTGGCGGGTCTTGCATGCCTGGCCTGTGTCGGCTCAAGCGGTGATGCTCACGGGGGTGACTTTGCTCATGAGCCTGTGGTTGAGTTGGCATGTCTCAGGCGACGCTTGGTGCACATGGTGGCAAGCCTCTTTACGTGAAGCGCAAGCCGAGCAGCAACGGCAGGCTTTGCAGCAGCAAGTCGCGCAGCACCGGGCGCGGTTGGCGTCGCTGCAAGCCATGCAACACCCTTCAGGGCAAGACTGGCCTGCTTGGGTCAGCTTGTCTGCCAGTGGGTCTCAAGCCTTGGGACAAGCATTTAGCGAGGTGCTTGCAAGCGCGGGGGTGCAAACCCAGCAAACCGAGGGCGGCGCGCAGCAGTGGCGTGGGACCCTGCCCGCTTTGTTGGTGGCGTGGCAAAACCAAGCACAGGCCATGCCGCACACCCGTGTCAGCGCTTGGGCGCTGCGCCCCGTACCGGGCGAATGGGCAACAGACCGCGTGCCGCATTTCAGTTTGGAACTGCAAACCCGCGATAACGCAGTGCAGGTGTTGGCCAGCAGCAAACCCGCTGAACACACTGCCCAACTGGCAAAACCCTATGACGGCGGCTCTGCGTCTTTGTACAACCCGTTCAATGCCACCTGGTTGTCACAAGGCTTGCCGGCGCGCCCTCGGCTGGCCAGGCAAGTTGGGTTACCTGACGTGGCGTTGTCTCAATGGCATTGGTTGGGTGCGCTCAATGCCCCCGGCCAATCCCGCGCCTTGTTGTCCCATGAAGGCCGGCACTTCAGCGTGGCAGTAGGCCAAGCGCTGGGCGCCGATGGTGGCGAGGTGGTACAGGTCAACAAGGATCATCTGCAGTTGCTTGAATGGGGGGTTGATGCCCAAGGGCAATGGCAATCACGCACAGTGCGCTGGCCAGCGAAGGAAGCGCCATGAAACGCTTGCGACACGGGCTGTGGGCGTTGTGCTGCGTGCTGACCACCGCTGTGCAGTCCCAAGTCATGGGCGAGCCCAGACCTGTGTTCAGCGGTACGCCTATGTCCATGAACTTTCCCTCCATCGAGTTGCGCACCGCATTGCAACTGATTGCCGACTTCAGTGGTGTCAATATGGTGGTGTCTGACGGCGTCAACGGCAGCCTCAGCTTGCGTTTGAACAACGTCCCGTGGGATCAGGTCTTGCACACTGTGCTGCAGGCCAAGGGCTTGGGCCAGCATCAGCTGGGCGATGTGGTGTGGATCGCACCGCTGTCAGAGTTGACAGCCAAAGAAAAAACCGCTTTGGAGGGGCGTGTGGCCTTGCAAGCCTTAGAGCCTGTGCAAACCCGTGCATTTGCGCTGAACCATGCCAAGGCGCAAGACCTGTTGGTGCCGCTGCTCAGCAGCACGGGGGTGGTCAGCAGCACACCGGCGCCACGAATACTGAGTACGCGGGGTTCGGCCATGGTAGATGTGCGCACCAACCAATTGTTTGTCACCGATGTGGTCGAAAAGTTGGCGCAAGTGGCCCTGCTGATCGAGCGCATCGATATCCCCCAACGCCAGGTTCTGATCGAGGCCCGCATCATCGAAGCCTCGGACAGCTTTGCCGCCAGCCTAGGGGTACGCTTGAGTCGTGGACAAAACAATGCCAGTCTGGTCAAACTGCCCGCGATGGGCTTACAGGGCCAAGAAGCGCCTACCTTGGCTTTGAGTTTATTTGACGCTTCAAAAACCGGCTTGTTGGCCTTGGAGCTGTCGGCTTTGGAAGCTGAGGGCTTGGGCAAGGTGGTGGCCAGTCCGCGCTTGGTCACCGCCGACCAGGCCAAAGCCATGATTGAGCAAGGCACCGAGTTGCCTTACCAAGTCGCGGCGGGCAATGGCGCCACCTCCATTGCTTTTCGCAAAGCCAATTTGCGCTTGGAAGTCACCCCACGCATCACCCCCGAGGGCAGCATCACCATGGATTTGGACGTGCACAAAGACAGCGTAGGGCAAAGCACACCCGCTGGTTTTGCCATCGACACCAAACATGTGAGCACCCAAGTACGGGTGGAAGACGGCGGCACGGTGATGATTGGCGGCATTTTCGAAACCAATGACAGTCAAAATAAAGCGGGTGTGCCGGGCTTGCGTGACTTGCCGGGCATGGGGTGGCTGTTTGGCAACCGCAGCAGCAAGCACAGCAAGCAAGAGTTGCTGATATTCCTAAGCCCTAAAATGCTCTCGCAACGTGCCTTAGCACCCTGAGAAAGTTTGTATCGTGTTGGCCTTGGTGGGTATGCCCGGCAGCGGCAAGTCAACAGTCGGGCGGCAAATTGCCCGCCGGATGGGGTGCGACTTTGCCGACGCCGATCAGGTTATCGAACAGCGCCTGGGTTGCAGCATCAAAGAATATTTTGAGCGTCAAGGCGAGTCGGCGTTTCGCGACATTGAAAGCCAAGCGCTAGACGACCTCACTCGCCAAAACCTTGGCGTCTTGGCCACCGGCGGCGGAGCGGTATTGCGCGAAGGCAACCGTGCCATGTTGCATGAACGCACCACGGTGTGCTACTTGCGCGTCAGTCCTGAAGAAATTTTCCGCCGTCTGCGCCACGACCGCCAGCGACCGTTGTTGCAAGTCGATGACCCTGAAGCCAAATTGAAAGAGCTGTTCGCACAGCGCGATCCTTTGTACCAAGAAACCGCCCATTACGTGATTGAAACCCAACGACCGCGAATTCAAACCATGGTGACCATGGTGATGAGCCAGCTTGAACTCGCCGGACTTTTGCCTGTGGCAGAAACACCTCCCCATGTCCCTTGAAACCCCGCTGAACGTCAGCATCGATTTGGGCGATCGCAGCTATGCCATTCACATTGCAACCGGGTTGCTGGGTCTGGCCAGCACCTGGCAAGGTTTGCCAAGGGCCGCTTGCGCGCTTATTGTCACCAACGACACCGTGGGCCCTTTGTACGCCGCCGAGTTGCAGCGCAGTTTGTCAGCGCACTACCCCAAGGTGCTCACCCTCAGTCTGCCCGACGGCGAGGCCTACAAAACGTGGGAAACCTTGCAAAGCATTTTCGACGTGTTGCTGCAAAACGCCTGCGACCGCAAAACCGTTTTGTTTGCACTCGGTGGTGGCGTGGTCGGCGACATCACGGGTTTTGCCGCCGCTTGCTACATGCGCGGTGTGCCTTTTGTACAAGTACCCACCACTTTGCTGGCGCAGGTGGATTCATCCGTGGGTGGCAAAACCGCCATCAACCATCCGATAGGCAAAAACATGATCGGCGCGTTTTACCAACCCGAGCGTGTGGTGTGTGATTTGCGCACCTTGCAAAGCCTGCCTCCACGCGAACTCAGTGCCGGGCTGGCCGAGGTCATTAAATACGGTCCCATCGCCGACATGGCTTTTTTTGACTGGATAGAGCACAACTTGGACGCTTTGCTGCAACGCAACCCCCAAGCTTTGGCATACGCCGTGCAACGCAGTTGCGAGATCAAAGCCCATGTGGTGGGGCAAGACGAGCGCGAGTCGGGTTTGCGGGCGATTTTGAATTTCGGTCATACCTTTGGCCACGCCATCGAAGCAGGTTTGGGTTTTGGCGCATGGCTGCATGGTGAGGCCGTCGGCTGCGGCATGGTCATGGCCGCGCAGTTATCCCAGCACCTGGGCTTGGTGGACGCCGCATTCACTCAGCGGTTGACGCGGCTGATTGCTCGTGCAGGCTTGCCCACGGTAGGCCCTGACTTGGGTGTTGACGCGTATGTGCACCACATGCGGGTGGACAAAAAAGCCGAGGCAGGCGACATCCGTTTCGTGCTGATCGATCCACCTGGCAGCGCGGTGGTGCGTGGCGCACCCGACGCCTTGGTGGCCGAGGTCCTTGAGGCCTGTTGCCGCTGATGTTGGCCGTCTACGCCTGCGACCCCGCGCAGTCACGCGGACGGCGTTTTCCTGAAAGTGATGCACCCACGCGCAACGCTTTCCAGCGTGACCGCGACCGCATCGTGCATTCCACCGCGTTTCGCCGCTTGGTCTACAAAACCCAAGTCTTTCTGAACCACGAAGGCGATTTGTTTCGCACCCGTCTCACCCACAGCTTGGAAGTGGCGCAACTGGCCCGCTCCATGGGCCGCCACTTGGGCTTGCATGAAGATTTGGTAGAAGCCATTGCTTTGGCGCACGACTTGGGCCACACCCCGTTTGGCCATGCGGGGCAAGACGCTTTGAACGGGTGCATGGCGCCTTATGGCGGTTTCGAGCACAACCTGCAAAGCCTGCGCATGGTCGACAGCTTGGAAGAACGCTATGCGCAGTTTGATGGTTTGAACCTGTGCTTTGAAACCCGTGAAGGCATTTTGAAACACTGCTCGCTTCGCAACGCACACATGCTAGAAACGCAAGAGCCTGGTGGTGTCGCCGCGCGGTTTTTGACTAAATCCCAGCCCAGTTTAGAGGCTCAGCTGTGTAATATCGCCGACGAGATGGCCTACAACGCCCACGACATCGACGACGGCGTGCGCTCGGGCCTCATCAGCATGGCGCAACTCGAAGAGGTGGCTTTGTTTGACGATTACCGCTGTCAAGTACAGGCCGAGTTCACAAGCTTGTCGGGCAGGCGGTTGTTGTACGAGGCGATACGCCGCATGTTGAGCGATCAGGTCTACGACGTCTTGGCTGCCACCCAAAGTGCTCTCGCGCACCACGCACCTGTCAGCGTGGACGCAGTTCGCGCTGCGCCACCCTTGGTGCTGTTTTCGCCAACCATGCAACAGCGCTGTGCACAGCTGAAAACCTTTTTGTTGCACCATTTGTACCGCCACCCACAGGTGATGCAAACCACCGATTGGGCCAAGCAGGTGGTGGATGAGTTGTTCGCCGCCTACTTGGCCCATCCGCAAGAAATGCCCGAAGGTCACGCCAAGCGTGACAACCTCCCCCGAGCTGTTGCTGACTACATCGCTGGTATGACCGACCGCTTTGCCAGCCGTGAGCACGCCCGCTTGGTGGGTCAATTGCCTGCTCCCTCACACTGAAAACACCTGACCATGCACCAACCTGCCGACACCGAACGCATCGCCATTGAAGACACCCAGTTGTGGCTGACCCGTGCCGTGGTGGGCTTGAACCTGTGCCCGTTTGCCAAAGCAGTGATGACCAAAGGGCAGGTGCGCTATGTGGTGACCGAACTCACCGAACCCGAGCAGGTGTTGAAACTTTTGCAAAGCGAGATGCAAACCTTGGTGGATGCCGAACCCGACACGTTGGACACCACCTTGCTGATTGCCCCCTACCTGTTGCCCGACTTTTTGGACTTCAACGAGTTTTTATACGACTGCGAAGCCGTGTTGCTGGGCATGGACTTGGAAGGCGTGCTGCAAATCGCCGACTTTCACCCCGGCTACCAGTTTGCGGGCACTTCCCGCGATGATGTGGAAAACCTCACCAACCAGTCGCCTTACCCCACGCTGCATTTGCTGCGCGAAGACAGTGTCAGCCGCGCGGTGGCGGCCTTTCCCGATGCCGCCCTGATTTATGAGCGCAACACCGCTTTGCTGCGCGAGATGGGCGTGGCGGGGTGGCAGGCTTTGGGGCTGCAGGCGAGGTTGTATCCGTGAGCAAACGCTGAACAAGCATTCCCCTTTGATTCACCCTCAACCCATGCCCAAAACCAAATCTGTCACTGCCAAATCTCAAGACCCCAGCTCGCAGCTAGACCTGCGCCCCGGCCAGTCCATTGAGCTGCTCCAGGCGCTGCACATCCTCACGCGCGAGGGCAAGATCAACCAAGATTCGCGGCGCAAGTTAAAGCAGGTCAAGCACCTGTTTCAGTTCATTGAAAAGCCGTTGATGGCCATGCTGACCGAGCGCTTGGCGCAAGGCAGCAACGCGCCCATCGTGCTGGCCGACCACGGTGCGGGCAAGTCGTATTTGGGCTTCATCGTTCATGACTTGTTTTTCAAGCCGCAACAACTGGCGCTCGGTCGCTCGGTGGGGCAGGTGATTGGCATTGAAACCCGTGCTGAGTTGGTGGCGGCCTCCCAGCAGATCGCCCAAGAATTGGGTTTTGAAGAGGGCATGCAATTCATCAACACCAGTGTCAGCCAAGCCACCGCTGATCAGCGCTTGCCCGACAGCGTGGACATGGTCACCGCGCTGCACGCCTGCGACACTGCCACCGACGACGCCATCGCTTTTGGCTTGGCCAAGCGTGCGAAACACATGGCCTTGGTCCCTTGCTGCCAAGCCGAGCTGGCCGCGTGTCTGCGCCAAGACAAAGCCCTGCAATTGGCCCGCACCCCTTTGGCCGAGTTGTGGCGCCACCCGTTGCACACGCGCGAAATGGGCAGCCAAATCACCAACGTCATGCGCTGCTTGTATTTGGAGTCACAGGGTTACCACGTCACCGTCACCGAGTTGGTGGGTTGGGAGCACAGCATGAAAAACGAACTCATACTCGCCGAGTTCACTGGTCAACGCAAACACAGTGCGCATGAACGCTTGCTGGCTTTGTTGCAAGCGTTTGGTTTGCAAGATGTGTTAGCCCTGCGCTACCCCTTACTGAACGCTAAAACTGAGGCGTGAGAACTAGGCAATAGCCTAGCGCATGCTTATGATTTGAAGTCCATTCAAAGGGGCGGGCATGCATATCCTCATCACGGGTGCTTTGGGCAATATTGGCAGCAGCACCTTGGCGGCGCTGCAAGGCCGTGGGCATCACATCAGTTGCTTTGACCTGCCCACCCGTGTCAACCGAAGACTGGCCCAACGCTTGCCAAGCACGGTTCGCATGTGTTGGGGCGATGTCCGCCACAGCCACGACTTGGCATTGGCCATTGCCGATCAGGACATGGTGGTGCATTTGGCAGCCATCATTCCCGAGTTGTCACACACCGGTGAGCGAAGCGAGCAAGCCCCCGCACTGGCTTATGCCGTGAATGTAGGCGGTATGCAAAATCTCATCGCTGTCGCTCAAGCCATGTCTCGACCCCCTGCAGTGATTTTCACCTCCTCATTGCATGTGTATGGTTTGACACAACACCTGATGCCACCCCGCAAGACCGACGAAGCGGCTTACCCCGTAGAGCATTACGCCAAACAAAAAATGGCCTGCGAAACTTTGTTGCGTGAATCAGGTTTACGTTGGGCGGTGCTGCGTTTGGGCGTGGCGTTACCGGTGCAGCTGATTTTGGACCCAGCCATGTTTCTCACCCCACCCTCCAACCGCATCGAGTTTGTGCACACACGGGATGTGGGGGTAGCCATTGCCAATGCCGTCGAGAACCATGGGGTGTGGGGACGGGTGTGGCTGATCGGGGGCGGGCCGCGCTGTCAAGTGCGCTACGGCGATATGTTGGATGCTTTCATGCGACTCTTGGGGCAAGCGCCATTGCCACTGGCGGCATTCAACACGGTGGATTACAGCGTCGATTGGTTGGACACCCAAGACAGCCAGCATTTGTTGAATTACCAACAACGCACCTATGACGACTATTTGCAAGAGATGACGCACTTGCTGGCACGGTGGTTACCTTTGGTACGGTTTTGTAGCCCCGTGGTCAGATGGCTGATGTTGCGTCAGTCACCCTATCTGCGCCGCAAGTAACCCTTGGCTCACCGCTTGCCAAGCGACATCGTTCAATGGCGAAAAGTCGCCTGCCAGTGCGGCTTGACACATGCGTTGCAAGGTATCGGCATGGGGCAGCACTGTCCCTGCAAAACAGGGGCGGCGTTGGGCATCGGCCAGCAGCAAGGTGGGAAAGTTGTCGATATCGAGATCGCCCAACAATGCATCGTGCTCCTCCACATCCACCCATACAAAACGCGCATGCGGTATTTGACTTGCCAAAAGATCAAACAAAGGTTGGTAGTCGCGACAGGTGCCACACCACTGGGCACACAGGCAAAACACCCACAGCATGGGCGCATCTTTGGGGGATGTTGGCGTGGGGGGTGTAACCATGCCACAAGTTTAGATGCTTAATTGGGGTCAGATTCCAATTAATATGGACACATGGCACGACTTCCCCGTCTCACCTTGGCAGGCTACCCTCACCATGTGATCTTGCGTGGCAATAACCGCCAAGCCATTTTCATGGACAGCGCTGACTTTGAGCGCATGCTGGCTTTGCTGCAAAACCACGCCATGGAGCAGGGCGTGCAAGTCCATGCCTATGTATTGATGAGCAACCACCTGCATTTATTGCTCACCCCTTCGCAAAACGACAGTTTGCCCAAGATGATGCAAGCGGTGGGACGTTCTTATGTGCTGTATTTCAATAAGCGCCACACCCGAAGTGGTACCTTGTGGGAGGGGCGTTACCGCTCTTCGCTCATACAGACCGAGCGCTATTTGTTGGCTTGCATGGCGTATATAGACCTCAATCCCGTGCGAGCTGGCATGGTGGCGCACGCAGCAGATCACGGCTGGTCCAGCCATGGCCATTACGTCGGAAGGCAAAGCCAGGCGTGGCTCACGCCGCATCCGCTTTACTGGGAAATGGGCAATACACCCTTCGCCCGTGAGGCCGCGTATGCGGCGATGGTCAATGCGGGTGTTAACCAAATGCAACAGCAGGCACTCACATCTTCAGCCTTAAGCGGCTGGGCTTTGGGCGAGGAAAGTTTTGTGACCGGCTTGCAAAAACAGACTTCCAGACGGGTCAACCCCGCCAAAGTGGGTCGACCTTTTCTTAAAAAGCCCGATTAATCTGTCCCCAATTAATTCTTCTTATGCCAAAACTTAAATTAATTGGGATCTGACCCCAATTAATTTGTTTGGCATTTGGCGTGGCATGCACTATATTTGCCGACCTGCTCGAATACCAAGGAAAAACCCTATGCAGCCCGCATTTACCCATGGTTTATATGACCCTTCCCAAG
>Ga0114962_10003167_pt1 | contig 13443 bp, 11 predicted proteins | sample C_130820_MF_Meta_FD_87017 | JGI IMG/M metagenome (GOLD analysis project Ga0114962, IMG submission 87017) | Freshwater microbial communities from Lake Croche, Canada to study carbon cycling - C_130820_MF_MetaG | ecosystem: Environmental > Aquatic > Freshwater > Lake | place: Lake Croche, Canada... | reverse complement strand
TAGGGGGCATGTGGGGAAAGACCGCCCAAGGCGTGGCGGAGATGGGCCAGATCGCGGGCCACGAGGCCGCGGAATGTCGCCGTTGGCCTCCAGCCCAAGCCCTCCCGGTAGAGACGCACCCGCGGCCCGTGCGGGGGATATCCCCCGGTGGGAATCGCGGTGGCAATCTCCCCCAGTGCCGTCACTCCGGCCGCTGCCGACTCCTGCAGGCCGGCACTCAGCGCCGTCGCCAGCCGCGTCTCTTCCGCTGCCCCGGGCACGCGGGCCCGCCGCAGCCTCACCACCTCCTCGATCCAGTCGGTGAGATTGGTGCCGGCCGGCAGCGGCGCTGCCAGATCGGAAAATTCCAGATGCGTATGGGCGTTGACCAGCCCCGGCAGGATGATCGCATCCCCCAGATCGATTACCGGTCCTGATGGCACGCGGCGGCCGATCCCTTCGATCCGTCCCCGGCCGATCCGCAGCCAGCCGCGCTCCAGCGGCGGGCCCTGCAGGGGCAGAAGGGAGCGGCAGGTGATCGTCACGCCCGGCGGGAGGTGCCGGGGACTCAAGGGAGCGTTTTTGGGCCCCCTGGCGCCATCCCCCCGAGACCCGCTCACGGCGCGGTCACCACTGGGAGCGGGGAAGTCCGCCGCGGCTCCCCGGCGGGCAGCAGTTCCTCCTCCGGGAACAGTTCGTAGAAGACGTTGCGACGCCGTGGGATCCAGCCCAGCGAGGCGATCGCCCCGCGCATCTGCTCAAGCGTGAGGTGGTGAACGGTGCCGGCGGCGCTGACGACATTCTCCTCGATCATCAGGCTGCCCATGTCGTTGGCACCGAAGAGGAGAGCGAGTTGGCCGATCTCCGCCCCCTGTGTGACCCAGCTCGACTGGATGTTGGGGATGTTATCGAGATAGAGCCGGGCGACGGCCTGCGTCTTGAGATATTCAAACGGGCCGGCCGGGGGGATGGAGGCCATCTCGGTGTTGTCGGGCTGGAACGACCAGCAGATGAAGGCGGTCAGGCCGCCTGTCTCATCCTGCAGGGCTCGCAGCCTCTCGAGGTGTTCGACCCGTTCTGCCAACGTTTCAATGTGGCCGAACATCATCGTGGCGGTGCTGCGGCCGCCGAGGGCATGCCACTGGCGATGCACCTCCAGCCAGTCGTCGGTGAGCACCTTGCCGCGCGTCATGGCGTGGCGCACCCGGTCGACGAGGATTTCGCCGCCGCCGCCGGGCAGTGAGCCGAGCCCCGCCCGGGCGAGGCGCTCGAGCACCTCCCGTAGCGGCAGTTTGGCCACCTTGGTGAAGTGGTGGATTTCTGGCGGTGAAAACCCATGGATGTTGATCTGGGGAAAGCGCGCCTTGATGTCGTGGAGCAGTTCTTCATACCACTCGAGCTTCAGCGTGGGATGAAGGCCTCCCTGCATCAGAATCTGATCGCCGCCGAGGGCCACAGTCTCCTCGATCTTCTCCAGCAACAGCTGCCGATCGAGCACGTAGCCTTCCGCATGCTTTGGCGCCCGGTAGAAAGCGCAGAAATCACACACCGCCGTGCAGATGTTGGTGTAGTTGATGTTGCGGTCGATGTTGTACGTCCGCCACGGCTCCGGGTGCAGCCGCTTGGAAACCACATGGGCGGCCCGGCCGATCGCTGCCAGTTCCCGCGATTCAAGCAGTTGGAGGGCATCTTCTGCGGCCAGCCGTCGGCCGTTGACGGTGGCGTCGAGGATGCGTGTGATCGCGGGATTCATGCAGTGGGCCTGAAAGAGGGAGCTGGGCCAGAGATGGAAAAAGTCTCTCCAGCAGGAACAGGCTACCTCTTGAGTCAAGGGGAAGGGATGGCAGGTGTCGGGGCCAGCGTGCCGGCGATGTCGAGATCGGTCGGGGCGAGGGCGAGCCGCGACGCATGGTGGTAGAAGGCTGCGAGGGACCGACGCTCCTGCCTCCCGAGACAATAGTGGAGATTGTCGCGCAGATAGCTCAGGCACTGCGGCACGGTGAGGCCATGGCTCGCCGCCTCCGCCGCGGCGATCGACGCCAGATGTGCCCTGCCGCTGTCCCGCGAGAGCGCCAGGAGCGGCTCGATCCGGGCCAGTTCGGCGGCGGGAACGTCGCGGCGGGCCGCCCACACCGCAAACACAAACGGCAGCCCCATCCATCGGCACCATTCGTCACCCAGATCCCAGATCAACTGGAACGATCCTGCCTGCGAACCGATCGCCCGATCGCCGATGAGCAGCACCGCATCGGCAGGAGTGTCGGCCAGTCCGGCACCGATCGGCAGCACCTCCACCTGAGGCCGCACTCCAAACCGCTCTGCCAGCAGAATGCGAGCCAGCGTGGCACTCGTCCGCGAGCCCTCGTCCACCGCCAGCCGGGCCACCCTTCCGGGTTGTGTGCGAAAAAACAGTTTCACGCTCATCACCGGGCCGCGGCAGGCAATGCAGGCATCGGAGACAACCCGGTAGCGGTCGCCGCGGAACAGTTCAATGGAGGGAATCAACGCCACATCGAGTTGGCCGCTGGCCAGGCGATCGGCCAGCCGGCTGGGAAGATCGACGCCGAACGGGAAGCCGTGGGCCGCCAGTCCATGCACCAGCGGTTTGGTGTTGAGATACTGAACCGCCCCCACCCGCAGCCTGCTGCACCGCGCCGACCGCGCGGTGCCAGTTTCCCCAAGGCTCTGACTGACTCGGGAGGATTCGAACAACCGGTTCACCATGGGAGGGATGTCTCGCGCGCCTAGCGGTACCACTGGCAGGCCCTCAAGGGGCAGGAAAACACTGCTTTCCGCGGCCCGCCACCATGTAAACCGCAGGGGGCGTTTGAATATAACCGGCTTGCCGGAAGGGAGTTCCGGCCGATTGGTAGGACGCCATCCCACCCCAGGAAGCCGGCGGAAAATGGGGGGCATGGGGAGCGATTCCGGTTCCCCCCACCGCAGTGCGTCAGGTCTCCAATTGCCGAAAGTGCCGCAGGCCGAGATAGAGCGGCAGCAGCGTGGCCACAGTTCCCAGCAGGACAACCGCTGCCAGGCCCGCCCAAACCCCCTCCACGCTGCCAAGCCAGCCCAGGAAACCAGATCGCTGCGCCCCCTCCGCGTCGGTCCCCAGGCCCGCCAGGTAGAGATGGGTCGGCAGGGCCACCAGCAACACCACCGCCATGATGAACAGCGAACTGAGGACCAGGGCCAGCGTGCCGCCGAAGCCGGAGGCGATCTTGGAGGGAGAGGCTTCGCGCAGATCGGGCAGCAAGGCGCCCATGCCGACAGCGATACCAGAAAGGCCCATGCAGAGCATCAGACAGCAGATTTCATGGATGGCCACGACCGGCCAGCCGATGCCGAGCATCATGTCGCTGAGGAGGACCAAGCCGCAGCAGGGGATCGTGCCGCCCACACAGGAAAAGAGGAATTTCGACCAGACGATCTGATCGCGATGCACCGGCAGCAGATTGAGAATCCAAAACCGCCGGCCCTCCAGGCTGATCATGGGAAACACAAACCGGGTGGTGAACGTGGAGAGGATCAGGCCCACGACCGCGAGATTGAGAAACCCAATCATGGTGGCGTAGGAATTGTTGTAGGTGAAGCTGCGGATGTTGAGAAAATAGAGCCCCAGCAGGCCGAAGAAGATAACGAATTGCGACCACTGGGCAATGTCGCGGCGAAACAGGCGCAGATCCTTGACGATCAGGATGCGCAGCGGCCTGCCAGCCGCGGTCCCTGCCTGCGTGAGCATGCGATCAAACCAACTGATCCGCAGCGGCCGCCGCGCCGTCACCTCGGCCGACAACTGGCTGAAGCCCAAGCGGTAGATTCGTGCCGCCAGCCAGCCGGCCAGCAGTTGGAGCATGAGTCCGTTGCTGGCCAGCAACGCGAGAAACCGCAGCGACTCCATCAGCGCCCCAGACTGCCCCTCGAGCGCCGTCTTGCCGCTGGCACTCTCGATGAGCCCGGAGGCGAGCCACCAACTGGGGAAGAATTTCTGTTCCGTGATTGCCAGCCGCGACATCGTCTGCTCGAACCAGATTGGCGACAGGCTGTCGGCCCGGGCGGAGGCCAGAGCCGTCCACCCCAGCCAGATGACGCCTACCACCGTCGCTGAGATCGCGATCGCCAAGGCGTGCAGACGCAGGCGGGGCACACAGGCCACCGTCGCCATGCAGAGCATCCCTCCGAGCGTGGCGGGAATGACCACAAAGGCCACCATGAACGGCAGGAGCAGCAGGAAGTAGGTCCAAGTGGCGTCACGCACGACGCCATAGGCCACCAGCATCGGGCTCCCAAGCAGAATAAATCCCCAGCTGGAAAACCAGAACGACTCCTGGAACTTATGGAAGAAAACCGCCTCCGGCCGCGCCGGCAGTGTGATGAGCAGCCGCGCCTCTGGCGAGCAATACAGCCCGCTGTACATGAGGATGGCGTTGGAGAACACGAGCATCAATAGCAGGGAGGAGAAGAAGCCGTTGAACAGCAGCGAGATCACCTCGGCATGGAGGGAGTTGAGGAAGGTGAAGCCCTCGTAGAACAGCCCGTAGAGCGAACCCCAAAACAGGGCACTCAGCAGAATGACGAGGCTCAGACGCAGCCGGGCCTCCACCAGCATCGTTTTGATCGCTGCCAGGGCCAGCCGAGCCCGCAGCCTAAAGAGCAGCCTCGATTCCGCCTCGATGGAGGGAAGGCGGGGGGATGCAGTCGGCGGCCCACCGGCGGAGGATGTGGTGGCGAGTGGAGTGATGGAGGGGCTGTGCATGAGAGGCGGCCGGAGGGGCTTTGTTCACTGGGCGTCTGGCCGGGCGGGGGAGAGGATCGGGCCGGGGGCAATTCCCTGCGGCGCTGTCAGTTCAAGGTAGAGTTGTTCCAGATTGGTGGATTGCTTGTCCATCTGCTGGCGGAGTTCTTCCACGGTGCCGAGAAACCGCAACTGTCCCCGCACCATGATCCCCACCCGATCAGCCATCTCCTCGGCCATGGCGAGGGTGTGGGTCGACATGAACACCGTCATGCCCTGGTGCGTCAGCCTGCGCAGCAGGTCTTTCACGATACGAACGCTGCGCGGATCGAGCCCCACCATCGGCTCGTCCAGCACGAGCACATCGGGGTCGTGCAGCAGCGAGGAGGCGAAGACAAGGCGCTGTTTCATGCCGAGGGAGTAGCTCTCGGTCAGGTCGTCGGCGAAGTCGGCCAGTTCAAAGTTGTCGATCACTTCACCGATCCGCTGCATTGCATGCTGCTGCTGCATGCCAAACATCTCGGCAATGAACCAGAGGAATTCCCGGCCGGTCAGCTTGTCGTAGAGGTTGGGATCATCCGGAACATAGCCGATGTGAAGGTGGGCATTGCGCGGGTCCTTCACCATGTCGAACCCGCAGACACGCACGGCCCCCTGGGAAGGACGCAGCAGGCCCACGAGCATCTTGATCGTGGTCGTCTTGCCGGCGCCATTGGGGCCGAGCAGGGCAAACAGTTCACCCTTGGGGATCGCCAGCGAGAGCCCGGAGACGGCTGTCTTGGGGCCGTAGGTGCGGGTGACGTCGGCGAATTCGATCATGGCTGCTTCCCCTTGCCGGTGGGCTCGGCCGATATCTGCCCAGGGGTCTGAACGAGTTTGTCTGCCATCCCCTCGGCCTCTTTGTCGCTCAACCGCAGGAAAGTGAGACGCGAGCCCATCGTGGCGGTCTCCTGTTTGAGCACCCGGCCGGATTGATCGACCCACAGCCGGGAGCGGGGGGGGCGGCTGGAGGTGGGGTCTTCCCGATAGACCACCAGATCGACCGGCACAGCAGCATTCTGCCAGGTGAGCATCTTTCCACCGCTCACCTCGGCATGCAGGATATCGATCGGCGAGGGGGCAGCCCGCACAGGGCTATACATCGGCACGGTCCAGCGCCGGCCATGGTAGAGACCCGGCAGCGTGGCCTGCGGCGACAGTTCATCGCCGAGCGTCACACCCGCGGGCAGATACCTGGTGGTCTCGAATTTGAAATCGCGGGCCCGGACCAGGATGGTGACATCGCCGTTGGTGATGGTGCCATTGAGCAGCACCTTGTCGGCCGTGCCCGGCAGATCAACGGCAGACTGGAACGAGGTGAGGGTTCCTTTGGCATCGATCATCAACTGTCCGCGGGCTTCCATCGCCAGCGAGCGATTGCGGTGGAGCGCCCGCCGGGCGATGAGCTTCGTCCATGTGGGCAGCATCTCGTCAATCGGTAGCCTGTCGAAGTGGAGCAGGCTTTGCACCACCATGCTGCCGTCGTCTCCCCGCACCGAATGGCTGACGGCCCAGCCCAGCGGTTGTTCATTCCATTGCACCTCCCAGCCTACGGGAATGAGCCGGTTATTGACGGAGTAGAGCGCCTGCGACCCCGGAGCCGATCCTGGCATGAGGGTGGGCGCAATTTTTTCGATCACCAGCCACCCGGTGGTGATCAGCCAGAACAGGATCACCAGCGGGGCCAGCCAGGGGCGGTTCATCGCGGTGCTGCCAGGGTGGGGGGGTATTTGAGGGTGGGGAGAGTACTGAGACCGCCGCGGTGCCCTCCCGGCCGTGGAGCAAGCGCACCCCACGGCATCTCACTGCATCATGGCAGGAACGCACAACTGCCGCCCAAAGCTTTTTCCGGAGCCTGCTTAATAGTAGCGGCTTGTGGCTCCACTGGCGACGCGCAGCCGAGCCCGGCAGGCTCACGAAAAACACATACTCTCCTCGATTGCCTGCGCCGGGCCGCTCAACTACACTCCTATCTCAGGGGCAAGGGGTACGGCTGGAACGAAACACCGGCATGGCGATCTGCCTCCACGGCGATTTTTGAGTACCGTCTTCCCACTTGATTTCCCTGCTTGATTTTCCTTTTTTAGGAGGAACTGCTGCATGTCCAATCCAGTGTTCTTCATTCAAAGTTGTCCGGTGTGTGGTCGTTCGCTGCAGATCCGCGTGACGCTGCTGGGCAGGCAGGTGTTTTGCCAGCACTGCGGGGGCGGATTTGTGGCCACCGATCGGTCGATGGAGAGGTCTCCCTGCGTCGCAGACAAGGTGGAAGATCTCATTCTCAGGGCCGAGCGGGTCATCGAAGAAGCAGCCGTTTGTATGGGCAATCAACGCGACGGGGCGGCTTGGATCGATTGATTGGCTGGGACGGCTCAGCCCGGCAGCCGATAGGCAGCCGGCCAGTCACTGGAATCGAGCGCTGCCAGACGGGCGAGGCAGTTCCAGTAGTGCGGAAACGTTTTCCCCACGCAGCCGGGATCGAGAATCCGTACTCCTGCCAGAGAGAGCCCGGCCAGCGCCAAGCTCATCGCCATCCGATGGTCGTCGTAGGTGGCCAGCGTCGCCCCGTGCAGGGGCTTTTCGGGCGGATGGATCGCAAGCCCGTCGGCCGACTCGGTGACGTTCGCCCCGAGCTTGTGTAATTCCCTGACCAAGTCGCCGATCCGGTCGGTCTCCTTGTCGCGGATGTGGGCCACGTTGCGGATCGTGGTGGTGCCACCGGCAAAGAGTGCCACCACAGCCAAACTCGGCACGGTGTCGCTGATGGCGTTCATGTCGATGTCGATGCCGCGCTGTGCCCGACCGCTGACAGTCACAGCCCCGCCGGTAGAACCCTGCTCGCCGGCCGGTTCGTGCCACTCCACCTGGCAGCCCATCTGTTGGAGAGCATCACAGAAGGCGACATCCCCCTGCATGCTGCGTCGGTTGAGGCCCTCCACCCGCACGCTACCGCCGGTGATCGCTGCAGCAGCAAAAAAATAGCTGGCGGCTGAGGCATCGGGCTCTATTTGGTACCTGCGGCCGGCATAGCCGCCGGAGGGGATCTCCCAGCGGCGGTCGCCGGCGAGATGGCAGGCGGCGCCAAAATCGGCCATCACGCGCCGCGTCATGTCGAGATAGGGAAGCGACACCAGCCGGCCAGAAAAGTCGATTTGCAGTCCCTGCGGCGTACAGGGGGCGACCATGGCCAGGGCGCTGGCAAACTGACTGGAGGTTTCGCCCCGCACTGGTGTTGTGCCGCCAGCAAGCCCCCGCGACCTGATCACGACCGGCGGGCAGCCCCCCGGGCTCTCCGCCACTGCGTCCACGCCGAGGGTGCCAAGCGCCTCAAGCAGATCGCCGATGGGCCGCTTGCGCATCCGGGGAGTGCCATCGAGCCGGTATTCGCCCCGGCCCAGGCAGCAGACAGCCGCCAAAAATCGGATCGTGGTGCCGCTGGCGGCGCAGTCGAGGTGCGCTGCTGTGGCCGGCACTCTGCCGCTGCTCCCCGCCACGGTGATCGTGCCGGCGTCCCAGGCGGCGTGAAGTTCAAATCCCAATCGCTCCAGCCCCGCCACCATGACGCGTGTATCCTGACTATCGAGAACTCCCGACAGTTCGCTCGAGCCGTGGGCCAAGCTCGCACAGACCAGCGCCCGGTTGGTGATGCTCTTGGAGCCGGGGGGGCGGATAAAGCCCCGCACGGGGGCCGGGCAGACCGGCATGTCGATCGCTTCAGTCATGAACATTTCCAGCGTGCGCGGAGGGCCCAGCCCTCGGGCCAAGGCTGGGGGCTGGGCTGGGTGGAATCCAGATGCAAAAAAACAGTGTAGCCAACGGAGTCCCGTCCGGGAGGAACAGGATGAATGACGCCACGGAGCTGCTCGGGGCCTACGATTTTCTCAGCCCCCCTGCGATCCGCTTTGGGGCGGGCCGGGCGGTCGAGGTGGGGGAGGTGGCCGCGGCACTCGGCCAACAGGTGTGGGTGGTGGGCGGAAAACGCAGCCTGACTGAATCGGGGCAGCAGGCGAAGCTGGAGGCGAGCCTGCAGGCTGCCGGGCTGGCCTCGAGAATGGTGGCCGAAAGTGCCGGCGAGCCAACGGTGGCCCATCTGGCCGCGGCGCTGGCCAGACTGCCGCAGGGAGACCGCAGCGGCGTGGTTGTGGTGGCGGTTGGGGGGGGATCGACGATTGATCTGGCCAAGGCCTTGGCGGCGCTGGCCACCAATCTGCCGGCCGGCATGGCGGAGCGGAATTATGAAACGGCCGTCCTCGATCACTTGGAGGGAGTGGGGCGCGGCCTGGCGATCAGCCGCCCGCCGCTCCCCTGCGTGGCCCTGCCCACCACCGCCGGCACTGGCGCCGAAGCGACCCGCAATGCCGTGATCTCCTGCCCGAACCGGCGCATCAAGAAGAGCATGCGGAGTCCGCTGATGGTGCCTAGAGCGGTGATCGTCGATCCCGATCTGACGCTTTCCTGCAACCGGGCCACCACCGCCGCAGCCGGGCTCGACTGCATCACGCAACTGATCGAATCGTTTGTCTGCCGGTTTCGCCGGCCGCTGCCCCGCAGCCTTGTGCTCGACGCTCTCCCCCGGGCGGTGGCCGCCTTTCCGAGCGTGCTTGATGAGCCTGCCGATGCCGCCGCCCGCGCGAGAATGAGCCATGCGGCGCTGCTCTCGGGGATGGCGCTGACCAATTCGGGCCTCGGGATGGCCCATGGTGTGGCGGCGGCCTTGGGGATCGAATGTGGCACGCCGCATGGGATTGCCTGCGCGCTGCTGTTGCCGGTGGCACTGAGTGTGAATCGAGAGGTGTGCGAGGCCGACTTCGCCATGCTTGAGCGGAGCATCGACCCAACTGCAGCAGAGAACGATGCCGTGGCAGCGGGGGCGTTTACGACCCGGATCGAAGCCTTGTGCGTTTTGGCGGGAGTGCCGCGCCGGCTCGCGGAGGTGGGGCTGGAGCGGGGGCGGATCGGCTGGCTGGCAGAAAATTCTGGCGGCGCGAGCCTGCGCGGGAATCCTGTCGAGCTTGAGCCGGAGAGCTTGCGGCTGATTTTGGAAGCCTGGTATTGATTGCACAGGCCTGACAACAGCTTGACATAAAAATGGGAAACCATAAAAATGGGAGAAATGAAAACGACCCTCGATCTCCCGGATGCCCTCGTCAAACAAGTGAAGCTTCGTGCCGTGAGGGAGGGGAAAAAGCTGAAGGACGCAGTGGCCGATTTGTTGCGTAAAGGTCTCGCCGCGGTAGCGGCTGAGGCCTCGCAGTCGCACCAGCCAGTGGTTCGCAAAGATGCGACAACCGGCTTGCCAGTGATCGAGTGCAGGCATGCGGCGGCTCCGGGAGAGGAAATCACGGCCGAGCGCGTGGCCGACATCCTTCTCGCTTTCGAGGAAGGCTCACCTGACGAGTCAGAAGCCGGGATGACGCGATGATGCTGCCCGACAGCAACATCTGGCTGGCGCTCGCCTTCGACAAGCACGCATTTCACCGTCCGGCAGCAGCCTGGCTGGCGGGCTTGGCAACACCAGAAACCCTGCTTCTGTGCCGGGCCACGCAGCACTCGTTGTTGCGACTGCTCACCACAAGGGCGGTTGCTGCCCCGTATGGAATTCCTCCGCTGGCAAATGCAACAGCGTGGGGAGTGTGCGCGGGCTTTCTTGCCGATGAGCGGGTGGGCTGGGCCGAGGAGCCCCGGGGGCTGGAGGCCCAGTGGAGAAAATGGGCGGGGCATTCCCAGGCGTCTCCGAAATTGTGGATGGACGCGTATCTGGCCGCACTTGCGTTTGTCGGTGGACACCGGCTGGTGACGACCGATCTCGGTTTCCGGCAATTCGCCGGACTCAACCTGCTCGTGCTGGCAAAAAACTGACTGCCTGCGGGGGATTCAGCGAAGGCCTTTTCGAGGTGAGAGGCTAATCTCCTGAGCTGGGAGAGGAACTGCCTGCCTCGGCTGGGGGCCGTGCTTGCACCAGCGGATCGTCGAGCCACTCCAGCAGCCGATCGACGTCAAATCCCGCAGCTTTGGCTGCCTCCCAGCAGGCCCGGGCCTCGTCAAGTGCGGGCGGATTTCGGGTGGCCCGATAGGCCCCGACATAGATCTGGTTGGACGGTTGATCGTTGAACCAGTCGAGCACAATGGCCAGCCGGATCGGCTCTGGAATCTGGTCGCGGCCGATCTTCTTGTTGCGCCCCTGCGAGCGGTAGATGAAAAAGTTACGCTCGTTTTCCACGATCGCAATTCTGCTACCAGCGACAACATATTCGTTACCGGGGCGAGTCGCCTCGAGCGCTTCTTGGCTATAGTCGGCAAAGGCCCGGGCGCTGGTGGCCACGGCCAGCCAAGGGGCAAGGCGCTGACGCGTCCCACCGGCGTTACCAGCTGCCTCAATCGCGGCGTCGGCACCGTCGAAGTCTTGATCGGCCAGGAGTCTGATGACCGGAGCCAGCGCCGCATCGACAGCCAAGGGATCGACCGGCATGGCGGGCGCACGGTGAGGCTCTGCCGCTGGCGGAGCGACCGGCTCGACGGGGGCGGTCACAAGAGCCGGGGAAGGGGACGAAGGTGGCGGAGATACAGGAGCGTCGTCCGGCAGCCTGGCAGGCAGCGTGGCCTGCTGCGACACTGGAGGCACAGCGGGAGGCGGGCGGTCGCGCGTGGCACCGGCGGCCGGGGCTGCCCGACGGGGAGCGAGCAGCAGCCGCCGACCCGAAGACTGCCACCAGAGCCAGCTCAGGCCGGCGACGATCGTCACCAAGAGTGAAAAAATCGTCACCCAGAGGCCCAGATCGCGGCGCCTCCGGGGCGGAGGAGCCTTCCGCACCCGAATCTGCACAGGGGCCCAGGGGGGGCAGCCTCGATCAGGATTGCCGCTGGGGGGTGTGGCGGCCATCGGACGCGATCTCAGTGGGGCGACGGGCAGGGGGCATGGATCATCTTCTCTCGTCAGACCGTGCGCCGCCAGACAGACATCTCCGCCAACGTGTGCTGGTGTTTGCGGGCCGTCTCCCGAATCACAAAGGGAATGTCGTGCCGTTCCACCAGGTCAAACTGCCCCACGAGCGCCCGGGAAATCCCCGCGAATGTCGAGAGTGGCTCTCCATGCTCCCGCCGGCCGCCGAGCCATTTATTTTTCTCAGTGTATTCCTCCAACCAGGTGTAGGGGGAGGTGATCACCAGCAATCCCCCCGGCAGTACCCGCGGCGCGATCCCCTCGAGAAAGAGCAGCGGATCGTAGAGCCGATCAATCAGGTTTCCGGCGAAAACAAGATCGTAGCCGGTGAGGATCGGTTTGAGATTGCAGGCGTCTCCCTGCAAAAACAAAACCCTATTCCCCACTCCTTCGAGACCGAGAGCTGCCAGCGACACCGTGCGGGCAACGGTGAGCTCCCCCTCGGCAGCGACCTCATACCGCACCTCGCTCCCCTGCTGCAACTGCACTCCCGACTGGATAAACCGGGCGGAGAAATCAACCGCATCGACATGGGCAAAGCTGCGGGCAAATTCAAAGGCCGATCGGCCCACCGAGCAGCCGATATCGAGGCAGCGGTTGCGGCGGGCTTCCGGCAGATGCTTCACCACTGCTGCGACGCAAGCCTGCGGGAAATTCGCCACGCCGAGCGCCGCCGGGCCGTAGTGGAATTCCAGATACTGCGCGACGAGCTGATCGGTTTCGTAGAGCTTGGAGCCCTCCGTGATCGCATCGTGGCCGGGGGCATCGATGATCGGGCGAAACCCTGCATGCTGGAAAAAATGGCGCCGGAAGGCATAGCGGGCGCTGGCAATCGCCTCGTTACCGGTGGCAATCCAGGAGCCGCCCTTCATGAGATTGTGGCGGCCGTCGAATGTCGGCACCGAGAAATCGTCATAGAGCGGGTGCACCTCAAACCCCTTGAAGGGCATGATCGGGGTGCGGGTCCACTGCCAGACATTCCCGATGATGTCGCAGAAATCCCCTTGGGAAAACCGGTTCACGGGGCAGCTGCTGGCGAATATTTCGAGATTGATGTTGCCCGGCGCCTGCTCCCAGAGCGGCTGATCGGTCGGAATCAACTGCCGCAGAGCCGCCCAATGTGCCTCGGTCGGCAGTTGCACGTTAAGCCCGGTCGACTCGCGCTGCCAGGCGCAGTAGGCCTGTGCCTCCAGACAATTCACTTCCACCGGCCAGTCCAGCGGCAGCGGCACCTCTTCCAGAAGATTGCGCTGGAAATAAGCTCCGCCACGCCGCAGCCAGAATTTGGGATGCTCCGCCTGCGTGAAGCCCAGCCAGCCGCGCCCCTCTTCGCTCCAGTAGGTTTTTTGGCTGTAGCCTCCGGCGGCAATGAATTCCAGGAATTCGCCGTTGGAAATGAGCTGCCGGGCGGCACTGAAGGCGGGGAGCCGCACCGTTTCGCTGCCATATTCGTTGTCCCAGCCATAGGTGGCGTCGTCGGGGCGCTTGCCCAGATGCACCTCCTGCGCCGGCATCTCCACCCAGGCATTGGCCGGGGCGGGGCCGGCCTCTGTGCAGGCCCGCCACAGTTGCCGCTCCTGGGGTTCGAGGTCGGCCGGTCGCCGCAGATGTTCCAGCGGCATCTGCCGCATGATCACCGATGAGGTCTCCAGATGGATCCGCTCATGCTCGATCCCCATCAGGATGATCCAAGCTGGAGTGTCCTGCTGGATCGGGAGTTCCAGCGGCATCGATTCGATGAAGGCATCGATCC
>Ga0114962_10003165_pt1 | contig 13446 bp, 15 predicted proteins | sample C_130820_MF_Meta_FD_87017 | JGI IMG/M metagenome (GOLD analysis project Ga0114962, IMG submission 87017) | Freshwater microbial communities from Lake Croche, Canada to study carbon cycling - C_130820_MF_MetaG | ecosystem: Environmental > Aquatic > Freshwater > Lake | place: Lake Croche, Canada... | reverse complement strand
TGAATTGGATATTTTTGATGACATTACCCTATATTTATAATAGAAATTTTTATCTCTAACGGAAAATCAATAAATATATATGGTTTAAAGACAAAATGCTATTTAATTTATTCATATGGAACAACGTGTCTTGACTTTGAGTGCTAATAATAATGTGGTTTATCACTTAAATAATATCCCAGGATTCAATGAAGTCCTTCTACAAAATCCACCTATTCAAGATCCTGCAACTGGAACTATTGCCAGTGTGCGGGAATCACTAAAATTTAACAAAATATTTTGCCATAGTCCAAATCAGCCTTCTTATGGAGTGATTCGTTATGATAAGAACCTTCTATTAAATGATGATAAACATAGCATTGGTCTCCTACGTTCAGTAGTTGTTAACAGTGGTGGAAAGGTTGTTGCCTTTGCACCACCAAAGTCCATTGACTGGACATCTTTTTCAACATTGCATCCAGAGAAAAATGACACTATTGTTGCTGAGCAATTTGTGGAAGGCACAATGATAAATGTATTTTGGGATCCTACTATTGGCGTTAGCGGTGCCTGGGAAATTGCCACTCGCAGTAATGTAGGTGCAGAAATCACTTTCTATCAAGAGCCTGGAAAACCACTTGTCACTTTTAGGACAATGTTTATGGAAGCACTCAAAGAAACCGGATTAAACTTCAGTAAATTGAACCCAGATTATTCTTACAGTTTTGTTTTACAGCATCCTTTGAATCGCATTGTAGTCCCATTCAAGAAACCGTGTCTGTATCTTGTCGCGGTTTATGAAATCGTTCATACTGAAGGTAATGTTGTTAATATTACCAATATTAATATGTCTCTTGTAAGAGAACAACACGAAATATGGGATCAGACGAGCGTACAATTCCCGGAAATATATGAAGATTGGAAATGTGGTGCCGATCTTGTAGATAAATATGCATCTATGAATACCAGTTATGAAGTGGTCGGAGTTATTATCAAGAATTTGACTACTGGTTCTCGTTCCAAAATCCGAAATCCTGTTTATGAAAATGTCAGGCATTTACGTGGCAATCAACCTAAGCTTATGTATCAATATTTGAGCTTACGCCAAGAGGGGAAAGTCACTGAATATTTGCAATATTATCCTGAACATAAGAAAGAATTCTCATTTTTCAGAGAACAGTTGCATAAATACACAATGGCGCTTTATCAGAACTATATTGATTGTTATATCAAAAAGCAGAAGCCTTTGCGCGAATATGCCGAAAAGTACAGGACACATATGTACAAGATTCATCAGATTTATGTGAATGACTTGAAATCAGAAGGTCGTCATATTTCAAACAGTGTGGTCATTGATTATGTCAACAAGGTTCATCCCACTTTGCAAATGTATGCTTTGAACTATGATATGCGAAAGAGACAAGTAGATATTCTTCAAGTAGATGCAGAAACTGAAACTGAAACTTCTCTATAATTAAAGTAAAAAAGAAGAAAAATATAAAATATAAATAATTTTCAATTATTATTTATTTTTTGCTGCAATTTTTCTCCACTTTTGCTCCACTTTTTCTAAAAGTGGATTTTCTAAAAGTGGAGTGGATTTAGAATTTCTTCGCAATAGTATCAAACACGATCTTCAATTCTTCCAAGCATTCCAACATATTCTGCTTCACTACCGAAGTGTCTGCAACAACTTCTCTATACGCCACTCTTAAAATGCTATCTGGATCGTGCGGATGTGCCTTTACATATCCACAATAACTTACTGTCTTATTGGACTCAAAGAACTTGGCATAAATAGCATATTCAAGTGCCTTGCCAACTGTGTAGTCATCGTCTATTAGAAGAACATCATAGCTGTTCTTTATTGTGCTATCTGATGGCGTTATCTGAATATTATTGGTTTCAATTTCGGTTTGCAATTCAACAAGACGTTGTTTCAGAATTTTACACGCCACTTTCACTAAGTCTTGGTTGCTATAAACTCCAACAGTTTCAATGACAAAATCAAAACTGTCTTTCTTAGTAATTCGTTGGCCTTCTAGAAGCTTCCAGTCCTTTCTAGCAAACTCAATCTCATCCTTGGTCTTGCCTTCATCCTTCCACTTTTGCGCCTTCTTTTCTAGCTCCGCCTCTATGGCAACAATGTCCAATGTATAACCATACGCACAAGTGGAAACCATATTGAACATTGAATCTTCTTTTGGACTACCTACAGAAAACTCACTAATGAAATGGAGATGTTCTCCTCGGATCTCATCCGAAATGCGTGGTCTCAAACGCACAAAGTCAATAAAATCTCCGGTCAACTCATCACGTGGGAATATTTCAAGAGTTTGTTTTTCTGATAAATACTCGCCATTGTGAACATTCTTGATCTTGAAATCGCCAGTGGTCACATAAATAACTGTATCCGTATTATTTGTAACGTTGACTTCAACAACGTAATCCTTGATCGGAAATTTAGTGTCTGTAATATGAATCGGAATACAACTCAGACGCTGTTTCAAAATCTCATTATTCAAGCGAGAAGTATTCACAATAATAGAGCATTTGTTCTCTTCATATGGGGTTGTTCTAAATACAATAGATTTAATATCAGAAATAATGGTTCTGCGAAGAGCATTTGCCAAACTGACATTTACACCACTTAAGGTGAACTTAAGGTTGCCATTATCTTCGGTGATGGAATCAATGATTGGGTTCATTCTATTATCTATATTATACTGGTATTATTTAATATAAAATAAAATAATCAATTTTTTATTTTATTTTATTTTGTTTGAGAAAAGTGAGTTAAAACAATATTGAAATAACCTAAGTATAAATTAATGAGTTCAATACTTTATTATAGCAATTTTTGTGAACATTCCAAGAAGTTGTTGCAAGGTCTATCAAAAACTCAACTAAGCAAAGATATTCATTTTATATGCATTGACAAAAGGACCAGGGGTGAAGATGGGAAAACTTATATTATTTTAGAGAATCAACAAAAAATTGTTATGCCTGAAAATGTCACCAAAGTACCTGCACTACTTCTTTTGAACCAAGGATATAATGTCCTTTACGGGGATGCAATTCATCAACACTTGAAACCAAAGCAAGAGGTTGTTACAAGACAAGCGACCAGTAATAATATGGAACCAATGGCATTTTCCCTCGGAGGCGGTGGATTTAGTGGAGTATCATCCGATAATTTTAGTTTTTTAGATATGGATTCCGATCAACTGGGGACAAAGGGTGATGGTGGTATGAGACAAATGCATAACTATGTGCCACTCAATTACCAGGATTCTATTACTACACCAACTGATGAACAGGATTATAAGCAACCTAAAATGGGAGGTGAAATGACGATTGAGAAGTTACAAGAACAGAGGAACCAGGAACTATCCGTTTTATCTCAACAACAGAAGAGGATATAGTTATTGAGTAAAAGGTTCATATTTTTTTCCTTCTAATCCACACATAGAATCAATACCTCTTGCAGTTTCACAAAAAAAATATTCTTTAGGTTTATCAGGTTTATTTATTTTTATTCCAGTAATCAAGTATTGAAGATGATCTCTTTCCCTTTCTCTTATATCATAAATGTCTTCTTCTTTCGCAAAAAGTGCACATTTATAAGATGTATTGCCTACTAATAAACTCTTAATATGATGTTTACAATTTGCGCAAATTTTTGTGGCCTCAATTAAAAATAGACCTGTCAAACATATATATAAAATCAATTGCATTATAAGTGTATTAGTTAATTGATTTTATATTCTTTTCTTTATTGATTACTTGGTGTTTTATTAATCAACACTTCCTTTGCTACATTTGTTATAACCTTACAAAATAAGGTTTCATCCTCTTCTGTATCTGCACCTCCAGTGCATTTTGTAAGTATTTTAACATATTGATCGTGTTTCCTTGAACGAATATCCTTAGAATCTGGATTCAATGCAACCCATTCATTCACTTGTTTGAAATTCTTGCCACCAATATATTGGATCGCCTTTTTGACCTTCTTATTGTCCTCATCCTTTTCCCAAACATCATTATCCTTTATATACATAACCTCACGTTTCAAGTCACTGCAATGAATTGGTCTCTTATAAACATCAAGGTCCCTCAACCCTCTTAAAAAAATATCACTCACGCCTTTCACATAACCTACATTTCCAGTGTTTTCCAAATAAGAGACACTTAACTGAAGGGAGTTCACGAAATCCATAATATCCAAGGCATCCTTACATTGCTCGTTCAAGAAGAAATTCATATTGAATTTTTGATTATTATTGTTAGTTATATTATTAGTTATTGAACTGTTGTTGCCATTTTTTGCTAATTCAAATAGTTGCCTCTGATGTTCCTTGGCTTGTTCCATAAGTAGGTCTGACTGTTCTTTAAGAAGATCCTTGAATTCATTGTTTTGTTGAAGAAGCATTAAAACCATCTCCTTATCAATTGCCTTATCGTCTTGTGATTTTTCACAGTGATTTTCACCACTGCATTTTTGCTTATGTCTCCATAGTCCGGCACGGTCATTATATTCCTTTTTGCAGCTACAGGCATACTTCTTGGCGTTGTGAGTCGTTGTTTTTTCACCGAATTGGACACGGTTTTGGTGTTTACGTGTGGCAATATGTCGGTGCCATTCGGTATTTCTGACGCAAATTGTATTGCATAAATTGCAATGGTATTTGCCGTCGGTTTTAGTGAAAAAATCGCTGTCGGACATTGTTTGTTATAACAACAGATTTTTCTCCTAAACCCTTTTTGGCGAAAATATATAAAAATAATTATGCTCACAAACTTTTTATAAGATATTATTTTTCTGAGCATTATGGTAACAAACTAGAAAAACACGAAATTCCAGTTCCATGAGCCAAGGCCTATGGCCATTTTGGACATTTATTTTTGTCCAAAAAGGAAAAACGGAATGACTTTTTGGACCAAAAAAACCGTGATATTTTGATGTGACTGAGAATATTGTTTTTTCTTATTTTTCAAAAAAACATATGGGGAACATCCGGATAAGAATTTTTATAAAATTTTTGTGGCAAACCATAAGCTCCATTTTTTAAAATTTCAAGAAAACAAAATATGAATATATATTAATGATTCTCTTGGTAAATAATAGCAATAATGTTTTGAAGCTTTCTTATATCAATAAATTGAGGGGTGCATTAACAGCATTAAGGATTCCTTATTACGAGACAGACTCTGTGAATGATGATGTGTTGAAGTTGAAAGGAAAGATTAAGGGTATTATTTTGTCTGGAAGTTATCTAAAACTGACCGAAAAAAATTTGTTTAAAACATTTGCCAATGATATTCGTTGTATATTAGAATTTGATGTTCCTGTATTAGGTATTTGTTTTGGATGCCAACTTTTGACGATGATTTTCGGAGGGACTCTCTCTAATAAGCACCACTTTTTTTGTCAAACAACTGAATTAGAACTTGCAAATAGCCCATTATTTCAAGGACTTGAAGATCCCAATGTCCAGTTTTGTTTCTCCGATTTACCGATTGCAGGTAAACACGATGGTGTAAAAGAAATAGCGTGGTTCAAAAAAAATGGCAAGTCCCATGGTTGCGCATTTGAATTTAAAAAGGGCAAGTATTATGGCACCCTATTTCATCCAGAATTTCACGATCATTCCCATAAAATTTTAGACAATTTTGTGCAAAATATATGCAAAAAGTATTAGAATGATTCATAATAGGCCTTCATTATAAATCATTATTAGAAAGTATGTAGGGTATAATTTTTGAATAAATTACAAAAAGTCGTTTGCAGCCAAAGGTCCACTATCTATAAATTCACCAGATAAAGTTTGTCTTTCGGGATAATAAGGGACCATAGGATAAGATCCACTATAAAAACGTCTATCAAATAGTTTTTGACCTTCATCAAATGTTTGTCGCCATGTATTCACGCCCTTGAAGTAATCAGGAGGTGGCCTATTTTTATCAGCAATCAATTTTGCTTTTGTTCCAATATCAGTTGTTAATTCAGAATATTGAGGAGTCAAATAAGAGTACTTGCCTGCATCATTTTGACCTCTTATTTCTTCATTATATGGAATATTGTATTCTTCATCAGGTGAGTGCGGATTGCATCCAGGACAATCAATGTCACTTGAACATTGCTCACCGGTTTTGTAACAACGGGCTAAAGGACCACACATATTACTGCAGTCTAATGTATTATTGATAGGGAGATCAACAGTATGATTAGTATTTGGAGTGCCTGTGTCTAGATATTCATAACCAGTAAAAGATTCTATTTTATTAGGTGATTTTTGAAAAAAATAATTTCCATTTTTTTGAATCCAATTAAATACCCAAAAAAATAATATTACTGCAAGAAATGCCCAAATCATTATATTAGATTTTTGATGACTCTTCATAAGATAATCAGAGAATAAAATAATTTGTTTAGCGAAAATTTTATATCCTTTTATAGTATGTCGGATAATCCAGATGATGAAACTGAAACTAAAAAAAATAGTCAAGGGGGATTTTTTGTTACATTATTGAAAAAGGTGATATGGATGATAATCTTCTTATTTGTTGGAATAGCTATGTTGTATGGATGCAAAGTGGCAGCAGCAAATTTAATACCAACTACCCTAGGAAATTGCGATGTTAATTTTGATACAGTTGAGAAAAAAGGTAAAATGATAATTTCCGAAAGACTGTCTTGTGTTCAACCAGAAGAAATCCCCGACACTACAACTGTTAATGTTACTATTGCAAATAATAAACAAGGGGTCCCTTATTCTAAAAGATTAACATTCAACTACAAAGAAATTTATGAAAAATATATCAACACTGGGGTCTTGAAATACTTGAAATTAATGCAAAATGGCAACAAGGCTTCAAAGGGGACTGCTTTTTTGAGTAGTATGATAGAAACTGCTATTTTTGTAAATTTTGGAATCTTTGATAAATTTTATAAAATGTTGAATAATGCTGCATCAACTCCTTTGGCCGAAACATTAGTTATTTTCATATTACCAATGATATTTATGTATGTTTATCCATTATTTATTATTGTAAATATGTTTTTATTTGTCGGAAGTTTCTTTTTTAATCTAAGTATTTTTACTAAAAAAAGAGATCCACTCCAACCCGAAACTCCACCTATGGAAACTAAATGGATCCCTTATCTACAAGATGAAGACGGTGAATGGTCAACCTTTGGCAAATTTTTACTATATCTTGGAGGGTTTTTTATGATGGGAATTCCATTGATGATAGGTAGCATTATGGGTATGGCTTTGCCAATTTTTGCAATTGTATATCCATTATTTGTAGGAGGGACAGTGAAAGGCCAACCTTACAACTTTGGTAACTTCCTTTCAGATATGTTGAAATTTAAGAAGCATATGATTATGTATTACTTTTCTTTTAATGTTATTGTGGGTGCTTATAGTTCAGGTGAAAATGGATTGGCCACTGCGATTACCGCTTTCTTGGCAATTTTATTTATTTGGATATTTGATAAAATGTTTGGAGTATTTACACCTTACGACTGGGAGAAAAATGACAGTAAAGTAATGACCGTTATGACAGGGCAAATACCTAGTTCTAGTCCTACTCCTCCTTCTAAACCTTCTAGTGTTGGTTCAGGTCCTACATCAGTTCCAAGTGCATCTGATGCTCCTACTGTCAGTTCTGGTGCTGCTTTTCTTGCTAATCCAACTGTTCCACCAGTTAGTAATATGGTTGGTCAACCACAAGAACAACCTGAAAATTCAACAACACCAGAATTACAAGCACAAGAATCACTGCAACAACAAGAAGTGAAAAATTCAACAACGCCAGAATTACAGCCACAAGAAGTGGTAAGTCCAACAAATCAAGTACCAGTACCAGAACAACAACCACAATCAGTAGAAACAATAAATCAAGGCGCAGTCGCAACTCCGGTACCAGGTTCACAAGAACAACTATCAGGAGGTAAAACTAACCCTCCAGATAATGAAGGTATGTTAGGTTTTGCTACAAGATTATTTGATACCATAATAAAAGAACCATTATTAGGAAAAAACAAAAAACCCGAAATACAAAGTGGTGGAAAAGTGAAATCCAATGATAAAATAAATCCCCCTGAGTATGAAGGAATGATAGGTTTTGCTACAAGATTAGTTGATACCACAATAGTTAAACCAATATCAGGAAAAAATAATAAATCCGAAATGAAAATTGGTGGACAACTAAAACACATTGGTAAAAATATCAAAACCAGAAAAAGTCATTGAATCCAATATATAGACAAAAACAACAAAACAATATAAAATTAATATTTTATATTCTTTAATATGATTAATAACAAAGGGCAACAACTTCCATTTGTAAGTGTATGTACACCCACATTCAATCGTCGTCCATTTATTCCAACAATGTTGAAATGCTTTGATAATCAAACTTATCCGAAAGATAGAATGGAATGGATTATTATTGATGATGGAACAGATAAAGTAGAAGATCTTTTTAAGAATCATCCACAAGTCAAATACTTCAAATATGATGAAAAGATGACCTTGGGAAAAAAACGTAATATAATGCATCAAAAGAGTAAAGGGTCCATTCTTGTCTATATGGACGACGACGACTATTATCCTCCAGAGCGAGTTTCACACGCAGTTGAGACATTGAAAAATAATCCATCTGCATTATGTGCGGGATCAAGTGAGGTGTGTATTTATTTCAAACATATTAAACAAATGGTTCAATTTGGTCCATATGGACCCAATCATTCTACTGCAGCTACATTTGCATTCAGAAAAAGTCTCTTAAAAATCACAAAATACGATAATGACGCTTGTTTAGCTGAGGAAAAGTCGTTTTTAAAAGATTATAGCATCCCTTTTGTTCAATTGGATCCATTGAAATCAATCTTGGTTTTCTCTCATAATCACAATTCATTTGATAAGAAAACATTGTTAGAAAATAAAGCTGATCCAAATATAAGATTGAGTACCAAAACTGTGGATGATTTTGTAAAGGAACAAGATATCAAAAAGTTTTTTATGGAAGATATTGATGAATTATTGGAAAAATATGAACCAGGAGATCCAAAACATAAACAAGACGTATTGAAACAAATAGATGAACTCACTGAAAAACGCCAAAAAATTATGGAAGAAATGCAAAAACAACATACATTGAATCCTCTTTATCCAAAAATAATGGAACAAGTGCATATTATTCAACAACTGGCATCAGAAAACAACGTTTTAAAAGAAAAGATCAAATATTTGGATGAAAAGATGAAGGAACTCTTAGCTCAGTCTATTAAAGATCGTAAAGAATTAAAAAATCTTAAGTCTTAAATGAAGCAAAGCAAAGCAAGCAAGCAACCCAAATTGTCTTTAATATCTGTTTTAATATATTATATTTAAATTAATTTAAAGGTAACTCACATTATAATGTATAAATACAAGCAAACCAAAGCAATGTGGCAAGACGAACATTTAGAGAACGCAGATGATTATTCCCTTGATTCAAATAACCGACGTAAGGTCAATGATCTTGTGAAGGACAAAAGACGACATAAGATTAGAAGGATGAATAACGAAGGTAGATTCAAGACAATTGAGGTTTACGGTTCAGGTCCTCAGGACTGTACAATACGAAACGCAGTGAGTGGTTTTAGATATGAAGGACACAAGGTTGGTTCATTGAACGAGGACTTTTATTTCAAGGTGAAGTTGGTGACTGGTGAAGTGGGTCCAGGAGTAGAAGCGCCTACGCTTTTTTACGATGATCCAGAACAATATGAAAACCATTTGTTTGAGGAGATTTCACAGGAAATAAAGGAAAAGTGGCAGAAGAAGTTTATGGGTGCAAAGTATGGTATATCAACTTCTTCAAGGTAAATACACCTAATAGACAGGGTTTTATTACCTATTAGAACTTGTTAAAAATATGAATTATATTATATTATACAAAAATAATATAATATAGAACTAATACTAGTATGATAGTAAATATGTGTATTTTATTTTATCTCTTTTTTACGGTTACAAATAATTTTTATTTCAAAAATTATTCAAATGATATTCAGGGAAAGGATGAAAGAAAAATTACCAATAAAATTATTATTTCTGATAAAGAATTGTTAGAAAACTTTTATAAAAAAGAATTGCTTGATAAATTAACAAATAATAACTATAGTGTTGATGAAAAAATAAATATGATAAATGAATGGATTAATTTAGAAGATAAAGTTCAAATAGGAGACATTAAACCTTTAAATATGGAGGCTGGTGGTTTAATGAATAACTGGATATTTGAACAATTCTAATCACAAAATTCATTTTGTAAAGAACCGTGATCATCTTCAATAATTGCATCGTCAGGAAAGTCTTCGGCATCTTCTTTTGTATATTTTTCCAAATATCTATAAATGCGATTAATGTCCAACTTGGATATTTCATAATTTTCTAAGAATCCTGATATTTCAATATCTTGATATTTGTTTCTTAAATCCAAGAAAAAAGAGAAAATATCCTTCTTATCCATCCCTAAAACCTGACATAAATTTTGAATAAAGAGAGAATTGTTATATTCAGTGGAATATTTTGTCAATACTTTTGTAAAACGTACTTCTGTTGGATTATAGTTTGCCTTTTTGGGGAAGGTTTCGTGATATAATTTATTATTTTTAAATGTTTTTATGAGAGAACTCATTTCATTGAATTGCCAGATTTGTTTTTGAAAAGTAATGCGGTCAATATAGTCAGCAAAACACATATTATTTAATAGTTTTACATAAAATGGAACTGCAATGCTTTTATCAGTTTTCCCTAAAACATCAATAATATTTTCGTGCCATAACAATCCGACAATTGTCCGATCCGTTTCATTCATAATAGTTAGATGGTCTTTGAGAAAATAAGAACTATTGATCAGTTTTTGAGTTATTTTCTTGGTATCATCATTATATGATTTTAGTTCAAATATCTTCTCAATATTGTTGTTTTTCAAAATACTTTTATCATTGTCATAAATGTTAAGTATATGAGTCAACTTACGCAGATCAAATTGAACATATTGTATCATACTTTTCATCATTTTTGCGTCAATTTTTGGCATCAATGATTTAACAATATTTATCATTTGTGTTTGTGTCGGAGACTTGAGTTCAACTACGAAACAAACCTTCATTAGCTCCTTGATTTTCTTATCAATATGGTAATTACCAATACATACAATTGGATTCATTGTTACCTCTTCTTTCTTTTGTTTTTTCGTTTTTTTGGGTCGGATAAGTTTGATCAATGTATTGATTCCGCCTTTATCACCATTATTCATCCCGTCAATTTCATCCATTACTATGGCGATCTTTTGTACCTTCTTATGAAACATACTCATAATATTTTTATCGGACATATTATGCTTAGTAATAGTTTCAATAATACTCTTATTGCGGACATCTCCTGCATCGTATTTGACAACATCGTAATTCAGTTCTTTGAGTAAGTTGGTGACAAATGTCGTTTTGCCTGTGCCTGGCTCACCATAAATATAAATGCCTTTTGTTAATAATAAATTGTGTTTTTCTAATTCAAAAGTTTTCAAAAAATTTTTGATTTTATTAGAGCTTTCTTCTCGCTCTAAGAGTTCATTCATATTTAATTCATCCATTTTCTTTTTATTATCTTAACAAGATTCTTTTTATGTTGATTTTTACTCACAACATTTGAACCATACAATGTTGTCTGAATAATTTGTCTACATTTATTTGACTCATATATCAAGCAATAATCCATTAAAAAATACAAATAGTTTATATACTTCTTTTCTTTGTAGTAATAATTCTGATAATGAAGCCAGTGTCTGTAATTTTCTTGAAGAACTTGAGAAAAAACGAAGCTGTTATCCCTGCGAACAATATCTCTGATGTAGTTATCGTATTGGTGTTTTACATTGCATAAATAATACTTAATATATGGGTGGAATAATTTATAATAAGATCTGTTTAAGGTTACAATTACAACAGGTCTTATATATTCAAAAATAATATTTATCATTTCTTGTGGTAATTTGTTGACAGATGATAGTATGTTTTGAGTTTCATCTTTTTTTGATTGTGTTTGTGGTTTGTAAATAGTATTCGCATTCATTGCTATACTACTACTAGAATTAACTTTATACAAAAATCAATACTGTTTGTATAAAGTATTTTATTTTCAAGAATTGAAGTGATATTTTATTATGTTGTTGTAGGTTCATCTGGTGTGCAAGGATCGGTCTTTCCGAAACCATAATTAATACCATCCCACCAAATTTGGTGTTCATTTGACCATTTGTATTTGCTACATTCATCCATTGAACTAAAATCTTGAGAATAAAATTCTTTACCATCAGTTGGGTCCGGGAATCCTATTCCCAGTTTGTGCACATTAACGCATCCATTGTTACCGGCTGTATCAACCCAATAGTCAGGACAGTCACTAGTAAGAGGTGGCCACTCTACCTCACTTTTAGAATACCTCAAAAAGATTATAATCAAAATAAGTGAGATAACAAAAAGTCCACCTGTAATCATTAAAACGATGCCTTGAAAATTTGCCATTGTATAAAATAAATACATATAATTTTTTCTATAAGTCTAATATAAATGAGTTGTTCAAATATTGTATCAAATGGAAGAGTAGATATTAATGGTCCTAAAACCAAGGATCTTTTTGATATTTATGATAAAATACCTGCGAAGCAATGTGCAACTTTAAGAAATCCTACTGAGGGACTGTGGGATAATACATCTCTCTCTGATACCTTCTTCTCTCAACAAAATATTCAGATAATCCAGAATGGAATACGTGCTGGCGTTTATAATATGTCTAAAGGCCAATACATCATTGGAAATCAAGAATGTGACACTTTAAAAATAATTATGCGCAGTTTGTTCTTGCAATACGCAGCGAATCAGCCCGATAATATTAAGAAACAAGTGACAGAGTTGAATAAAATGGTTCTAGATTATTGTATTCCTCAAGTATACGGCGAGGCACACGGTTATCACAAATATATTGTTGATGCGAGTACAATGTATACACCTATTGCTCATCCTATTATGTCGTCTAATAATGATAAGCAGTTGGGGTTGAATCCTTGGTTCTAAATCCACCTACTACCCTTCGGGTTAAGGTGGATCCAAATACCATAAGAGTTTTGACCAACTTTTTCTAAACAAGCCTTCCCCTTCTTGATTCGTGAGCATTTCTCATAAGAGTTTTGCTCCACTTTTCTAAAAGTGGAAAAAAATGTTTGTTATAGGGATTTCTGGTTAAATGATATTTTCAATTTTCTCTCTTTGCAAACTTTAGAAAAGGCAAATAAAAATATAATATGCGTTTATATTATTATGTGGGCTTGTTTTTTCATTTCTTTTATCCTCTTTGTTCTTTTGACTCCAGGAATCCTTCTTCGTCTTCCTCCTAAGGGTGGTAAGCTTAC